>MDTF01016395.1_pt1 | contig 10669 bp, 5 predicted proteins | sample 811191 | NCBI WGS metagenome assembly MDTF01 (sample SAMN05326649, study PRJNA326480) | marine metagenome | isolation source: seawater | place: Southern Ocean | collected 2011
AAAATCCCCGCCACTAACGAAAAGACTAAAAATCCTCTTGCAGAATAGACCACACTCTCGATTGGGTGAACGCGAAAAACCGTAAAGGGGGTTAGCACTATGGCGCTATGGTGGACCTTGTGCATCCTCCACAATAGCGGCCAACGGTGCATTGCTCGGTGAAGAAAAAAACGGCTAGCATCATCTGCGAGAAATAGCGTTCCGCTAAATAAAATTGCGACAAATAACCAGGAGGAAGAGACAATCTGAACATCACCCAGGTTAACCTGCAAAAATGCACCAACAATTAATGCCCCGCTTAAACGAGCACCTAGCGCTGGTATGATAAGCGAGGTGCGGATCAGACTATTAATAAACATCAGGACGTAATCGACAGCGGTGGATCGGTTAAACCAATAGTGAAGATTAGTCAGAGCTAGCAACTGTGATCGTGGATTAAACGATCGTCGTTGATAAGTGGTAGCAAGAGAAGCGATCAAAATCGCTGTAAAAACGTAACCCCAGTAAATTCGTTTACCGGGGTCCAAAAAAAATCGCAGCGGCGCAGTTATGTCATCCATATTAGACTCAGCAATCCAAGTTAGATCTTCTTACCGCCTGCCAGTGCAGAACGGAGCATGAACCTATAGGAATGTATATTTAGCACGCAAGATCAGGGTCCGAGGTAGGTTTGGTCTAGCGCCGAAAGGTCTATGCGAAACGATGGCTCTATCATCAACAACATTACGAGCGAGAAACTGCAGCGCAAGCGGTTCTGAAATAAACCATGTCACGCCTAAATCAACAACTGTGTAATCTTCGGCATGAAGATCCGATTGGATATTACTTGATCCAGGCTCTTCTCGCATTTCAGATTGATATTTTATACTAGCAGACAGCTCCCATGCATTATTCGTCAACCTGGCATCGATGTTTGCCATGTGCTGTGGTAAGTAGGGCAATTCATCCCCGGCTCTAACGATACCAAATTGAGAAAATGTCGAAAGGAAACTATCTTGAAACGCAGAATGGGTATACGTGTAGGTACCGTTGAGCGAGAACGAGAGCTCCTCACCTAGCGGCATAGAATAATCTAGCATCGTCTCGAGGCCATATATTTCAACCGCACCTCCACTAAATTCATCGCCGGGTTGGCAGCCAAAATCACTGATACGGCAACGTCCTAATAAATTACTGTAATCACTAAAGAAGCCAATGGCTTCGGCAAATAATTCGCCGCGTTGAAATCGAAGACCAGCTTCGTAATTAACGCTTTCTTCTGCACTGACGCCACTAGATCCTGGCCCCGAGGGGGAAAACCCCCGATGCACGCCAGCGACTAAACTAAATGAATCATTCCAAGGGAAAAAGACGCTCACTCCGGGAGAAGTTTCTTGCTGATCATTTGCAGACTTTGCACCGTCCAGCAAATTATCAACCGACCCAGAAATATCTTCGTGACGAACACCCAAAGTTACCAGCAGACGCTCGAACTGAAAGTCGTTTGATAGATAAACAGAATAAGCGTCTGTCTCTGCGTGATTGAACACCTTAGGGTCCCGGGTAACGCCATCAAAAAAAAGCTTACTACTGCGCATTAGGTAGCCCTTCTGCTTATGTTCTCGATCGACTTCATCGTAGTGATAGCGAATCCCGCTAGAAAGCGTTTGGCTAACCCCGAAGAGCTGATGATCTAAATTCAGGCTAAATTGCAAGCCGGACGACATGAATTCTCGATCATTATTTGTAACATCGATAGTATCGGCAGCAACACCGATTGAGTCCACGGCGCCCGTTAGAATTAAATACTGATTACCGTAAAATTCAGGGTTCGCTAAAATTTTCTGCGTAGCTGTGCCTGACAAGAGACCATCAAACTTGTTCCAAGCCCGTTCAAATTCGTTGCGGTAGGCTTTTACGTTGATCTGCAGTCCATCTTTCACGTTTACACCGTAGTTAATTTGCATCAACCGGTGTTTGCTAGAAAAGTTATCTAAAGAAGACGCTCTATAACGGCGGTCGGGGTTGGACCTAAAGTCCGCGTCTGTCAGACCTAGGTAGGTCTCGTCAGAATCTTCGTCAGCGAACCCCAACTTGAATGTTACAACTTGTTGAAGTTCCGTTTGAGGCTGCCATTTCAGTTTAACATTAACATCGTTTCTTTCGAACCCGCTATCGCCGCCTCCATCTAACTGCTTAAATCCATCGCTTTGATATCGCAGAAAATCGATCAGAACGCCGACATTCCCAATTGGCTTTGCTACAAAACCTTCCATTTTTGCGTAGGCATCAGAACCATAGCTAAGGTCCACCTCGCCCTGAGCTTCATCAGGCACATCCGCGGTTACAAAATTAATGGCTCCGCCAACTGTATGGGGGCCATACTTTATTGCCGAAGGGCCTTTAAGCACTTCTACCGCGCTCATCCTCGCAACATTTGGAACGTAATAAGCTGCAGGAGCGGAATAGGGTGCCGGGCCGATTAGAACGCCATCTTCCATCATAGTTATCTTTTGGCTTCTGTCAGTAGTTGCTCCCCTAATACCGATATTTGGCCTCAGACCGTAACCGTCCTCTTCGCGAAAATAGAGGCCAGGAACTGACGCAAGAATCTGATTCAGATCAGTCTGGTCATGCCGATCCAAATCCTCCTTATCAATCACACTGCCAGAACCCGCTACTTTCCGAGCGTCCTCTTTTGTCCCAATAACTAAGACTTCCTCAATTATTTGCCCAGCATGCACACCGTGAAAAGAACTAAACATCAATGCAGTCGCACCACCCACCATTAGAAATTTTTGTTTCATTATTTTAGTCATTATCTGATTGAACCGACCCTGGTAAATTAACTTCTAAGATGGCTACGAATTCTATTTTCAGGACATCGGTTATCCTTTTCATTAAACCCGTCAGCGCGCAAGCACTGTAGTTTGTGGATTGGGTGTCTGGGCTAACGTAAGAATTAGTACAATTCGTTTCAGTTGCTGCGTCGTTTATTGCCGTCGCCTGATCAAATATAGAAACAGTAGCGGCATCTATATTAACGAGCGCGGCATCTGTTTTCTCGAGCAGACTAGCCGTCACATCTGGATAGCCACGCTCTGTAATTAAATCGTCTAGCCCGTTCCCATCGCCCGCAGTAAAAAGCGACCGAAACCCTTGAAGGTTATTCTTGATGGCCGCTGAAGACGTTTCTGTATACGGAAACTCTACTAAACTCGCGCAAGAAAATGAGGAACACTCCTCCTTTACGCCGGTTGGAATCCCTACTTTTCGATCCTTGGCTTCCTTATCCATATGCACAATAATCCCGTCCGTTAGGGCCTGTAGAGATGCCCCTGCATTACCTTCACTCACGAACGTTGCCCTGTAATCGTTGCCTGAAGCCTGCCAACTCGTAAGCACCGAGGAGGCTGCAGATGCAACATCGGTTGCTACTTTCGACGCATAAGTGCAACGCTGCGACTTTTGATCTGTAGTTGTAAGCGCGTCCCAAGATGAGGTTTCTGTTATTTGAGGGGCGCAACTTGTGGTTAAAGTCGTATTGAAAAGAAGGTATTCGATCGCGCCCAGGCCGCGCTGGTTAGATGAGCGTACGCTAAGATCAAAATCAGCGTCAGTTTGAGCCACTACCGCTCTGTCAATAGAGCACGCGCCGAGATTTACATTTGCATAGGAATGGATCCGGTTTCTTAACGTATCATCGTTATTTGCGATTGGACCTACGGCATGCGATTCCGTCTTTTGCATGGCATTTACAGCGTCTTGCCAAACTATTTTCACCGCACTTTGTGCTGCAGCCTCCCCTGATGTTCCGATAGAAGAGCAGTACGTATCGATACCGGTAGAAGCGGATAGAGCCGAAGTCGCTGTGGAAAGAGTTGTATAATTAGGAATCATTACCTTGTCAGCAATATCTACGAGCATTCCAGCCAAATCAAAGTCGTCTGATGAACTTAAAGACGTTGAGGCGGCAGGAGTCGAAGCAGCTGGAGTTGAAACTGCTGGAGTTGAAGCTGCTGGGGTAGAAGCTGTTGGAGTGGCGCTTGAACCACCCCCGCCTCCGCCACAACCGGTGAGAGCAATAGCACCAGTAATCAAAATCACTTTGGTTAGATCTATATTTAACATTCCGAAAGCCCACTATTTTTTAAAATCCTAAAACAAAGAAGGCAAAGAACGTAGCGTTCTTTGCCCCCATAAGCTGAACAAATTATCGACGCTAGAGCGTCGATAATAGGCACATTACCACACAGCCACTGTAGCAGCTGGGAAGCCGTACGCAGTTGCAAGTTTTTCTTTCGCAGCATCCAGCGTCACGACATAAGCGGCCAAAGCCTCATCGGCGGTACCTGTAGCTGCTACCCCGTTTTGACTACCATCTGCCAATACTGGAGCGTCGCCCATATCTGAAAGAATCTTCTTCAGATCTGCTAGAGCCGCAGTGCTCGCATGGAAAGGTGAGTCAGGGCCAAACTGAAGGCCCAACGCAAATCCTTTCATCTCACTCCAATGCTTCGCATAGTCAGTAAAGTTCTTTGCATTTGCGTATTGACCATTTGAGATCGTCGCGATGTCGTCCGTCACATCATTGATGTAGTGGATAACGGTCGCTGCAATACACTTTTCAACACCGAGAGCAGCAACTTTAGCCTGAGCAACAACTACTGCTGCCTGACCAGCGCTGAGCGTACCAGCGGCTGTGGCCTCGCTCAAGACGTGCCGTCCTAGCAGGAATGCATCAAACGCCCCCTTTGAAAGATTGGTGTCACCGACGCCGTCACCATCAGCGTCTTTTCGATCTCGCTTAGCGCAGTTTTGAGAGAGTGCTAAGTTAACCTCTGACCGAACATCGATTTGCAAATCTGTATTAGAGTCGTAATAACCATTACTCCAACCATCTCGTCCGCTTTTGCCAGCAGCTTCGTTATCGGTATACGAGTTGTTGTCACGAGCTGCGCCGTAGTAACCAAAAGCTTCGTCCCAATTATGTTCACCACCGGCATATGCTTTAGTGCCTTCTTGAGTAAGTTGACTGGCAAAATCAGCCTTTAAGTAGTCATTACTCAATTGAGAAAAGTTTACCGCGCCTAAAAGAAACTTTTGAATAAGCTGGCGTAAGTTCCGCCCTGCCGCGTCGACTTCAGTTCCTTTTGTAAATTCGATAGTAGCAGGGCCGTCTGGAGTCGGTACTGTAAAAGAAGTTCCATCCGTGGACTCTACCGCAACTCTATTTATCAGATAATCCACCAGCTCAATCGGAAGCGGAGTTGCATCCAATCCTTGTGTCCAGCCGAAGAATTCGTCGTTGATTAACTTAGTAGTTTCACCACCGCCTGCGCCGTTGCCTCCAGCAATCTTGCCATTGAGATTCTTGCCTGAGCTTATGTCCGCAAACGTCGGTCCTGGAATAACCGTTTCGCCGCCCTTGACGGTAAATCCGTGCGCCACTGAATCGACAGCCTTGTCATTACCAGTCACGTAAAGGTCCATAGAAGCAGTTACCGCAGCCACTGTAGCACCCGCATCTTCCCTAATTGCTTCCGCGGTCCTGACCAAGCTAAGTATCAGCAATTGGCGCGCAGTTTGCCCTGTGTAGCTTACCGAATCAGCTGCGGCGCTATCAAACGCACTAGCAAACGGTCCGTACACTGTTGGGATTGCGGTATCGCAAACATCTCCAGTACCGTCACCATCTTTATCGGCTTGGGTAGTATTTGCTACGGCAGGACAGTTGTCGCCGTTATCGCCAACGCCGTCACCATCTGTATCTGCAGTTTCAGCAGCGTTTGTAGCAAATGCATCTGTCCCATTTGCCACCCCATCCCCATCCGAATCCTTGGACGCGTAACTATCACCGCCGCAGCCGGATAGCATTAGAACCGCACAAGCTACCAATCCCAGCGACCGATTGACGGCGCGGGTATTGAGCTTGCTCTCAATAGTCTCTTTTGAAATGAACATAATTACACCTATTTTTGTTTCTACCAGGGCGCGACAAACACAATGTCAGTACCCCTACGTTTTGGCCATGAGACCACGTTCTTATTAATCGCTGGATAGCTCTATGAATATGAAGTTGTTCAGTATTTGCCCCCGGAAAGCACTCTCGCTCAGATAGCAAGGACTGCCGTGGACATAAATACCGCGTTCTTCACCGACGCAACGTAAAACCGAACGAGCATATTTTATCTCGGAAAAGAACGCTAATGCAAGTCATTCTCATTTAGATTAAATAATTTTTGCTGGATTTTGCGAAAATCGCGAAAGGGGTTCTAACAAAGGCACTAGTGACCGGTAAAAAGACAAATAACTAGAGCTCGGGGCTGTTGATCCATAGGCGGGCGGTATTGATTACCACTGGCTATTCAGCTCGCTGTTATTTAATTTGTCTTAACTTTATTTATTCTTGGAAAAAGTCTATGAAACTATTGACGGTTCGATTTCTCGCGCCTCTTATTTTAGTTCTCCTGATGACTACCTCAGTGCAAGGATCTGAACCTAGGGTAGTAGTGAGCACCGAGTCCGAGGGGTACGACACTGCTCATGCACTTGGCCTCATGCAAGGCTTTCCACCGCCCCCAGATAAGCGTGTCGACCGATATAATGCGATATTTGGCGTGCCTTATAATCGCTGGTCCTATCAAAACATGCGAAGAATTTATCCTTCAGCGCCTGTGGTTGCAGCAAAACAAGCATTTCATCTACCACGGCAAATCGATTCTGAGATCGAAGCCTTAACCGTGAAGCGAGAAAATGGTACCGAGGCGGATCTGCTGACTTTTTTAAATGAAACCTATACCGATGCGTTTGTGGTTTTGCACGAAGGAACGGTGGTCTACGAGCGATACCTTAATGGTATGACTGCCGACACACCTCATCAGCTTATGTCCGTTACCAAATCATTCGCTGGTCTGCTGGCACTAATAGCCGGTTCTGAAGGGTTGATGAATGAGAAAGATCTAGTTACGCAGTGGGTACCTGAACTGAAAGACTCCAGCGCCTTTAACGGCGCAACTGTGGGTCATGTTTTAAATATGACCAACTCGATGGCTTTTACCGAGGACTACCACAATCCAGAATCAGATATCCAAAGGTATGGCCGTGTTTTGGGATTATTCGGCGCAAAAGTTGGCGAGCAACTACCTGAGAATTTATATGACTATTTAGTGACATTACAAAAAGGGCCACTCGATCATGGCGAGCAATATGAGTATCAGACCCCGAAAGCAGATGTGTTGAATTGGGTGACCAATCGCGTTACCGGACTTTCGTTTGAGGAAGACCTCGCCGATCGCATATGGTCACGTTTGGGAACAGACGGCGAAACATATGTCCTTCTTGATAAAAATGGAAATCTGTTCGCAGGGGGGGGGCTAAACGCGAGCCCTAACAACTTAACTCGCTTTGCCGCAATGATGCTTAACAATGGTCGCGTCGGAGACAATCAAGTAATACCCGAAGAGGTACTGGAAAAGATTCAAGCCGGAGCCAGCAAGAAAAAATTCTCTAAAAGTATAGATGCGCAAGGAACCCTCGCAGATGGCTATTGGAGTTATCGGGCTCAATGGTGGGTACGACATACACCGGGCAGAGAAAGCATAAATGCCCTTGGCGTAAACGGACAATGGATCAGCTTAGACTTGGAGCGGAAGGTGGCCATAATACGACAGTCTTCCCAACCGGTGGCAATAGGAACCTACTACGATGATTATATGATTAATGCAGTTGATACTATAGTGCGCTCTTTAAAATCTGGGGATTAGAAAGCGCTTACGCTCAAAATAACTATCAATATCAATGTAGCTACTTGGTAAAGGAAGGCGACGCCCTACTCAGAGATCTCGCCCATTTTTTCTACAAGTAATATCCGAACATTCAGTTTCTCCAGACATAAAATAGGAGCAGAGAAAAAAGAGCAAACCCTCGAAACGCACTTGATGCAAGAAAATAGAGTCTCTATCAACTAGGCACGGGCGTAAACTGCGGGATCGGAGGACTATGCTCTAAATCGTGGTCGCAGCTTGTTTCTGCTTTCACAAGCGCCTTTAGGTCTGTTAAATTTTCTTGATACAACCTCTTCGGAGATTTTTCGAGCGTGAGACAAAGGTGCGCTGCAGCAGCAGTCGCTACCCCGTGCTGAGCACCGTTGCCCATCAGTTTAGTTGCAGAGGCTGCCACGTGAGTCACACTGATGTGTTTACCGGCCATCAGCAAGTTGTCAACGTTGCAAGAATATAAGCAACGAAACGGAATCGTGTAAGACTGGCCATCACGGTTATCCCATATCCAATCCTTCAACCGAAAATCATACTTCCCTTCGCCCTCTGGGTACGCACAGTGAATACAAAAAGAACCATCGTTTCCTATTAAATCGTCGTCGAAGTGCCTGTGGCTCGTGATGTCATTTTCAGTGAGAATATAATCACCCTTGTAGCGCTTAAATTCCCCTTGCGCCGCTACGAAAGCCATCCAATCGAACTCTAAGTTTGCATAAGCCTGCTTGTCCATATTCTTAACATTCGAAAGCGTGCCGTAGAGGGCTCGCATCAGATAATCACGCACCAATTCACCACTCGTGTATGGATCTAGCCATTGCCCATATTCCCAAAAGTGAGTCGCAGGCAAAGCATCATTTGATCCACCAAATCGAAATGCTGGCGTATCTGGATTTTCGCCTGCTCGAGGCCCCGGCCCATTTTCCTTACCGGGGCGAATGAGCTGCCCGCTAAGGTTTGCGTAATCCTTGGAGACCTCAATAGCCCACGGTACATCAGGGAACGACACTGGCTCTTCAGCCATCTTCGTTCGAAAAAAGAGCGTGTTTCCGTGATGCATATCGTCGGACTCTTCGGGCGCGTATCCTTCATTAAATTCACCACGCGCCTCTCTTCCAAACATGGTTTCCGCACCAGAAAAGGCTGCTAGGACGGCCACTCCTGATGTGTCGATGAAAATATCTCCGAAAATTCTGCGCTCCGCACCACCCTTCGAGCTAACAGTGTCAACAAAAGTAATTTTACTATTTTCAGTCTCCGCCGAGAAGACGCGCTGCTCCAGAAACACAGCTACGCCCTCGTTCAGTAAAATGCCAAAGGCCTTTAGATCTCCATTTTCTTTTCGCTCTGAAATTTCTTTAAGAATTGCCCCCTGAGTTCCTCTGGGCATCAACCCTATTTCAGTACTCGCATTGCCACCTAAAACAGGCCTGTCGTGTATGAGCGCAACAGAGTGTCCGTGTCGGACTGCCGCAAGCGCCGCCGCGCATCCAGAAATACCACCGCCGACAACGACAATTTCGTAGGCTCCGCTATCAACCGGATCAACTGGCAGACCACGCAGCGTTTTTCGCCATTCACGACTGGAAGAGTCAATTTGATTGGGGGGTGCTATTCCGTCTCCACTGAAGTAAATGGCATCACAGCGGCCCTCAAAACCAGTAAGATCTTGAAGGGTTAATTTCAAAAGTCCCTCCTGCAAGTGTATCTTCCCAGCGTTCTCCCAATTCCAGTCTTGTCCATTGGCGCCAAATTCGCGCTCTAGGGGTAAATCATTAATAAGTAAATTAAACCTGCCTGGAGCGTGCCCTGGCACCCAGTCTTTAGCGCGAACAAAAATAGCGTACTCGCCTGCTACGCCTACCTCCACGGTTGTAGTAGCGTCAGCTACGGGTTTGCCCAAACCATGAGCGAGAAGATATGGAGACCCCATCACGGACTCAAATTGGGAATCCAATGCCCATCCGCCGTAATCGGCGAAATCTTCTGCCTCGATGAGCATGTTTGGCAATTTATTCCCTATCATTTCCTTTTTCCTTCGATGAATAACCAACCCTACTAAAAGGGCTTCCACGCTCTTCTATCGCTTCACTGCCATCGCGCAGATCAAAGCCACGCAAAGAGTGCTACCAAGAATTCCTACATTTCCGAAGTGCTAAGAATACTTCTCTAGGATGAGAACCTTGAAGATTCAAGTTTGACTGAATTTCCGGATTATCCAAACGGAAAAAAGTATTAAACATCCTCTCATCAGCAATCGTAGTTCTAAGCGGATTTTTTCCGGGATCTGCAACTGCCACCGCCTCCAACCAAAGTTTAGCATTCTCGTTAGACGGCTCAAAGTTGAGAGTAAACCGAAGGTTGTTTTCTAGATATTCGTGCCCTGGATATATGAGAACGTTGTCAGGGAGCGCATGGAATTGTTCAGTAATAGTTTCATACATCGCATCTGGATCCCCTCCGTTGTGGCAATTCCCTACTCCTGCATTAAAGAGCGTATCACCCGTAAAAACGGCAGAAGGGACATTGTTTTGCTCTACTAGAAAACAAAGATGTGCGAATGTGTGTCCTGGCGTGTCCATCACCCGAATACTCGTATCTTCGTCAAGCTTCAGTTCCTCATGCGCTTTTAAAGTACGAGTTAGCCCTGGTATTTTACCCACGCCATTTTCATGTGCCCAAACCTCGCACCCGTGGCGCGCGATCAGTTCTTCATTTCCTTGCGTATGATCCCAATGCTCATGAGTATTGATAATCGTCGCCAGCTCTAAACCCTGCTCTTCTAAAAATCGATCCACCTGATCTGCGTCCCAAGGGTCGAGAACAATACAAGATTTATCTGTTAGTTCTATCGCGTAAGTAAAGTTTCTGAGCTGATTATAGGTATACAGCGAGTGGATATGCATGCCTTG
>MDTF01000987.1_pt1 | contig 10665 bp, 10 predicted proteins | sample 811191 | NCBI WGS metagenome assembly MDTF01 (sample SAMN05326649, study PRJNA326480) | marine metagenome | isolation source: seawater | place: Southern Ocean | collected 2011
AATAAAATGGCAACTAATGTTGACGGTAATGCTTTAGTTATTTTTGGCAACAACCAGATAATGTACATAGTTAAAGCAACAAATATAATTGAATACATTAGTGTATCTCCAGAAATCCAAACAGACTCTCCAAAAGAGTTTATTGTTTTGAATTGGCTTAATTGTGAAATTCCAATTACTATTGCTAACCCATTAACAAAACCAAGCATTACAGGTTGAGGCACCATTCTTATAAATTTTCCAAGTTTTAATACACCTGCAGCCAATTGCAAAATTCCCATTAGAACTACAGTTGCAAAAAGATATTCTGCCCCATGATCCATAACGAGAGCTACCATAACAACAGCTAAAGCCCCTGTTGCTCCAGAAATCATTCCTGGACGTCCACCAACTAAAGCTGTAATTAAACCAACGATAAAAGCAGCGTACAAACCTGAAAGAGGTGCTACACCTGCAACAAATGCAAAGGCAATAGCTTCAGGAACTAAAGCTAATGCTACTGTTAGTCCTGCTAAAATTTCAACTCTAAATAAAGAATAAGATGCCCCATCCTTTGGAATATAATTTTTTGCGGTAAAATTTATAGATTTTGCAATATTCAAAATTGCATACGATGAGACCTGTGATGGAAGTTTACCTTTTTTCAAAATTTTTTTAATCTAACTTAATTTTAATTGATTTTATTTAATATTATTTTCGTCTTCAGTGCTTTGTTGTTCTTCAGTTTCAGATTGGGGTTTTTCCTGGGCAGGTTCTTTTTCTTGATTTTCTGTTTGTGTTTCTTCTTGAACTGGTTGTTGTTCTTGATTTTCTGTTTGTGTTTCTTCTTGAACTGGCTGTTGTTCTTGATTTTCTGTTTGTGTTTCTTCTTGAATTGGTTGTTGTTCTTGGGATTCAGGTTGATAACTTTCCTCTATATCTTTTCTGGCAGTATCAACCGTACTATTTGATATTTGATTATTTCCCCTGCTAGAAAAGTAATAAAATCCTCCAAAAATAGCTGCTATAGCACCTATTATATATAAGATTATTTTCAAGTAGCCGCTCTCTGGATCATTTACTTTAACTTCTTTTGTTTCTGATTCTGTAGGCTCTACTTTAGTTTCTTCTTTTATTGTTTCTTTAATGGGCTCTGGCTTTTCTAGTTCTACTTTAACCTCTTCTTTAATGGGCTCTGGCTTTTCTAGTTCTACTTTAACCTCTTCTTTAGTGGGCTCTGGCTTTTCTAGTTCTACTTTAACCTCTTCTTTAATGGGCTCTGGTTGTTTTGGCTTAACTTTTACAGGTTTTACTACTACAACTTCTGCAGTTGATTTGGTTTGGGGCTTTACTACTTTGTCAATTGTACCGCTGCCATAAAAGACAAATCCTAAAATGACAATAAAAGCATAGACCATTTTAAGATAATGTTCTTTTTTATACTTAATTAAAGGGTTTTCTTTACCTTATTGTGAGTAACTATAAGAGAACATTCAAGGCTTTGCTGGCCATTTCTGAAGATGATTTGTTTGTCTTAAGTTGATTTAAAATCACTTGAGTCCTTTTTACTTGTTCCTCTGCTTTTTTGGGTGTGTCTAAAAAATTACTTACAACTTCAAAAATATTTTGGGAATTACATTTTGATTGTAATAACTCTGGTATAATTTCCTCATTTGCTACAATATTTATTATATTAGCGAACTTAATTTTAACAAACATTTTAATGATCAAAAAATTAATAATATTCATTTTGTAAAGAATTATTGATGGTATTTTAGCGTTACATATCTCAAGAGAAACTGTTCCAGATTTAGCAACAGAAAATATTGATTTTTTTAGCAAGTGAGCTTTAAATTTAGCATCACTTATTACTTCACAGTTATTTAAATTACTTTGTTGAATGTGCGATTGAATTAATTGATTAAGTTCATTGGTTGAGTGAAAAACATAAGTAATGTCATTGTATTTTTCTTCCATCAATTTGATAAAATTTAAAAGAATAGGCATCAAAATATTAATTTCTGAGATACGGCTACCAGCAAATATAGATATTAGAGCTTTATTCTTCCCAATAAACTGATTTATATCAATTTTGCCGTCAATTTTATCTTCTAACAGTGGGTGTCCAACAAACTCGCAACTTACCTGCTCTTTATCAAAGTAAGGTTTTTCAAAATTAAAAAGAAGTAAAATATGATCAATAAATTTTTTAATTTTTTTAACTCTCCCTTCTCTCCAGACCCACACTTGAGGCGCAACATAATGGACTGTTTTAATATTAGTATTTTTATTCTTTACTCTTTCAGCTACCCTTAAAGTAAAGTCCGGACTATCAACAGTAAAAAGAATATCAGGTTTAAATTCTAAAATTTCCTTAACGGTTTTATTAATTTTATTATTTATTTTAAATATATTAAACAGCACTTTTGTAAAACCAAGATAAGTGATCTCTTTTAAATTATATATTGATTTTATCCCTAGGGATTTAAGACCTTCGCCGCCAACAGATAAATATTCTATATTTGGATTGAGTATTTTAAGTTTAGATATGACTTTTGATGCAAGTTTATCTCCTGAGGGTTCGCCAGTTAATATAAAAATTTTTTTCATAGTATGGAGATAAACATTTTATTTTTGTTTGCAAAATTAATGAGTTTTTTTTTATCTAAAAAAATATTTTGTTTATTTTTTAAAACAATTCCTTTTAAGTTTTTTCTTTTACATTGATTTATCGTTTTTAAACCAATTGCTGGTAAATCGATTCTTAAATCTTGTTTTTTTTTAGGAAATTTTACTAAAACTCCTTTTAAAGAATTTTTTCTTTTTTTTATTTTATTAAGCATTTTTTGTGTTCCATCATTTCCTTCTATTGCTAAAACTTTATTGTCTCTAACAACACAGCCTTGACTAAAACTATAATTATTTAATTTGCTTAAAGTTAAAATAGCTGTTTTTATATCTTTTTTATCTTCCACGTTAGGTTTAATAGTAGTGTGTATACCTTTCGCCAAACCAAGTTCAGGATTAAAATATAGAGAATTAATAGTTTTAATTCTTTCACTCTTAAATATACTAATAACTTCTTTTAAAATGGCAGCATCTCCGATTTTAGATGCTTTAATAATTTTTGGCATATAATAGATTCCTTTAAAATCTAATTTAAGTTTTAAAAAATTAGGTTTATTTACTTTGCCAGCAAAAAGCACTTTGTTACAATTATGTAATTTTAATATATTTAAAATTTTACCTATTTGGCCAATTGAGACAGAATTAAAATTTTTATCTTGTTTGAATTTTTTTTTTTTGGTTAAATCGATAATTAAATATTTTTTTTTGAAACTTTTAACTTTTTTCAAGACTTCTTTTGGGAAGCTAGTTTCTCCAAATATCAATCCGATCATTCTACCCCTTGCTTATTGGTGTGCAAATTGCTCTTTTCTTGTCTTTTGCTATGAAGTTAACTACTTCTTCTACAAGTTCGTTACCTTTGAATTCATCGTTAATTTTATTTAAATTTTCATGAAGATTTTTTGATGAGAATATTTCATCATAAGCTTTATTAAGTTCTATAATTTTTTTATTATCATAATTTTTTCTTCTAAGGCCTATTAAATTTAATCCTTGCAAATGGTTTCTATTACCAATTGAAAGGCCAAATGGAATGACATCTTTTAAGACTCCTGTCATGCCACCGATCATGGCTAGTCTTCCAATTCTAGTAAACTGCTGAACAGCCGAATTTCCTCCTATCACAACTGAGTCTTCTATAATCACATGGCCTCCTAAAGGAACGTTGTTTGCAATGATTACATTATTTCCAACTTTACAATCATGGGCAATGTGAGAAGAAATCATAAACAAACAGTCATTACCAATTAGTGTTTGTCCACCGCCTCCGCTTGTTCCTGGATTAATGGTTACGTACTCTCTAATTATATTTCTTTCTCCTATAACTAAACTATTAGGTTCTTGTTTGTATTTAAGATCTTGAGGTGCGGTTCCAATGCTTGCAAAAGGAAAAATTTTAGTTTCTTTTCCAATTTTTGTATTTCCTTCTATATGAACATTTGAAATTAATTCAACGCCATTTTCTAATTGAACAGAATCACCAACACTACAGAATGGCCCAATTTTTACATTGTTTCCTATTTTTGCTTTTTTAGAAATATCACTAGAGCTATGTATCATTTTTTATCAACTATAGTTGCAGACCACTCTGCATCAGCCATTCTTTTTCCATCGACTTTTGCCGTTCCTCTGTATTTCCAGACTCTACCGTGTGATCTAATGGCCTCTATTTCTAAGTGAAGTTCACATTCTGGTACAACTGGTTTTCTAAATCTGGCTTTATCTACACCCATTAAAAAAACTAGCTTATTTTCATATTCTTTAGGATCAATTCCATAAGCTGTTAAAGCTGCAGCAGCTTGACCAAAAGCTTCTACAATTAAAACACCCGGCATAACTGGCTGGCCTGGAAAATGGCCTTGAACATAAAAACCATCTTTTTTTACATGCATAATTGCTGTTGCAGATTTTAAGTGGACAATATTAATAAGTTTATCAATTAACAGCATCGGTGCTCGATGAGGCAATAAACTTTCTATTTTTTTTCTATCAATTGAATCGGTCATTATTTTTTTTGATTTCTTAAAAATTCTTTTAACGGAACTGCAGGATATCCCATAACAACTGTCCCGTCTGGTATGTCTTTTACTACTCCACTTCCTCCACCAATCTTAACATTATTTCCTATTTTTAAATGACCAGAAATACCTGCTTGACCACCAATAGAAACATTGTCTCCTATAAGTGAGCTCCCAGCAAAACCAACTTGTCCTGCTATCATACAATTATTTCCAATTTTTACATTATGTGCCATGTGAACTTGATTATCTAAAAAAGTATTTTTACCAATAACAGTGTTACCTATAGACCCTCTATCAATGGTACAATTAGCGCCGACTTCAACATGGTCATTTAATAATACATTTCCTATATGAGGAAATCTTAAATTTTTTTCCTTCATAGGGATAAAGCCAAATCCTTTCAAGCCAATTTTGCATCCATCTTGTATAACCACGTTATTCCCTATAATTGAATTTTTTAAAACTACTTGAGAACCAATAGTACAATTGTTTCCAATTTTAACATTGTGCTCAATAATTGAGTTACTTCCAATTATAGTGTTGTTTCCTATTTTGCAGTTTCTGCCAATAAAAACATTATTTCCAAATTTTACCCTAGAATACTTAGATTTTTCAGGTTTTTTTAAAGAAGAGTCTGGTGTGTCTATATCGGCATCTGGATAAAATTGTCGAGCAACTTTACATAGTTCAAAAAGAACATTCTTTACTATTATAGGCCTACAATTATTAGGTAAAAAAGTTTTTAATTTTTCTGTAGTTAAACAATAAGTGGCTTTAGTTGTTTTTGCTAGATTGATGTAATTAACTGATTCAAGAAAAGTTAAATCGGATATTTCAGCGTCTTCTAAAGCCTTAATATCAAATATTTTTGTTTTTTGGTATAATTTTAATTCTTTGAAAATTTTACCGACTGAGAATGGTCCTTTTCGCTTAAAGAAAACATTTTTACTCATTAAAGTTAATTTGTTTTTAACGATGGCAATTCTTTATTTAGGATTGAAATAATTTTATCTGTAATTTCCAAATTTGTATCTCCTAATATTACGGCTTTTTTATTTAAAACTATTTGAATATTATTGTCTTCCATATACTTTTTTATAATTGGATTTACAGCTTTTAATAAAGAATTTTTAGCTTTGCTTCTTGTTTTTGTTATGTTGTTAAATGAGGTTTCCTTATCTTTTTGTAGATCAGCAACTTTATTTCTTAATACTTGAACTTTTTTTTTATACTCTTCAGGTGACAAAGTGCTTTTTTGTGAAATAATTTCAGATTCTTCTTTTCTTATATTATTTTGTAAATTAGTAAATTTTTTATTCTCTGATTGAACTTTCTGTTTTATTGATTTCTGAGCCTCTGCTCCAGGTTTGCTTGAATTTAAAACTTTAGCAAAATCGATGAAATAAATATTATCTGCAAATGAGTTAACGGAAAAACTCATAAAGAATATAATTATAAAAATTATTTTTTTCATATTTTTATTAAATTAATTTAAAATGTTGTACCCAACCTAAAATTGAAAGTCTCTGTAACATCTGTACTTGCTTTTGACAAGCTTTGTGCAAGTATAAAAGACATTGGGCCAACTGGAGATAGCCAGGTCGCAGCAACTCCTGTTGATGACCTAATCTTATTTGAATCATCAACTGTAGCATCGTAATCAACACCCCAAACATTTGCGACATCTAAAAATAAACCAACGTCAGTTTTTGTATTTTCTGGCAAAAAATTTGGTAGGGCTAGCTCAAAATTAGTCGCCATATTATAATTACCGCCAACGTAATCTATTCCATCTTTTGGACCAACTTTTCCAGCTTCAAAGCCTCTCAGTCTTGATGAACCTAGATTTAATCTTTTACTTAGTCTTACGTCATGACCACTCAAGCCATTGATAGCTGAAGCGAAAATTTGAAACTTCCCATTAATGTTTGGTGAAAGAGCTTGGTATTGACTGTATGTCCAAGAATTTTTTAAATAGGGTGTATCTGCATAAATAGGAACTCCTTGATTAAAAGATGTGTAGTATCCATCTGTTGGAGCATAAGCTCTGTCACGTTTATCTAAAGAAATTCCGTAATCAAAAGATAGATCAGTAAAAGTACCTTTTTGTTTTTTCAAAGATTCTGACGCTGAGCTTTCCACTTCCATATCATCGTATGAAAGACTTATCTGAGGCGATAGATAAACATCTCTATATTGCTCAAATTTCGTTCCTATGCCAGCAGCTATAATATTATTTTTATATCCAGACTTAGCTTTGTCATTACTAGTGTTACGTGCAAAGACGTTTAATGAATTTCCAGAAAAATTATAGTTAGGATCAATTAGTTGTACTCCTCCAGTAAAGGTTTCTGCGCTAACATCAAAATTTGTTGATAGATGAACACCTCTTCCTAGCCAGTTGTTTTCACTTAAGGAAAATTGAAGAGAACCTCCAGAGGTACCAATACCAGCTCCCGCACTAATCTCACCAGTTGGTTTTTCTTCAACCATTATTTCAATTATTTTTTGATCTTTATTCTTTCCATCTTTTATTTGATGTTTTACTTCACCAAATATATTTCTTGCTTTAATTTTTGCTATAGATTGTTCAAATTTCAAGTTATTAAATGGATCTCCTTCATCTAATAAAAGCTCAGATCTTATTACTGACTCATCTGTAATAGTATTGCCACCGATAGTTATTTTTTCAACAAGTTGTTTTTTTCCTTCAAATACATTAATCTTTATTTCGATTGTTTCTCCTTGTAAAATTTCATTTACAGAGTGCTCAATGAATTGCAAATCATTACTAGCTATCAAAAGGTCTAATTCATCCAACAATTTTTTGACCGTAAAGGGAGAATAATATTTTCCTACAACTTTTTCAAAGCTACCTTGTAGAGGGGTAAAAATTTTTTTATCTAAAACATCACTTACATTAGTGCTAATTTTATTTACTTTATATCTTGTACCAGCATTAATTGTGTAAGTAAGGTTTGTTAAATTATCTTCAGTTATCTCAGCGCTGCTTGATAAAACTTGAACATCATAGTAACCGATTGATTTGTAATAATTAATTAGCAACCTTTTATCTAATTCAATGTTTCTATTATTAAAAAATGTGTTTTTGGACAAAAATTTCCAAAACTTTTTCTCTTCTGATGCTATTATATCTCTTAATCGTTTTTCTCTAATTTTTTTGTCTCCTATGAAATTAATTTTTGATATAAATGTTTTAGTTCCTTTGTCCAAAAAATAAATAACATTTATTCTATTTTCATCAAACTTTTCTACTTTAGGTTCAACACTTACAAAATTAAATCCTAGCGATCCATAAATTTTTTTAATTAGATTAATATCTTCTACTAATTTATTTTCAATAAAGCTCTCTTTCGCTTTCAATTGAAGTTGCTCAAGAACTTTACTTCCAACTGTATTAGACTTTTCTCCTCGGAGTTCAATATTATTTATTATTGCATATTCTTTAACTGCAATATCTAAAATTCCATTTTTTAAAGAGACTTTAATATCTTCAAAAAAATTAGTACTATAGAGTTTCTTTATTATTTCATTTGTATCAAACTCAGAATAATTTTTACCTATAGTTATATCTCCATACACTTTTATGGTCTCTTCACTAATTCGCTCATTACCGCTAACATTTAACTTTTGTAAAATTTCAGCAGATAGATTTGTGAAAATCAAAGAAAATATAATTATATAAATTTTAAACATTAGTTTTTTTTCTTAAAATAATTTTTTGAGCACTAGCTCTTGCCCATTTGTCAATCGTATAAATTTTTTCTACACTGTTAGCACTTAAATTAGATGTTTTTATATAGTCTTTGTCTTTTAAAACAAGTTTCAAATTACTAACAATAGCGTTAAAATTTATATTTTTCTTAAGAAATTCATCAACAAATATTTCATTTGCAGCATTAATTATAATAGCAGATGATTTTCTGCTATTCATTTCAGGTATAAGATCAACTGAAGGAAATCTCTTCTTGTCAACTTTTCTAAAATTCAAATTTTCAATTTGATCAGATCTTTGCTTTTTTTTCTGAAAAAATTTTTTATAATTAAAATCATTCAGCAGGGCGTTTGCAATGGGAATCTTCATATCTGGTTCATGATGTAAATACACAGATGTACCATTCTTAAGTTTAACAATAGCGTGTATTAATGAATCTGGATGAATTATGATTTCATATTTTTGAAGATTAAAAGAGAAAAGTTTTAATGCTTCTGTAACTTCTAGAACTTTATTCATTAAAGTTGCTGAGTCTACTGATATTTTTTTTCCCATTTTCCACTTTGGATGATTAATTGCATCTTTTGGTTTTATTTTTTTAAACTTATTTAAATTGAGATTTAAAAAAGGCCCACCAGAAGCAGTTAAATAAATTTTTTCAATTTGGTTATTTGAATAATTTTTAAGTAATAAATTTATAGAAAAATGTTCCGAGTCTATAGGTACTAATTTAGTTTTATGTTTTGATGACTCTTTTTTAATCAAGTTCCACCCGCATATAATTGCTTCCTTGTTTGCTAGGAGAATTTTTTTACTTATTTTGGTAAACAATATTGTTGACTCCAAACCTGCAATGCCTGGAATGGCTGATACGCACACATCAATTTTCTTAATATATTTTTGAATATTATTGATAGAATTTAATATAATAATTTTTTTATTTTTATATTTATTTTTTACTTTAGTATAAATTTCTTTGTCACTGATGACGGCATAACTAGGTTTAAAATATTTGATTTGTTTTGTTATGCTTAAATAGTTTTGGTTCATTGCTAATAGTTCTACTTTAAAGACTCTAGATTTTTTTACTATTTCTAATGTAGATTGACCAATTGAACCAGTTGAACCTAAAATTGCGATAGTTTTTTTTTTCATTTAAATAATTGCAAATAATTTTAAAATTAAACAAAACAATAAAACAAAAATTAAACCATCAATTCTATCAAGAACACCTCCATGTCCTGGTAAAAAATTACTTATATCTTTTATATTAATTTTTCTTTTTAAAGACGAAATAAATATATCGCCAAATTGACATGTTAAGGAAATGAGAATTGTAATTATTATAAATTTTGGTTGAAAAAAATTAAGTAATAATTTGGTAAAAAAATAATTCTGAAAAAAGTTCATCAAAGGTAACGATAGGCAGCTTAGTGCAATAGAACCAATTGCACCAGAATAAGTTTTGTTTGGACTTAGTTTCGTAAGTCTTTTACCTTTAAATATTTTACCAAAAATATAACCACCGATATCTGAAAAAAAAGTAGAATTTAAAATCCAAAAAAGAATTATTAACGAATATTCTGTATCACCTCTTAAAAAATAAAAAGAGTAAAAAGAAAAAAATAATAGAATTCCTGAAAATAAAATAAATAATAAATTTTTAGTATTTATAATTATTTCATAAATACATATGAAATAAACTAGCAGTAAAAAAGATATTAGAAAATTTCCTGCATTAAATGTTATATAAATTAAAATTGGAAAAAGAATTATTGAGGTTACAATTCTATTTATCAATTCACTCTTCATTTTAGATTCCTCCAAAATTCCTTTTAATTTTGTGATATTTTTTAATAACTATTTTTAAATCATTTTTCTTAAAATCGGGCCATAGTTTATCTAGAAAAAAAATTTCTGTATAAGCTAGTTGCCATAACATAAAATTGCTTAATCTTTTGTGACCTCCAGTTCTTACTAGAATATCTGGGAATGGCAAATTGACGTATAAATTATTATCAATACTTATCTCTGTTACTTTTTTAGATTGACTAGTAATTTTCTTTACTGAGTCTATAAATTCAAATTTTGATCCATAATTTATAGCTAAATTAACAATTATTTTTTTATTTTTTCTAGTTTTATAAACCACATTTTTTAAAACATTTTTTATTTGTAGGGGCAAATTTTGTAATCTACCTGAAATGATAATTTTAATATTATTTTTAATAATACTACCAATTTCTTTTTTAAAATAAATTTTAATTAGTTTAAAGAGATAGTTTATTTCTGATTTGGGCC
>MDTF01013724.1_pt1 | contig 10665 bp, 13 predicted proteins | sample 811191 | NCBI WGS metagenome assembly MDTF01 (sample SAMN05326649, study PRJNA326480) | marine metagenome | isolation source: seawater | place: Southern Ocean | collected 2011
CTGTCAGCGACTGCTGTTATATAGCACCGCTATAATACCCATCTACACAGCGCAGATCACTTTTTACTAACACGCATTTTAGCATGGACGGCGCATCAATCTACTGTCACACGCAGCAAAACCTGCACTGCAAACGCCCGACGCACAGGAACATTGAATGCTGTACACAACTCGGCTATTGATTTAGCCTCGTCATTACCCTTAGGTCGCGCTCCTTCGGTGCGATCCACGGGCATCCTAAATACGTAATTATTGACCTCTGGTAGAGTTCGATAGTAGTCGCTCTGACCGCTACGCAGCTAGAATGAACTGTCGCAACTCGATAAACTCACTACATCCAGATTGCGCAGCATAACCCCACTACAGGACAGATCCATGCCCAGACCCAACAAACGTTCTGCACAACTCTTTGAGGCCGCCAAACGACACATACCGGGCGGTGTCAACTCGCCCGTGCGTGCATTTGGCGCGGTTGGCGGCACACCGGTATTTTTTCAGCGCGCCAAGGGAGCGTATATGTACGATGCCGACGATCAGCGCTACATCGATTATGTGCTATCTTGGGGACCGATGCTTTTAGGCCATGGGCACGAGACAGTGCTGCAGAGTATTCGCGACCAGTTAGATCGAGCCATGACCTTCGGTACGCCAACTGAGCTCGAAGTACAACTAGCCGATAAAATCTGCGCGATCATTCCAGGGATGGATATGATTCGCATGGTCAACTCTGGCACCGAGGCGACTATGAGCGCCATTCGCCTGGCGCGAGGCGCGACCGGCCGCGACAAAATCATCAAATTTGAAGGCTGTTACCACGGGCACTCGGACTCGCTGTTGGTAAAAGCCGGGTCTGGCGCACTAACTCTGGGCGTTCCCAGTTCACCAGGCGTACCAGCTTGTCTAGCTGATCACACACTTACTCTGAACTACAACGATATCCAGCAAGTCCAACAAGTAATGGCTGAGATAGGCGACCAAGTAGCAGCTATTATTGTTGAACCAGTAGTTGGCAATATGAACTGCGTACCCCCAATCGAAGGCTTTTTAGACGCTCTGCGCGAATCTTGCACTGCTTCCGGTGCATTATTAATTGTCGACGAAGTGATGACTGGTTTCCGCATCAGTCAACGTGGCGCGATTGGCTATTACGGCATCGATGCCGATTTAATCTGCCTTGGCAAGGTCATCGGCGGCGGCATGCCTGTCGGCGCCTTTGGTGGCAAACGCTCCATTATGGAGCATATTGCGCCGCTGGGGCCGGTTTACCAAGCCGGCACACTCTCAGGCAATCCAGTCGCGATGGCATCCGGATTGGCGACACTCGATCTAATCTCTAAACCGGGCTTCTTGGATCCAGTGAACGCACGCACCACGAAACTCGTCGAGGGATTAATGATACGGGCGAAAGCCGCAGGTATTCCCCTCACTAGTAATCATGTTGGCAGCATGTGGGGTATCTTTTTTTCAAACGAAGAAAAAATCACCAACTATCAACAAGTCATGCGGTGCGATACCAAGCGCTTTGCGAGCTTTTTCCATGGCATGTTGGCCGAGGGCATATATCTAGCCCCCGCGTCGTTCGAGGCGGGGTTTATGTCGGCCGCCCACAGCGACCAAGATATTAGCGACACGCTGGACGCCGCTGAAAGAGTTTTTGCAGTGATCTAGTCAGATTACCTGCGCCATTAGAACACCGGCATTTGCGCTTTGCAGTAGGTGGTGGCGGAGTTTTTGCGTATTATGGCGGTAGTTTAAATGCCGTTAATCTTGTCATGGAGCCAGCATGAATTTTACCCGCAGTCGCGGACCCTACCCCGCTACCCGTATGCGACGCTCTAGAGCCAGCGACTTTTCACGGCGGCTAGTCAGCGAAAACCGTTTATCGGTCGACGACTTAATTCAGCCATTGTTTGTGGTAGAGGGAGAGCGTCGATCAGAGGCGGTAGCCTCTATGCCCGGCGTTTATCGCCTATCGATTGATTTACTAACCGAAGAAGTCGAACAACTCGTTGACTTGGGTATTCCAGCGATTGCCCTATTTCCGGTCATCCTCCCAACACAGAAGTCGCCACTCGCAGAAATGGCCTACAGTAACGAAGGCTTGATTCAACGTGCCATAGCCGCAGTCAAACGGGCTGCTCCCAACCTCGGGGTGATTGCCGATGTTGCACTCGACCCCTATACCAGCCACGGACAGGACGGTATTGTCGATAGCGATGGCGGCTACGTACTAAACGATGCGACTAACCAAATATTAATTCAACAAGCACTTTCGCTGGCCCATGCGGGTGCCGACATTGTCGCTCCGTCGGATATGATGGACGGCCGCATCGGCGCTATTCGAAACGCCCTAGAGCAGAATTCATTTACCAATGTGCAAATAATGGCATATGCGGCCAAGTATGCCTCGACCTATTATGGACCGTTTAGAGATGCCATAGGTGCGACGAGTAGTCTTAAAAGCGATAAAAGAACTTACCAAATGGACCCGGCCAATAGCGATGAGGCACTACACGAGTGCGCCCTAGACCTAGCCGAGGGTGCCGATATGATTATGGTCAAACCAGGCATGCCCTTTCTAGATATAGTGCGCCGCGTCAAAGACCAGCTCAAGGCGCCGACTTTTGCCTATCAAGTGAGCGGTGAGTATGCCATGCACTGTGCAGCATTCGAAAACGGTTGGTTGGAGCGCGACACAGTCATGTTAGAATCTTTATTAGCTTTTAAGCGCGCTGGCGCGGACGCCATATTGACTTACTTCGCCAAGCAAGCCGCGCAGCTTTTAGTGCACCAAAAAACAGCCTGAGGGAGTGCGCTCGGCCCATGCGCCTAGACAAATACATCAGTAATTCAACAGATTTAAGCCGCAGCGAGGCGAAGCGAGTTATCAAACACTCGCTGGTCGCGATCGACGATCGAACGATCTCAGACCCGGCTCAAAAAGTCGCGCCAAACCAGATCGTGACGATAGAGGGCGCCGCGATCCGTCACGTCGGAAATCGCTACTTTATGCTCAACAAACCTGCAGGTGTGGTTTCTGTCAGCAAAGACAAGTTGCACACAACAGCCTTGCAACTCATCTACGAACATCGCAGTGAGACGCTTCAAATAGCCGGCCGCCTAGATATTGACAGTACTGGGTTACTGTTAATTACCGATGATGGCAAGTGGAACCATCGACTCACCTCGCCACGATCCGACTGCGCAAAACTCTACAGTGTCGGTCTGGCGACAGAGATCGGCGCCGACTACGCTCAAAAACTTGCCGCAGGTGTGCAGCTCGAGGGCGAAAAACATCGCTGCCTGCCAGCTAGCATGCAACAGATCGATAGCCACCATTTGAGTTTGCAGATTGCAGAGGGTAAATACCATCAGGTCAAGCGGATGTTTGCCGCACTCGGCAACCATGTGATGAGCCTACACCGTACCCAAATCGGTAGTATCCTCCTCGACACTGACCTCGAACCCGGTGACTATAGGCCCCTAACTCCCGCCGAAGTAGCATCGTCGCAGTGAGCCTTTACAGAGAATGTGACCGAAGTGTAGACTTACTTCTTCAAGCTTTACCAAACTGCCAGGGCCGGGTACTCATCGTAGCCGACGAAAATTGGTCAAATACCGATTGGACAGAGGTTGGGCGGACGCTGCATTGCAGTATAGAGGCTATCAGTAACCGCATCGACATCGCTACAAACGCCTTAAACGCCAGTGTAAGCTGTCATTTTAATGACTTTGATTTTAGCGCTCTCGCGGCCGCTAACTACGATACTGTGTTGTACCGCGTATCCAAAGAGCGCGCCACAAGCCACTATATTATCAACCAAATTGCTCTAGGACTATTGAAACCCAGAGGAACACTGATCATCAGCGGAGCAAAAAACGATGGACTAAAAAGTTACCTAAAACAGTCTTGCAGACTTTTTGGTGATGTTACTCATGCCGTAAAGCACGGCGCTTGCTATCGAGCTTCGATCACACTGAACAGCTTAGCCGATCAACCTTTGGAGGATAAAAATTATCCTGCGACAAGATTGCTGCAGAGCCTTGCTCAAGGTCGTTATTGCAGTAAGCCAGGCATTTTTGGTTGGGACAAAATCGATCGCGGCAGCGCTTTCTTAATTGACCATTTGAGTATTTTTTTAACCACCTTTGCTCAGCCACCTAAGTCTTTACTGGACCTAGGTTGCGGTTACGGATACCTCGCCTGTGAGGCCAGTAAACATATTTTTAGTGAGATTGTCGGCAGCGATAACAACGCGGCCGCATTGATTGCATGTAAGGAAAATTTTTCCCGTATGTTGACTGTCAAAAACTGCGTTATCGCGGCTGACGCCGGCGCTCAAATCGATCAACACTTTGAGCTAGTACTTTGCAACCCACCGTTCCACGCTGGTTTTGTGATCGACAATCGTCTAGGAATTAAATTTTTGCATAATACCCAGCGTTTACTATCTGCATCTGGGCGCGCACTATTTGTTGTCAATCGCTTTGTTGCCTTAGAAAAACACGCCAACGACTATTTTAAACGTGTCGAGGTAGTCGCTGACAATGGCGCCTATAAATTAGTTGCACTAAGCCAGTGAAAAACATCTTAGGCATAGACAATAGGTTGGCAACTCGCTGCAGGGATGACGCAGCGAGCGCCGCATATAAGTACAACAGCGGGTCAGTTGCATCTTTCACTTACCGCCAATCAGGATCGAGGGGTCATCTATGAAAACGCCAAAACGACTGCAACCACTAATTGAAGATGGTGTGATCGATGCGGTAATTGGCCAGTTGATGAGCGGTAAAGAGGCGACCGTCTACACCGTGCGCTGCGGCAAAGAAATACGGTGTGCCAAGGTCTACAAAGAAGCGGCTAAACGCAACTTTAAAAAAGCTACGCAGTATCGCGAAGGCCGCAAAGTGCGCAGTAGCCGACGTGCACGAGCAATGGATAAGGGTTCAAAATATGGCCGCCAGCAGCAGGAGGAAAGCTGGCAGAATGCCGAAGTCGATGCGCTCTACAAACTGGCGAATGCCGGCGTGCGAGTACCCATACCCTACGGCTGTTTTGACGGCGTATTGCTTATGGAATTAGTGGTCGACGACAACGGCCAAGTAGCTCCACGATTGAGTGAAGTATCGATGAGTACAGAGCAGGCGATCGAAGATCATGCGCAAATAATGCGCTACGTAGTGCTGATGCTGTGTGCCGGCTTGATTCACGGCGATCTCTCAGAATTCAACGTTCTCGTTGACGATTATGGGCCAGTGATCATCGATCTTCCGCAGGCTGTCGACGCCGCGGCTAATAACCACGCCGAATCGATGCTCTACCGAGACATTCAAAACATGACACAATACTATGCACATTTCGCTCCAGAATTACTCGATACTCGATATGCACAAGAAATCTGGCACCTCTATCAGGAAGGCAATCTAAAACCCGATTCCGTACTCAGCGGCAACTTTCAAGACTTGCGTGAGGATTCTGATGTAGATGGTGTTTTGGAAGAGATTAAAGCGGTACTTAAAGAGGAAGAGTGGCGCCAGGCGAGGCTTGCAGAAGACCTTTAATCTATTTTGAGGTGTCAATTTAAAACCCCCTAGCATACCGAGCTATGTGACGTTTTAATCTTCGACAGTGGTCAATCAGCTGCATGCCGATATTGCTTAGCGCACGCAAGGGCGGTTGCAGCTAAAAAATAAGCGCTTAAGTAATTCCATCGCGACCATCATGGAAAGATTTTCAACCTTGCAGCGGCGCTAAAAGCGCTTAAACGTCGCCAGTCTAACAATATCGCTGCCGCGTTTGCAGGGTACGACTAATTTCCTCAACTAAAACCTCTATGTCGGCAAAGCCCAAATTGACGCCTTGCCCAGCTAATGTGTAAATACTGTGCGCGGCATCACCTACCAACGCCACTCCGAGTGCAACATAATCTACCGCATGACGTTGCTTGAGCGGCACCATAAAGCGCCGCTGCATCGCAATAATCGGCACCAAACAGCGTTCGCTAGCAGTTCAAAATTGGGCGTCGTCGAGCGCTATTAAGTCCTCAGCGAATGCGCTATTCTACGACCACATAAGCGAGTAGAGATGTGCATCGTGAAACATTAAAAGTGGCAACAACGCCAGTGGACCACTCGGTATAAAGGATTGCCACGCGGTATCTCTATGGGTATTTTCAGTTTTCACACTGGCCACGATTGCAGACCGCCGGTAATCCCACTCGCGAGTGGCCAGAGCGACCGCACACCGCGAGTGCGAATTTCCGCCGTCGGCGCCAATCACTAACCGTGTACACAACTCTTTTCCGCTACCTAATGTAACTACTCGCGCGCCGATGGTAGCGAGCGTGGAAATGCTCTGGATAAGCTCGGGGCATTGCAAGATGAGGTTGTCATAGTTGCACAGCGCGGCGATGGCCGCGCCTTGAACAACACCGTTTTCAACAATATGGCCGAGGTTTAAACCACCGAAGTTGGCGCAATCAAAGTACATGCGCCCGGTTCCCTCATCACAGACTTACATTTTCGTATATCGGCAGTGCCGATGGCTGATGATACTATTCCAATGGTCGCAACCATCGAGTAAGCCCCGGGTGCACTCGGTGATCGCCGACACCCGAGGATTAAAATCGCCACTACGCCGATCTACGTAGGAGCGCGATTCGATCAGCGCTATTACTAAAGAGGGTTTGGCTCGCGCCAACAATACTGCGCCCACAGCACCGACCATCCCCGCGCCAACTACGACAATATCGACGTTGCTAATGCGCGCGCTACGAATCTGGGTGGCCGCCGAGATGACCCATGCCAAAGTCGGCAAAACGGTGCCGCAGCGGTCGCATGACGTCCATACTTAGCAGGGCGGCATTGCGACCGGCGATTGCAACCGGCGAACGCGATGCAAAAATAGCTGGCAGACCGCGAGTTAACGCCACCACGCGCCGCTGGTCTGCGCTCTGTGCTTGGCGGTATTGGTCGAGCACCTCTGTGCTAGCGAAATCTAGTCCCGCAGCGCGCGCACGTCCGATGATTGCCGCTAGACTCGAAGCGTCGCGCAATGCCAAGTTAAAACCCTGTCCAGCCACTGGATGCAGGCTGTGTGCGGCATTTCCCAACAACGCTATACCTCGGCGCACCTGCTCGTCGGCAAGGCTAGTGATTAAGGGAAAGCTGGCGCGCGCACCGATTTTCCGAAAAATACCAAGCCGATAACCAAATTGGCTCTGCAGTGTCGATAAAAACTGCGTATCTTCAAGTGCCATTGTCGTCGCCGCTCCATCGCTTGGCTGGCTCCAAACTAAGGCCGCACGAGGCCTTCCTCGATAAGCTGTCAACGGCAATAAAGCTATTGGTCCAAGAGCAGTGAAGCGCTCGTAGGCGACTCCGTTGTGGGCTTTGTCGAGGCCAATATTGGCAACAATAGCCGCCTGCTTATGATCGTGGTTATCAGTGTAAAAACCCAATTTTAGTGCGGTCTTTGAGTTCGTGCCATCGGCGACGATCAATAATTTGCTCGACAAACTATGGCCTACATCCGTCAAACCCAACTCCACTCCGCCGGCCCTGACATTTATCACAGAAACTTCGCTAGATCGGCGAATAGCAATATTCACGCATGCCAATTGGCGCTCTAACAATTCGTTCAAAGGATCGTTTTCGACCACATAACCGAGCGCTTCGACATCGGCATCGGCGGCGGTGATGCGAGTGATACCCGGATAGCCGCGGTCACTTACATGTATACACTGAATGGCGCTCGTATGGCGCTGCACTTGCTGCCACAAATCGAGATTTTGAAAGATACGCTGAGTACTCGATGATAGCGCCGTTGAGCGGGCATCGAAGTGTCCGTCACTATCTGATGCAGCGGCGCAGCGCGCCTCTAATAACAATATCCGCCAACCAGCTGCCTGTTGCGCCAGCATCAACGCTAGGCTTATGCCAACCATACCAGCTCCGACGATAACTACATCGTAGTCCGCTGAGCGAAGTGCGTCGTCTACCGGCGGCATAATCTTAGGGGTACCGTCAACTCTCCATCAACCGTTCGATCTCGGCACGCTCTTTGGGCACATCGGTAGTGATTTGCTCACAACCATTGCGGGTGATCACCACATCGTCCTCAATCCGCACTGCCAAACCCCGCCACTTTTCCGCGACATTGTAATTGTCGGGTGCAATGTAAATGCCAGGCTCAACCGTCAGCACCATTCCTGCCTCGCAATCGCGCCAACTCTTATCAACCTTGTAATCACCTACATCGTGAACGTCCATGCCGAGCCAATGTCCAGAATTGTGCATATAAAAATCGCGATGCGCGCCTCGCGCAATTAATTCGTCGACATCGCCATCGAGGATATTCAGATCGACTAAGCCCTGAGTAATCACGCGAATGGTTGCCTCATTCGCACAGTTATAGGCAATACCTGGGGCAATCGATTTAAAAGCCTCGCTCTGAGCGGCCAACACAATGTCATAGATCGCCGCCTGGGCAGCCGAAAAACGCCCATTTACTGGAAATGTACGAGTAATATCTGCTGCGTAATCAAGATATTCGCAACCGGCGTCAATCAAAACTAAATCACCGTCTGCAAGGCAACTGCGGTTTTCAATATAATGCAGGATACAGCCGTTTTTACCACCTCCGACAATGCTCGTATAAGCCGGTCCGGTAGCGCCCTGAAGCATGAACTCGCACTCAATTTGAGCCTGCAGTTGATACTCGTACAAGCCAGGCTTGCTGGCGCACATTGCACGCCGGTGGGCGCTGGCTGATATAGCACCAGCGCGGCGCATAAGCTTTATCTCAGTCGCGCTCTTGAGCAATCGCATCTCGTTGACAAAGTACCCAAGATCGACAAATTCACCGGGTGGTATGGCGCCGCGGCGACGTTGATCGCGAATATTGTTAATCCAGCCCATCAGGTGCTTGTCAAACTCGGCGTCTTTACCTATATCGTAATACACACGCCCTCGCCCTTCGAGTAGGCCGGGCAAAATTTCGTCGACATCCGCAATTGGAAAAGCGTCATCAGCGGCATAATCGCTGCGCGCACCCTCGGGGCCATTTAAAAAACCGTCCCACGTTTCTTTTAAACGATCCTTTTCGCGGCAAAACATGACGTATTCACCCTGTTCACGACCGGGGATCAATACCATCACCGCGCTAGGTTCGGGAAAGCCGCTCAAATAGCTAAAGGTAGTGTCCTGCTTATAGGCGTAAAAAGTATCTTTGGACCGCACTCTCTCAGGTGCAGAGGCCACAACGGCAATACTATTGGGCTCCATCATACTCATCAAATCTCGGCGCCGAGCCGTATACTCTTTAATAGTAATCATAGATTTTCCTAGGTTGTTCAGCGCCGATAAAAAATTAATGCAGTATAGGTTGGCTGGCGATACCGATTTCTGGATGCACATCGGCAAAAATTAGTTGCACAGCGACACGGATATATTCGACTAATTCAGTGTAGTCACGCTCACCCTCAGCGTCGAAATCAATGGATACTTGGGCGATCGCACCGAGGTCCTCAAGTGCCTCTTTGCTGTCCTCGGATATTTCAAAGTCGCTCCCCAAACCCTCAGCAAGCCCGGAAATATAGCTTCCGCACCATTCTCCCACCGCAACCAAGCGTTCCGCCAAGGGTAAATCTTCGTCCGGTAGCAACGGCTGAAAAAGGAAACTTAAATCCTCTAGATTACTTAAAGATGCCTGGTAAAAATCAGTCAGTGGGTGCTCCGCCGCTTCGCTCTGCTCCGGAGACAACGCTAACCATTCGCTTGATGAAGTGACCAAATCGGGCATTTCAACCGCACCACCGCTCAGGCGACCGCACAAAAACCCATGAAATGCGGCCGCGCTTGCCTCGATCTCTATGGCGAAAAAAAGATCTTCAAGTTCCTCGAACGTCACCGCACTAATCCCCTCTTTTAAGGACAATATGCTAACACCCTTGGACAATGTCTGCACCATGGATTATCGCCATCTAACAATTGACCAGAACCCCTACAATGCCTATAGTTGACTCGGTAGATAGGAATGCAATCAGTCTTATAAGAGAGACGACATGAGCACAACAGACCATTTTGAAGACAAACTCGATCGCCTGATCGAACTGTGCCAACAACTCAAGGCAGAAAATCAAGCTCTCCGCGAACGCGAGGCAGGTTTAGTCGGCGAGCGCGGGCAGCTGTTAGAAAAGAATGAATTGGCGCGGCAGAAAATCCAGACTATGATCAATCGTCTAAAAAATCTTAGTGCAGAGCAATGATGGATAATATTTCACTCAAGGTGCGCATTCTCGACAAAGACTACCAAGTTAATTGTCAACCGGCAGAGCGCGAGGTGCTGGAAAACTCGGCACAAATTCTCAATGACAAAATGGAAGACATACGCCGCAGTTCAAATATTATTGGCGTCGAGCGCATAGCCGTTATGGCAGCGCTTAATCTAACTCATGATCTGCTGCGCGCCGAAGACACCGCAAAACAGGACGCAGGCGCCTCGCAGGTCCTCGAAGCGATCGATAGCAAACTCGATTCTGTGCTATTTGACCTCGACCGCAAGTAGTTCCTAGATAAACCTTAAAACTGCGCAGGGGTGTTTTTAAAAAACCTCTGATATACTGTTGGTCCTGGAGTGTGCGCCAGCCGAGAAGTCCCTGAGCC
>MDTF01004885.1_pt1 | contig 10664 bp, 11 predicted proteins | sample 811191 | NCBI WGS metagenome assembly MDTF01 (sample SAMN05326649, study PRJNA326480) | marine metagenome | isolation source: seawater | place: Southern Ocean | collected 2011
TATTGTGTCAATGGCTAAGCATGGCATTTGTTAATGATTATGTTTGGCTCTTGTTTAGCTCTTGTTTAGCCACCGAAAAACCGGGAGATTACTGACGGACTGCTAACGCACCGAAATCCGGTGTGATTGGTAGCGGAAGTCGGGTCTGCTGGCATTCTGGCACTGACTCGAAAGCCGCTGCAATAATTGTCGGCGCAGAGGAAGGAGCCACCCCGAATGCTTCTTTTGGGAATAGACGGCTCATTTGGATCGATACTGTCGGTCATCTCGACGCCTGAGGGGTTTTTTGCGGGTCCAAAAGAATAGTATTGAGGGTGATACCAGTCCTCGACCCATTCCCAAACGTTGCCGGTGATGTCGTAGAGGCCAAAGTCATTGGCTGGAAAACTGCCGACTGGTGCTGTTGTCGAAAAACCATCTACTTGACTGTCTTTATTTGGAAAATTGCCTTGCCAGGTATTCGAAACAGCTTCGGTGAGATGTAAAGGCTGGTTTCCCCAGCTGTATATATTCCCTTCTTTGCCGCCACGAGCCGCATATTCAAACTGTGCTTCGGTGGGTAGTTTTTTATCAAGCCAATCGCAGTAAGCAAGCGCGTCATCGTAGTTGACTTGAACTACTGGGTGAGTCGCTTTTTCATCGATGCTGGATTTGGACCCTTGAGGTCTGTGCCAATCGGCAGTTTTGATGAGTTTCCACCAATCTAGAGGGCCCATCCTCATGGAATGGTTTTGTTCAGGCGACTCAAAAACCAATGAATCTCCCATTTTTTCGGCATAGGTGACGTAGGCCGTGGTATCAACAAATTTTTGGTAATCGCTATTGCTTACCTCGTATTTATCCATCCAAAAGCCAGATAAATCGAGCTGGTGAGCAGGCGCTTCGTCAGTCATGCCACGATCCGAACCCATTACGAAATTGGCGGAATTCAACCAAATCATTGTTGAGGTGTCTATGTTGTCTTCGATGATAACTAAGTTGTCTATCAAAGCGATGGCTACAACAAATACAAATCCGCCAGCTAGGTCCTTTGAATTACTCATAGATGCAGTGGTTCGACTCTTTAAATTTAGACAGGTTTGTCACTAAGCGCCCTAGTTTAGCAAAGAAACACGACTTGGGCTCCTCTTAGCATTGATTGCTTTATTAATCTTACTGAAATACGCCTGCATAAGGCGATCTATATTGCACTCAATGCAATCCCTTTAGTGTGATGCTGGTTTTGATCCAAAGGAATAGAGTCGCACTGAATAAGAGTTCATACTGTGCTGCATCAGAAACGCGATGTGCGTGGCTATAGCGAGGACAACAGGTGAAAAAACTTATTATTGCTGTTTCGATTATCGTCGTTAGCGGCTCACTATCCCAAGCAGCTGAAACTGGCTATATCCCAGCGCGGACGGCGTTTGGGGCGCCAGATTTTCAAGGTGTTTGGTCCATAGCGACCCAAACGAATCTTGAAAGAGCGGCCCGATTTAACGGCTCACTAGTGATCTCTCAAGAAGAGGCGATACGCTTAGAGGCACAGGTTCAAGCCAGAACGGAGGCAAGCTTGCTGCCTAGTGACCCGGACAGAGAAGCGCCGAGTTCCGGTCAAAATGTTGGCGGATACAATACCTTTTGGATGGACCCGGGCAGTCAGTTAGCTGTGGTCGGAGACGAAATTCGAACCTCTATATTAGTCGATCCGGTGGATGGGCAGCTTCCCTACAGCGAGCAGGGCCGTCTAAATTATGCGGCAGCAATGCAGCGCCGGCAATCTTATGATGGTCCTGAGGTGCGCCCGCTTGGTGAGCGCTGTGTTGTCGGTTTTGGTTCTTCAGGAGGTCCGCCTAAGCTACCTGTGCTCTATAACAATCTCACGCAAATTATTCAGACCCCTGGACATGTCGTATTGGTCGCGGAAATGAATCATGACGCGCGAATAGTCAGAATTGATTCTCCGCATATAGATCCGCCGCAGTATCCGTGGTTAGGGGATTCAATTGGCTACTATGAAGGGGATACGCTTGTGGTGGAAACAACTGATTTTCATCCACAGCAGAGTCTCAGATCTTCCCTTGAGCATCGGTTTTACGGCTCGGTTAAAATGAAGGTCACCGAGCGGTTTACCCGCACTGCTGAGGATTCAGTGCTGTATCAATTTACCGTTGAGGACCCAGAGAATTATAACCAGCCTTGGAGTGGAGAATTACCAATGAATAATTCGGCGCAGCAGATGTTTGAATACGCTTGTCATGAGGGGAACTATGCGTTGCCCGGTATCTTGGCCGGCGCGAGAAGAGCTGATGCTGACGGCATTGATTATGCCCCCACTGACCCCGGGCAGTAGATGTATCCCAAGGGACTGGGCGAGATAGAACGAACAGAAAGTGAAAGGCAGCTAAGCAAACACCAAAAAAGGTGCGGGTTGCCCCGGCACCTTTTTTACTTTGGCAGCCTTGCTTACCCCGGCAGCTAAATGCCTAACGCAGGCTTGGGAGTTTGTAGCCTTGAGCTACTAGGTCAGCTCGAATGGTCTTTTTATCTATCTTGCCAGTGGAGGTTAGCGGGATGCTTGTTACCGCTATCACTTCATCGGGGAGTTGCCACTTAGCGAAAATGCTGTTGCAGTGCTCCATCACAGCGCTCTGGTCCAGCTCATGGCCTGCAGTCATTACTACCAGGGCAATTGGGCGCTCATCCCATTTAGGGTGAGGCTGGGCGACAACAGCCGCCTGAGCGACGCCATCAATGCCAACGATGTGGTTTTCTAAATCTACCGACGATATCCACTCTCCTCCGGATTTAATTAAATCCTTTGATCGGTCAGAAATAAGGATGTATTGCTCAGGGTCAATTTTTGCAACGTCTCCGGTTACCAGCCAGCCGTCGTGAAATTTCTCCGGCTGGGGGTCGTTATAGTATTCAGAGGCAATCCATGGCCCGCGGATACAGAGTTCGCCTACAGCCTCGCCGTCGTGGGGTAATCTATTCCATTGGTCATCAAAAATTTCGATCTCCAGGCCAGGCATGAACAAACCTGCTTTCGCGATATTTTCAAATTGCTGATCCTCAGATATTCCCATGTGCGATCGTTTGGCCACTTTCCGGGAGAGGGTGCCGAGAGGGTTTGTTTCAGTCATCCCCCAGCCTTGAATCATCTCTATACTGTGGCTATCCCAATACCAGCGCATCATTTCAACGGGCGGCGCCGATCCACCACAAGTTAGGCGGGTTAAGCCGGACAAGTCGTACTTGTCTGGGCTGGCTTCAAGGGTGGCGCGAACACCCTGCCATATCGTGGGTACGCCAGCCGATATAGTTACTTTCTCGTCGTGCATTAATTGCAAGAAGGCGTCGGGTGTCATAAACCTATGAGGCATAACTTGCTTGCAACCCAGCATCGATGCACAGAAAGGTAAACCCCAGCCCATTGCATGAAACATGGGTACGATGCCAAGAACAGAATCTAAGGCCGACAGGCCAAGGGAATCTGTAAGGCATTCGGCTAGTGTATGCAGGTACGTGGAGCGATTGGTGTACATCACACCTTTGGGTTTCCCGGTCGTGCCAGAGGTATAGCAAAGCCCCATGGGTGAGGTTTCGTCTATTTCAGGCCAATCATATTCAGTCGCCTGTGCGGCGATGAAATCTTCGTAATCAATTTGGTTTTCAAATGAGCTTTCACCGCCTTCACCATGACGACAAATGACCAATAACTCTACGCAGGGAACTTTGCCCCAAAGTGGCTCTAATAAAGGCAATAAATCCTCATCTGCAAAAATGATCCTATCGCCAGCATGGTTGATTATGTACTCAAGATCAGTGCTTGAAAGTCGAATATTCAAAGTGTGTAGAACAGATCCCATCGAAGGGACGCCTTGATAGAGCTCTAAATGACGATAGTTACTCCACATGAAACTGGCGATTCGGTCACCTATCTCAATGCCATGAGTGTTTAAGGCGTGAGCAAGCTGGTTGGCCCGGTCCCAGGTTTGTTTGAGTGTTTGTCGATGAGTCCCCTCTGCTTGCATGGTGACTACTTCAACATCAGGGTCCAGTTTAGCGCCCCTGCCTAAAATTTTTGACATAAGCAGTGGTGTGTTTTGCATGGTCATACCGGTACTCTCCTGATACTAATTTCTAAAATCAATAGGTAAATGAAAAACTAAGGATCGGCAGAATATATTATCTAGTGACGGTGTTCAATTTAGTTTGTCCCAGTCATTAAGCGACTGGCAGCGCTTACGAGGGCTTTAAGCCCAAAGTTTTGAAGTCGCCTAGGAGGATTGAGAGCATTGTGGTTTGTAAAGGGCGCTTCTTGCGTTTATTCTCGGCTGTCTTCCTGCCCAATCGATGGCAGGGAATCTTGATCAGGAGGCAGCCATGTTAAGCGTCAAAGAACATCCCAAAAAGAGCATTATGGTTCTCGGTAAGACAATGAGCTATGTAGAGATGGGAGAGGGTGACCCTATCGTGTTTCAGCACGGCAACCCAACGTCTTCTTACCTTTGGCGCAACGTTATGCCTCATCTAAAAGAACAGGGTCGCTGCATCGCAATTGATCTTATCGGGATGGGCGATTCAGATAAATTAGATGACTCTGGGCCGGATCGATACACCTTTTTAGAACATAGTGACTACCTAGCAGCTGCTTTAGAAGCCTTAGGGGTCACTGAAAACGTAACTCTAGTGATTCACGATTGGGGCTCTGCGCTGGGTTTTGATTGGGCTAATAAGAACCGTGATGCAGTGAAGGGCATAGCCTATATGGAAGCATTGGTTAGTCCTGTGCTTATGTCCGATTGGCCAGAGGGCGCTAGGGGAATTTTTCAGGCATTTAGGTCTGAGGCCGGTGAAGAAATGATTCTTGAAAAGAACATGTTTATAGAGAGGGTGTTGCCTTCTGCGATTTTGCGAGATTTGTCCGAGGAAGAAATGAACGTTTACCGTAGGCCATTTACTAACGCTGGTGAGGATCGCCGGCCTACGCTGACATGGCCTCGACAAATTCCCATCGACGGTTCGCCTGCCGATGTGGGAGTCATTATACAAAACTATGCTGATTGGCTATCAGTGAGCCCGTTGCCAAAGCTATTTATAAATGGTCAACCCGGATCAATCCTTGTTGGAGCGCAGCGTGATTTCTGTCGAACGTGGCCTAATCAAACAGAGGTCACGGTCGCTGGTAATCACTTCATTCAGGAAGATTCTCCAGACGAAATAGGACAGGCTATATCGACGTGGTTGCGAGATCTGTAAATCTAACTTGCAGCTGTTGAGTTTAGCCCCCGAGATGTTCGGCTCTTTGTATTAATGCAGGAAAATAAATGTCAGAAGCCATAGATGGGCTAGCCGCGACTCCCGCGCAGCTAGAAGGTAATTTGAGACGTTTTATAATCTTTCGTCTTTTGTACACGGCGCGGTTTTACTACCCGGTTTTTACAATTTTGTTTCTCGATTACGGTCTTAGTCTTGAGCAATTCGCGATTCTAAATTTAGTTTGGGCGCTGACTATAGTCTTAGCTGAAGTCCCATCTGGCGCTTTAGCCGATATTGTGGGTCGAAAAAAGTTGGTGGTCTTCGCGGCTGCTATGATGGTGTTGGAAATGGCACTTATTGTGTTTGCACCGATAGGTAGCTCGAACTTACTATTCTTTTTGTTTCTAGGAAACCGAATTTGTTCCGGCTTATCCGAAGCGGCAGCCAGCGGTGCCGACGAGGCATTAGCTTATGATTCGCTGAAGGCCCTCGGGCGCGAGGGTGATTGGTCGAAGCTCTTAGAAAAGACCGCTATGGTTGTGTCAATTGGGTTTTTCACCACCATGATCTTGGGGGCCTTTGCATACGATCCGGCCATTGTTAATGGGCTCCTTGGCCTGTTTAACGAGCAATGGGTTTTGCCCCAGTCAATGGTCATTCGCTTGCCGGTGTTGCTAACATTGGTGACAGCTTGTGCGGTCCTCATCACAGCGCTGGGTTTCTACGATTTAGATAAAGACGCCTTGGCAAGCAAGAAAGCGTTGCACCTTGAGAGCCGCAAGGGAGAGAAAGAACATCCCCTGCTAGAGCCATTTAGGCAAATCGCGGTTGCGGCAAAATGGACATTCAATCATCGTTTTGTGCTCTTCGTTATTTTAGCGGGGCTTGCACTGGACAGCGTGGGAAGACAGTTTGCAGTGCTTTCAAGTGAGTATTACCGAGTCATAGACATTCCAATTTCATGGTTTGGGTTTATCGGCGCGGGGATGTCTCTGGTCGGAATAATGAATGCAAAAATATCTCGATACTTGGTTACAAGTCATTCGCCAATATTCAATTTCCTAAGCCTGTCCTGCGTACTGATGCTAGGTCTTATTGGGCTAAGTTTCGCCGTGCCGATCTATGGGGTTCTCTTCGCGGTAGGTGCTTTTGCTATGATGGGAATGGTTCAATTTCAGGCAAGTTATTACATAAATAAAGAGGTGGACTCGAGTATTAGAGCCACGGTGTTGAGTTTCAAGGGGTTGGCATTGAATCTAGGGCTTGGCATTGCCAGTTTGTTGTACACAGCTTACGTGGCTGCACTGCGTGGTCAGCAGCAAGAGACTCTGACAGGAGAAAGCTTAGAAACAGCGGTTTTTGTTGATTCCTTGGCAGTCTTCCCGGTTTATTACTTGGTTTTATTCGTCCTGGTAATCTTGTTAGCGCGCGTTATGGTCGGAAATCGCGATGTTTTTTTCGCTAAACCTCTCGCTGTGATAGTGTTGGATGCATCAGAAGAACCGAGCGCATTGAAAAAATAGAGGAAACGGACCTCAGCTATGTCTAAACGCACGCCAACAAGTATGCTCAAGCTAAACACTTTTTATGGGGTGCTATTGGCAGTGGCAAGTATTTTTTGCAGCCAGATACTGCCTGCGGCCGAAAACCCGACGAGCGAGATGCTAGTTGGGCGTTGGGTGATTGACGAAGATCGCAGCGACAATACGGATGATCAAGTTGAAGCGGCCATAAAAGAAGGTGGTGGCAAGGTCAAAAGGCGATGGTTCGCAAAAAGAGATGATGATTTCTACCGCGGAGGTCCTGTTGAGCAAGAACTCTATGACCGAATATCCTATGACGATGTGCTCACAATCTCAATAGATGGGGTTCAGTGCAGCTTTGAATATGCAGATAACTTCACTCGAATTTTTTATACCGATGGGCGCAAGAGGCAGTCTTCGGCAAACAGTTTTTACAGTGAAGGGAGTGAAGATTTTTCGCTTTCTTATTGGGAAAATAAAAACCTAATCGTAGAGGCGCGGCCTCGCGATGGTGGTTTTACGCTGGAAACTTATTCGCTTTCCGATAACGGCAATACGCTTACGATAGCGATGCAGCTTGAACCATCGAGTTTTGGCGCAGCAATTAAATTGGTGCGGGTTTTTAATCGCAGCCCTGCCCGTTAATCTGCCCGTTACTCAGCCGTTAGTCTGGTAGATAATTTCTGTTTCCACTTCTGCTAGTTTATCTTTGCCGAAATAAAGTTCATCACCGACGTAGAATGTAGGCGAACCGAAGCTTCCTCGTCCAACAGACGCCATCGTGTTATCAATCAGTTCCTGCTTTATCTCAGGGCTAGCGGCGCCAGCAATAATGTCTTGGCCAGGCAGGTTGGCGTCATTCAGCGCACTCGCTATCACTTCTGGGTCAGACATATTGAGTTCTTTTTCCCACATACACTGATACATAGCTTCTATGTAGCGCTCTCCCAATCCACTTTTAATTGCGTACACCGCGCCGCGCATTATGTGTAGCGTGTTAACGGGAAAGTTTGGATTGAATTTGAAGTTGTTTAGCCTGTGCCTGCTTACAAATCTTGCTGTTTCCAAGGCGTTATATTCAGATTTATTTTTAATCCCGGCAAGCGCTTCCATCGGTGACTTGTTATTAGTGGCTTTAAAAATCCCTCCTAATAAAATAGGAACGTAGTCAAACTTGGCTCCAGTGCGAGCCTCAATTTCCGGCAAAACACGGTGGCAGTAGTAGGTGTTTGGGCTGCCAAAATCAAAGTGGAATTCTAATCTCATAATAGGGTCTCAGCTGGTGTTTAGAACTTTTCCGCAAACGGTCGGATATCCATTTCATGGGTCCACGCGTCTCGGGTTTGGTGGTGTAAATTCCAGTATGCTTCTCCGATAGAGTCTGGATTCATGAGAGTGTCTTGAGGTAATTCGTCAGGATTAATGCCTCGCTCTTTAATGCGATCGCGGACGAAAGCGGTGTCAACGCCTGAGTCGATTATCAAGTGTGCAATATGCAATCCTTGCGGCCCTAATTCTCGTGCCATGGACTGCGCAAGTGCTCTTAATCCAAATTTGGCACTTGAAAACGCGGCGTATCCGCTGCCTCCTCTTAAGCTTGCTGTGGCGCCGGTAAAAAAAATGGACCCTCGTCCGCGCGGCACCATGTGTCGGGCAGCCTCGCGGCCCGCAAGGAACCCGGTTAAGCAAGCCATTTGCCAGACCTTGTAGAAGACCCGTTCGGTTGTCTCACGGATCGGGAAATTGACATTGCCGCCGGCATTGGAAATAACAATTTCCAAAGGGCCGATGTCTGTCTCGATCGCGTCATATCGTTCGATTACCTGACCTTCTTCGCGGGCATCCATAGAATAGCTGTGAGCAGTTCCTCCGCTGGCTTGAATTTCTTTGATTAAGGCGCTGGACTTAGATGCATCTCTCCGAGCGAGGCAGACAGTAAACCCACCTCTGGCGAAACGCTTAGCGATTGCCGCGCCGATATAGTCGCCGGCGCCAACAATAAGGCAGACTGGTTTTGACACGTATAAATCTCCTCGTCAGCTGGCATTCAACCGTGTAAAGGCTCGTTAAGTTAAAGCCCTTACGGGGGGTAACCGTATGTTATTAAGGATGAGTTTGGCATGAATGATCAACGGACACTAGTAGACAGTAAAATTCAATTGTGGTTGATGGAGGCGAGTTAACGAGGAATCGGCTATTCCTGTGTTGACGGTGAGCGGACACTTGGCAGGCGAACGGGTATTTCTTTACAGGCTTACTAGCTTATCCAGTATTTAGCCATTACGTTTTACTCCTAGCGGCAGCAGCTAGTTTATAGGGATTGAGGTTACGTAGGCGCCTTTTGAGTAGCCGCAAAAATGATCCCTAAGATCGGGATGATTGATTTTGTCCGGATGCTCCTCAGCCCTAAGGTTTTCCTCAGCCTCATAGGTTTCATATTCTGTGTTGTGCACTAAAATTTTAAACCACGGCCGATTGCGAAGCGGCTTGCTTTTAGCTACTTGCATGTACCAGTCATCGGTTAGCTTAAATTCCGAGTCGACATCAACGATGACCCCGCGATAGCCATACAGACGATGCTGTACCACCTGTCCTAGGTGGAAGTTTCCTTGAACGGTCATAACATCCCTTGTTAAATTCCTGTTCCTATTTTGAGTATAGGATGGAGATCTGATATCGCCAGCTATTTGTTGAAAAAGAATTTTGTTAGGCTGGGCTGAAGATGTACTAGAGGAATTCAAATTATGAAAGAGGCTTTATTTACCGTTGGCATGAAGGTGCGAGACTACGAATGTGACATGCAGGGAATAGTGAACAATGCGGTATTCCAGAATTATCTGGAGACTGCTCGCCACGACTTTTTGTTAAGCCGCGACGTCGATTTTGCAGATCTTACTGCAAGAGGAATTATTGTAATAGTCACTCGCGCGGAGCTTGATTATAAAAAGCCTTTAAGGTCGGGGAACCATTTTGAGGTGACTGTTATTGCTGAGCAGGTGTCTAGGTTAAAAATTGCTTTTAAGCAAACCATCCGTTTGCAGGGCTGTGATGAACTGGTAATGGAGGCTATTGTTTACGCAGTGGCTTTGAAAGATTTCAAAAAGCCATTTTTCCCTGAGGAGTTGAAAGCACTTCTTTAGTCTTATCCCAAGGTCTCAACTTGAGGCTGACAACTTGTAATCGATCAGTTGCCTTGAATAGGTGTACATGAGTAGTCAGGCAGGTTCAGTAAAAAACCGCCCCTACGGGGAGCAGGGGCTAAATAAAGCACGAGGACCGCTGAATTAACAGTCCATCGGCTATGGAAGAACGGAATTGGCTGGAATTTATTTCAATGGGCTGTAGTTTTAGTTCAAGGCCGAGCATGGGCAGGGTGTTATTGAGGGTCTACCTTGAACAGTTCATCGAATTTACATGTTTGTAGAAGCTTAAAGACGTCGGCCTGAACATTAATGATCCTAACATCGCTGCTGTCACCTCCTGCGTGGTTACGCAGCAGTAGAAGCATGCCTAAGGCGGAGCTATCAATTGAGGGGACTTCTAATATATCTACAACAAACCTGGCAGGCGTGGGGATGCTAGCCTCGTAGGCGTTTTGAAACGCTTGATGGCAGGTATAGTCAAATTTGCCCAAAAGAGTAAGAGTCAGTGCTTGTAAGTCAGATGAAAGCTGAGAATTGATTTCCATGGGTATCTGAAAAATCCCTTTAAACGGTAATGAAACTGAATAGTTTTAGTCTAGCACACGCATTGACGATGGCCGACAGGCGTTAAGAAAACGCCAGTAAGGAAGTAGCTTGATAAGCAAGTAGATCAGTAAACAGGCAGATCAGTAAACAGGCAGCTCTGCAAGCGATCAGGGAAGCAATTAAGCAAACCGTTGCCGCCTCTCCTTCA
>MDTF01000352.1_pt1 | contig 10663 bp, 10 predicted proteins | sample 811191 | NCBI WGS metagenome assembly MDTF01 (sample SAMN05326649, study PRJNA326480) | marine metagenome | isolation source: seawater | place: Southern Ocean | collected 2011
AATTTGTCATTCATTTATTGTCGCATATAGTACGCGGTCGTGCTGAAATTGGTAGACAGGCACGGTTGAGGGCCGTGTGGGGTAGCCCTTGAGAGTTCGAGTCTCTTCGACCGCACCAAAACTAGGCAACTAGTTTAAAAAATATAGCTATAAACTAACCTAGAGCTAGTTATTAGTATAAGTGCATAAATTATATTGTAGAATAAATTTTCTTCAACATATTTTAAAATTTGATAACCAATTAAAATTCCCACAACTGAAAGTGGAAAAAGCATCATAGATTGTTTAAAGCTTTCAACCGTAATCATAGAAAGACTTATGTAAAAAGGAAATTTAATCAAATTAACAAATGTAAAAAATATAACTCTTGTTCCAACATATATTTCTTTTTTCATTCTCAAAGGTAGAAGATAAATACTTGTTGGTGTACCACCTGCGTGAACACAAAAACTTGTAAATCCAGCAACGATTGAGCAGACGCTACCTTTTAAAAAAGATTTTTTAGTAGGAGTAAGTTTATTTTTTTTTAATAAAAAATAGTGAGCTGAAAAAAGAAATCCCATTAAACCCACAATAAACTTTAACAGATCTTCTGAAAAATATGAGAATGTTATAGAGCCAACAAAAATTCCAACAGCAGAAAATGGAACTATTAATTTTAATGTACTAAGATCAAATTCTTCTCTAAATCTATACACGGCAATAAAATCTGAAAGAATAAGTATTGGTAAAATAACCGCCAAAGCTTGCCCCAAAGGCATAACAACAGTCATCAATGGAATAGAGATTAGAGCAATTGAACCACCCAATCCTGACTTAGCAATACCAAAGATAATAATTGCAGGAACCACACAGATAAAAAACAAAATATTGATTTCCATTTTAAAACTTAAAATGAGAAGGGATTAATATCCGAACATCAGTTTCATTAATTTTTAAATCTTCTTTATAAAATTCTGAAAAAACTGGGTCAAAAAGCTTTATTAAAGCAAAGGGATACGCACCATCGATTAATACCTTTCCTACTGCTTGTTCCTTAAATTTTATTTCATCTAAAATTTTTAAAGTATCTTTTGTAATAATTGGAACAAGTCTTCGTCTGACTTTATTTTTTAATTTCATTCTTGCAGTGTTCTCTTGACCAACATAGCAACCTTTTTTAAAATCAATAGCGTTTAACTCTTCAAAATTAGATTCTAAACTAAACAGTTTATCCTGAAGATTTTTTATTCCTTGAATAGGTATACCTTCTGTGTGGGCAGTCTTTAAATAATTAGATTTATCTATAATCTTTAAACCTAATTTTTTTATTGTAAGATGTAATTTTTCAAGACTTGATAAAATTCTAGCTCCCAACTTCGATGAGCGTGTATCTAGAAAAAAAGGACTTTCTCTGTACATTATAGTTTTTTCTTTAGAAGCCACTTCATTTTGAATTTCTTTAAATTTTTCTTCGCTAGTTACTCCTATTACGTAAGATGACGATAAGTCTTTAATCTTAATTTTAGATCTCAGTTTGTATTTTGAAAGGTGTTTAATAAGATCTTCTTTAAAAGCGTTATCACAATCTAAAAAGTAACTATCATTATTTTTTATAATAAAAAATTCATATAAATATTTTCCTTGTGCGGTAAAAATTCCTGAAAATATTGAGTTAGATTTGCTTACTTTTTCAATATCATTGCTAATTATATTTTGTAGAAAATCTTGAGCATCAAGACCCTCAACGGCAATTAAACCTCGATCTTCAAGTATGACGATTTGATTTTTTTCCATGTTTGCAAGTTTACAATGTATAATATATTTAGGTAAACATGTCTGAAAATTATAACTTAATTATTAAAAATGGCTCCTGCTACATTAATGGTAAATTAGAGAAAACCGACATTGCTTTAGTTGACAATAAAATTAAAAAAATTGGAAAAATTGAAGTAAATGGGTGTGAAGCAATAGATGCTTCAGATAAATTAATCTTACCTGGAATAATCGATACACAAACACATTTTAGAGAGCCTGGTTCAACAGATAGAGAAGATTTAGAAAGCGGAAGTAGGGCAGCAGTTCTTGGTGGTATCACCTCAGTATTTGAAATGCCTAACACTAACCCACCAACTTCTAATTTAGTTGAGTTTGATAAAAAACTAAACTTAGCAAAAAATAGAATGCATTGTAATTATGCTTTTTATTTTGGTGCCACACCTGAAAATGTTGAACAACTTTCAAAACTAAAAGGCTTGAAGGGTTGTTGTGGTGTTAAACTTTTTGCGGGTTCTTCAACTGGCAATCTATTAGTTGATAAGGAAGCTGATATTGAGAAAGTTATTTCTCAAAGTGATAGAATAGTTTCTATCCACTCTGAGGATGAAGAAATATTAAACATAAGAAAAAAATTTATTAAAGAAGGAGATGTTCATTCCCATCCAGAATGGAGGAATGCAGAGTCTTCTATTTCATCTACTCGTAGAGTTGTCAGAATAGCAGAACGATATAACAAACAAATTCATATATTACATGTTACTACAAAAGATGAAGTTGATTTTTTAGCAATGCATAAAAAAAATGTAACATTTGAGATAACACCACAACACCTAACTTTATACGCACCAGATTGTTACGATAAGCTAGGAACATTTGCTCAAATGAACCCACCAATTAGAAAAAAAGAACATTACGATAGATTATGGGTAGCTGTTAAAAATTCTGTTGTCGATGTTTTAGGTTCCGATCATGCCCCACACTCAAAGACAGATAAGAAAAAAAAATATCCTGCCTCCCCCTCGGGTATGCCCGGAGTGCAGACCATTCTACCAGTTATGTTGAATCATGTTAATAATGAAAAATTGAGCTTAGAGCAATTAATTAAATTAATGTGTGAAAATCCTTGTAAAATTTTTGGTATAAAGAATAAAGGCTATATTAAAGAAAATTTCGATGCAGATTTAACAATAGTAGACATGAATAAAGAAAAAATTATCAAAGATGAAATGATTGTAAGTAAATGTGGGTGGACCCCATTTAACAACTTTGCTGTAAAAGGTTTTCCGGTGGTGACAATTATTAATGGTAAAATAGTAATGTCTGACGGAAAAGTTAATATCGAAGGCTCAGGCCAACCTTTAGACTTTTAATATATTATTTTCTATTAAATCTTTTTTTATTTCTTCTAGGATCATTGGATCATCAATAGTAGCTGGTATTTTATAAGGCTCATTGTCAGCAATTTTTCTAACCGTTCCTCTTAAAATTTTCCCTGATCTTGTTTTAGGAAGTCTTTTAACAATAATTGCAATTTTAAAAGCTGCAACTGGACCAACTTTATCTCTAACCATTTTTACACATTCATCAGTAATTTCTTTTTTATCTTTAGTAACTCCTGTTTTTAAGGCAAGCAAACCTATTGGAATTTGACCCTTAATTTTATCTGCTATTCCAAGGACAGCACATTCAGCGACATCTTTGTGCTCCGCTAGCACTTCTTCTATTGCACCGGTAGATAACCTATGCCCTGCAACATTAATAATATCATCTGTGCGTGACATAATCCAAACATAGCCATCTTCATCAATATGCCCCGCATCATAGGTTTGATAATAACCAGGATAAGTCGACATATAGTTAATTTTATACCTGTCATCTGCCTCCCAAAGAGTAGGGAATGTTCCAGGAGGTAAAGGAAGCTTAATAACAATATCTCCCATAACACCAGGTTTAACTTCTTTTCTTTCTGGGTTTAATACTTTTATGTCATAGCCAGGCACGGCTTTAAAAGCAGATCCATATTTAACTGGAAAAGATTCTATCCCTGTACAGTCAGCTGATATTGCCCAACCCGTTTCAGTTTGCCACCAATGATCTACGACAGGAGATTTTGAAAGCTTCTCAAACCATTTAATTGTATCTGGATCAGCTCGTTCACCAGCAAGAAATAACTTTTCAAATTTACTTAAATCATATTTTTTAAAAAACTCCCCATTAGGATCTTCTTTCTTAATAGCTCTAATAGCTGTCGGTGCTGTGAAAAGAGACTTGACTTTATATTCTGAAATGACTCTCCAAAAGACTCCAGCATCAGGCGTTCCAACAGGCTTACCCTCAAATAGAACTGTTGTGCATCCATAGAACAAAGGTGCATAGACAATATAAGAGTGACCTACAATCCAACCAATGTCACTTGCTGACCACCACACATCGTCTTGATCAATATTGTAAATATTTTTCATGGTCCATTTCAAGGCAACTATGTGGCCCGCAATATCCCTCACAATTCCTTTTGGCAATCCAGTTGTACCTGACGTGTAAAGGATATACGCATAGTCACTTCCTTTCATTTTCTCGCAATCTGCTGGCTCAGCATCTTTTAAAGAATCTTCCCAAGAAATATCGGTAACACTATCAAGTTCTGCTTTAAATTTTTCTCTTTGATAGATAATACATTTTTTCGGCTTATGTTTTGCTAACTCTATTGCTTTATTTAAAAGCGGTTTGTACTCAACTGTTCTGCCAGGTTCATACCCACATGAAGCTGAAACAATTAACTTTGCTTTGGAGTCATCTATTCTACTTGCAAGTTCATTTGCAGCAAAACCTCCAAAAACAACCGAATGTACTGCTCCAATTCTTCCACAAGCTAGCATAGCAATTATTGCTTCAGGAATCATGGGCATATAAATAATAATTCTATCTTTTTTAACGACACCTTGTTTTTTTAATGCCCCAGCAAACAAAGCAACTTTGTCCCTTAATTCACTGTAAGTAATTTTTTTTTGTGTATTTGTAATAGGACTATCATAAATGATTGCTACCTTTTCCCCTCTACCATTATTTATATGATGATCTAAAGCGTTGTAACAAGTGTTTGTCACACCATCTTCAAACCATTTATAAAAAGGAGGATTTTCAGTATTTAAAATTTTTGTTGGTTTTTCATACCAAAAAATATCCTCAGAAACTTTTTTCCAAAAATCTTCTTTATTTTTTATTGATGAATTATAAACTTCTTTATATTTAGACAATTTAATACTCTACTTTTAATTTTTAATTATAATTAATTATCATCATAAAAAATAAAAAATCTAACAAAAACAGCATAATAATTAATTTACTATTTAGAGATAAAGCTAATTTAAGGGCTTAAAAGTGCGAAACTTTAAACCCTTGCCCTATTATTTTTAATACCTATATTCAGCTTAATGCCAAAAATTACTTATATCACACATGATGGTAAAAAAAATACGGTTGAGGTCCCAACAGGCCTTTCTGTTATGGAGGGAGCTTTACAAAATAACGTCAAGGGAATAGATGCTGACTGTGGGGGTTCAATGGCTTGTGCTACTTGTCATGTTTATGTCTCAGAAAATTGGTTAAATAAATTAGAAAAAATTAATGAAGCAGAGGAAGATATGCTTGACATGGCCTATGAGCCAAAAAAAAATAGTAGATTGAGTTGTCAGATTATTGTTTCGAATGATCTTGACGGTTTAGAAGTTACAACACCTATAAAACAAAGTTAGATGATAAAAACTGATGCAATTATAATTGGAGCAGGCCCAACAGGTTTGTTTGCAGTTCATCAGCTAGGAATCATTGGATTGAAATGTGAAATCATAGACAACTTAGATCGAGCAGGTGGTCAATGTATAGAGCTTTATCCAGACAAACCTATTTATGACATTCCAGCTATTCCAGAGTGTACAGGAGAAGAATTGACAAATGGTTTATTAAAACAAGTAGCTCCATTTAAAGCTAATTTTCATTTAAACCAAAGAGTAGAGGAAATAAAACAAGAAAATAATTTATGGATCTTAAAAACAAACAAAGGAAATATTTTCTCAGCACCCAATGTTATTATTGCTGGTGGCGTAGGCTCATTTGAACCAAGAAAACTTACACTCAAAGAAGCTGAAAAATTTGAGGGAAGTCAAATTTTTTATTCTGTGGCTAATAAAAACCTATTTCAAAATAAAAAAATTTCAATCTTTGGCGGAGGTGATTCAGCATTAGACTGGGCTTTAGAACTTTCAAAAACAAATGAAGTTACTTTAATACACAGAAGATCAGAGTTTCGAGGAGCTGCCCACACTTTAAACGAAGTTAAACAAAAAGAAAAAGAGGGCAAAATATTAATAAAAACGCCTTATAATTTAGATTCTATTGAGGGCGATAAGATTATGACAGGAATTGAAATTAAACATGAGGATGGAAAATTAGAAAAAATCAAGACTGATTATATTTTAAGTTTTTTTGGTCTTGTTATGAAGCTTGGACCCATCGCTGAGTGGGGTTTAAATATTGATAAAAAAACTATTCCAGTTAATACAGAAACTTTTCAAACTAACAAAGAAGGTATTTTTGCTATCGGAGATATCTGCACCTATCCAGGCAAATTAAAACTTATTTTATCTGGCTTTCATGAAGGAGCTTTAGCCGCAAGAGCTTGCTTTAAGAGAGCTAAGCCTAATGAAACTTATAAATTTGAATTTACGACAGCTTCAAAAAATATTCATGACAGACTAGGTCTAAAAAAATGATCGAACTTTTCACTTCAAACACTCCTAATGGAAAAAAAATTTCTATTATGCTTGAAGAGATTAAATATGATCATAAAATAACTCTAATCGATATATCTAAAGATGATCAATTTAAATCTGAATTTAAAAAAATAAGCCCATTTAGCAAAATACCGGTCATTAAAGATCATAAAAATAGAATTAGTCTTTTCGAGTCCGGTGCTATCCTAGTTTATTTAGGAGAACAGAGTGGAAAGTTTTATGATCAAGATAAAAAAACAATTATCAACCAGTGGTTAATGGCCCAGATGGCTTACGTGGGGCCTATGTTAGGACAACATCATCAATTTCACCATTACAATCCAGGTAAAAGTCAATTTGGAGAAGAAAGGTATTTTAAAGTTTGTACTAGAATTTATAAAGAATTAGACGAAAGATTATCCAAAGTAGATTACTTAGCTGGAGACTTTTATTCCATAGCGGATATTGCAACTTTTCCTTGGATTGCTAGACATGACTGGCACGATATTGGACTTAAAAATTATAAAAGTTTAATGAGATGGTATGAGTTAGTTTCAAAAAGAGAGGCAGTTCAAAAAGGTTACGATCTTTTTAAAAAAGGTGAGAAGATTCCTAAGGTCTAATTTTCAATAAATATTTTTTCGTCTCGTTCATGTCTTTCTTGAGCTTCGATCGATAGCGTTGCAACAGGTCTAGCTATAAGTCTTTTTAACCCAATAGGCTCAGACGTTTCTTCACAGTAACCATAGGTATCGTCTTTTAATCTACGTAAAGCAGATTCTATTTTTTCAATTAGTTTCCTGCTTCTTGCTAAAGCTTTCATCTCAACAGATTTGTCCGTATAAGAAGAAGCTTGATCGATCATGTCTGCCGATGAAACACTATCATCTGAAAGGTTTAAATGGTTAGTCAGGCTGTTAGATTTAATTATATCTGACTTCCAGCGAAACAACTCTTCTTTAAAAAATTGCTTATGTTTAGCACACATATATTTCTCTGTGTTGCTAGGCACGTAGCGTTTAGAATTAGTCTTTTTTACTGTTTTTATCTTAGATTTTTTAACAGTTTTTTTAGTAGATTTATTTTTCATATTTTAAAAAGATGGGAGTATATGTTTCAATTTTACGTGTCAATAGACATAAAATTGTATTAATTTAGGAAAAAAATGATGAAAAAAAAAAATATTTACATAGTTTTTAATCTATTTCTTTTAATACACTTAATTGTCTGGACACTTGTTCCGTTTATTTCAAATAAAAACTTACCACTAGATGTCATAGAAGCCCTAGCCTGGGGAAGTAATTTAGATTGGGGATTTGAAAAACACCCACCATTAAGTGCTTTTTTTCCAGAAGTTTTTTATCAAATTTTTGGTAGTCAAGACTGGGCTTATTACTTATTGAGCCAGCTATTCATTGTATTTTCTTTTGTTGTTATTTTTAAATTAGCTAAAGAGTTTTTAAAAAATGAAGTAAATGCGCTACTTTCAGTTTTTTTACTAGAGGGAATTTATTTTTATAATTTTACGACACCAGAATTTAATGTCAATGTTTGTCAAATTCCTTTTTGGACCTTAACTATTTACTATTTTTGGCAATGTTTTAAAGATAACAAAATCCAGAATTGGATTTTACTTGGGCTGTTTGCAGCCTTAGGAGTTCTATCAAAATATTTATTTATTTATTTATTAATTGGAATGGCAGCATTTCTTATTTTTAAATTAAAAAATAATAAAAAATTTAATTATAATTATCTTATTCCGATACCAGTTTTCTTATTAGTTTTAATGCCTCATTTTATGTGGCTGGTTGATAATGATTTTAAAACAATTGCTTACGGATTTAAAAGAACAAGTAGCATAGAAGGAAATTTTTTGAATCATTTGCTCCATCCTTTAAAATTTACCTTTAAGCAAATAATAATTCTAATTCCTTTTTTTGCTTTATTAAGTTTAATAATTTCAAAATTTAAATTTAAATTTAATTTTCGTGATGAAAAATTAATTTACTTAATATCTATAACAATTGTACCAATTTTATTAATGCTATTAACATCGTTAATTTTTGGTGCACGCATCAGAACCATGTGGATGACACCATTTTACTTATTCTTTGGATTGCTATTTGTTTATATTTTTGAATCTAAAATTAATCTAAATAATTTGAAAAAATTTATGATAATGTTCTTATTTATTTCTATTCTTTCACCCGCGGCATATTTATACGTATCCCTTTCAAAAGATAATAAAAAAACTGATTTTCCAGGCAAAGAAATTGCTAGGCTAGTGCAGGCTAGATGGAATAAAAATTTTACTAATAAAATCTCTATAGTTGTTGGTGATGAATGGTTGGGTGGAAATTTATCTTATCATCTTCAATCTAGACCCAGGTGGTTTAACGATTTAAGTCCTGAATTAAATAAATTGACGTTAGACGGGGGAATAATTTACACAGGGAATGCTAGTGTTTTGAAATTGATTTGTCCGGGTGTATTCGGTAAAATTCAACTTCAAGGCATATGCATGATTGGAGTAAGATGAAAAGGTTTACTATTTTAATCCCCATTTATAATGACTGGAAATCCCTAGAAAAACTCTTATTTAACATAAATGAGAACATTAAAAATATTCCAAATACCAAATTTAATTGTGTCATTATCAATGATTGTTCCAGAATTAAAAATCCAGAAATACAAAATTTATCCAATATTAATTCTATCAAAATTATTCATATGCTAGAAAATAGAGGACACGCAAGATGCAATGCTTTTGGTATAAAGTACCTATCTAAAAGCATGGATCTAGATTATCTGATCTTAATGGATGGAGATGGCGAAGATAGACCCGAAGAGATAAAATTATTAGTTGATAAAATTTTATCCGAACCCTATATATCAGTGGTGGCTAAACGTATTAGAAGATCTGAAGGTCTTTTCTTTAAATCACTTTACCAAATCCATCTATACTTAACTTTATTAACAACAGGAAAACTTATTAATTTTGGAAATTATAGTTGCTTAACAAAAAATGATTTAGAAATTTTATCAACAAAATCAAGTTTATGGAGCAGTTTTTCAGGATCTTTTAAAAAGCACATTAGAAAGTACAACGAAATAAACTCCTTAAGAGGAATACGATACTTTGGACCTTCACAAATGTCACTTTTTAAACTTATTATTCATTCCATATCTATTATAGGTGTGTTTAAATACCGTGTTTTTTTTATCTCATTTATTTTAATTTTATTACTCCAGTACTTAGTCGCTTTAGTCAGCTTTAATTTTTTATTTTTTCAAATAATGCTAGTATTGTTTAACCTATTTGTATTTGCTGTTTCTTTAAGAGAAAGCGAAGTAGCGCTAAAGAACTGCAAATTTAACATAAAAACAATCGAAGAATTTACACACTAAAGGGTTGAAAAATGAGTCCAGACAGGAATCAAAAGTGAATCAAAACGTGAACATTCAATCTATATATTGATAATTTGTGGATAAGCTTGACATCATGTATCTTTATTAACATTTGCTAAAATCAATAAAAAAGATTTAATCACTAACAATTATGAAAATCGAATACTTTTATGCCATACCGTCTCCATTTGCATATTTAGGTTCTTTAAAACTCCAATCAATCACGAAAAAATATAATGCCGAAATAATTGAAAAACCTTGCGATCTAATCGGCGGTATATTTCCGAAAACAGGAGGAATACCTGTTCCGCAAAGATCACCACAAAGACAAAAATATCGATTAGATGAAATAAAAAGATGGAGTAAGTTTTTAAATATTCAAATGAACATTAAGCCAAAATTTTTCCCACCGAAAGATCCTCATCTTCCTGCAAAATTTACTATAGCCGCCAACTTATTAGGCACCAAAGTTGTTTTTGGTCATGAGCTTTTAAAACAGTTATGGAGTGAAGAGAAAGATATTTCGGATGAAAAAAATATAGAGACTGCAAGCAACAACTTTAAAATTAACTTTAAAGAACTTTCTGTGCTAGCAAAATCAGAACAAGTTTCTAAAATATATGCAGACAATACAAACGAAGCCATAGAAAAAAATGTTTTTGGAGCGCCAACTTATATTTTCAATAATGAGTTATTTTGGGGACAAGATCGTTTAGAATTTTTAGAAC
>MDTF01017163.1_pt1 | contig 10662 bp, 9 predicted proteins | sample 811191 | NCBI WGS metagenome assembly MDTF01 (sample SAMN05326649, study PRJNA326480) | marine metagenome | isolation source: seawater | place: Southern Ocean | collected 2011
GGCGTTAGATTTTTTAAAGAGAGAAATTACTTGATCTCATAATGCAAAAGGCTTATAGAGTTTATTTTAATGGCAGTTAAAAAAAATACGTTAGCTATTAAAGATCAACCAAAACATCTTTTAGGTATTCAAAACTTATCCGTTCAAGAAGCTAAAAATATCCTTGTAGAGGCAAAAACTTTCATTAAGCTAAACAGAAGTGATTCAAAAAAACTAGAGGTCTTGAGAGGTAAAACTCAAATTAATTTATTTTTTGAACCATCGACAAGAACTCAAAGTTCATTTGATTTAGCGGGTAAAAGATTAGGTGCGGATGTGATGACTATGAATGTTGCAAACTCTGCTCTTAAAAAAGGTGAGACTCTGATGGATACAGCAATGACCTTAAATGCTATGCATCCTGATATAATTGTAATACGACATCAAGATTCAGGAGCTCCAAATCTTCTCTCTCAAAAAGTTAATTGTACAGTTATTAACGCGGGTGATGGAAGAAGAGAACATCCAACACAAGCATTGTTAGATGCACTAACTATAATTAATAGAAAAGGTAAAATTGAAGGTTTAAAAATTGCAATTTGTGGAGATATACTTCACTCACGTGTTGCAAGATCTAATATTTATTTAATGAACATGTTAGGGGCAGAAGTAAATGTCATAGCCCCGAAAACACTAATGCCAAAATCTATTGAAAGACTCGGTGTCAAAAGTTTTACTGATATGAAAAAAGGACTAGATGGATGTGACATCGTAATGATGTTAAGACTTCAAAATGAACGTATGCAAGGATCATTTTTACCTTCTAAGAGAGAGTATTATGAATTTTATGGTCTTACACCAGAGAAGTTAAAATTTGCAAATAAAGATGCTTTAATAATGCACCCAGGTCCTATGAATAGAGGTGTAGAGATAGATACAAAACTTGCAGATGACATAAATGTGAGTTTGGTTAAGGAACAAGTAGAGCTAGGTGTTGCGGTAAGAATGGCCTGTTTAAAAATGTATTGTAAAAAATAAATGACTGAAAAAATTTTAACCAATGTAAGAATTATAGATCCTTCTCAAAAAATGGACGAAATGGGTTCTGTAGTTATTGATGAAAATGGAAAAATTAAATTAATTGGTAAAGATGTAAAAAAAATAGATGCTTCTTCACATGCCGAAATAATAGATCTAAAAAATAAAATATTAATCCCCGGTATAGTTGACATGAAGGCATTTGTTGGTGAACCAGGGTATGAATATAAAGAAAATTTTAGGACTCTAAGTCATGCTGCTTTAGCTGGTGGAGTTACATCTATTGTTACAATGCCAAATACAAAACCTTTAATTGACAATGTATCTATGGTCGACTTTATAATTAGAAGAGGTAGAGATAAAGCGTCAGTTAACTTGTTTCCATCAGCAACATTAACAAGGGAACTTGCGGGAAAACAAATGACTGAATTTGGATTATTGAGTGCTAAAGGAATAGTTGGTTTTACAGATGTAATTAAAACAGTTCAGAGTACAGAAACAATGTCTAAAATAATGGATTATGCTTCTGACATAGGAGTATTGATAATGCAGCATGTAGAAGATTACGAATTATCAAAAAATGGTTGTATAAATGAAGGTGAAATCTCAACTCGTCTTGGACTTGAAGGAATATCTTACATTGCAGAAAAAATAATTATTGAGAGAGATCTTTCCTTATTAAATGAATTTCCGTGCAGATATCATATAAATCAAATCTCTTCGAAAGAATCTTTAGAGGTGATCAAAAGAAACAAAGAAAATGGATTAGATTTCTCTGTAGGAGTTTCAATTAACAACTTGTCATTAAATCAAAACGATATTGGAGATTTTAAAACTTTTTTAAAAGTGTCACCACCATTAAGGCTTGAAGAAGATAGATTAGCACTAGTCGAGGGTATAAAGTCTGGTCTAATTGATGTTATTGTTTCAGACCACACGCCAGAAGATGAAGAAGGAAAGAGACTTCCTTTTGCACAAGCGGCTACTGGAGCTATTGGCATAGAGACAATGTTTCCACTAGCACTTGAAATGTACCACAATGAATCTCTCCCACTAAAAAAAATTATTGAAACATTAACTATTAATCCATCTAAAATTTTAAAAATTAATAAAGGTACGTTAAAAATTGGGTCAGATGCTGACATATGTATTTTTGATCTGGAAACACCGTGGATTATAAATGCAGATTTATTAAAGTCTAAATCTAAAAACACAGCAGTTGAAAATAGAAAAGTTCAAGGAAAAGTTCTTATGACTTTTTTAAACGGTGAACTAGCTTTCAAATGTCAGTGAATATAGAACTATTATACATAGCAATATATTCATATATATTAGGCTCAATACCTTTTGGTCTAGTTTTAACAAAAATTTTTCTTAAAAAAGATATTCGTAAAATTGGATCCGGAAACATTGGAGCAACTAACGCGCTAAGAACTGGAAAAAAATTTTTAGCAATCGCTACATTAATTCTTGATGGCATGAAAGGATATGTGTCGATTATAATAACCTCATATTTTTTTTCAAATTATACTGGAGGTACTCCTATTATTTATTTATCAGCTCTTACTTGTTTGCTTGGCCATATTTATCCTGTTTGGTTAAAATTCAAAGGAGGTAAAGGTGTTGCCGTGTATCTTGGGATTCTTTTTTCAGCTTCGATTTATTTAGGATTAATTTTTACGATTAGCTGGATAATAGTTTTATACTTTACGAAGTATTCATCATTATCTTCATTGGTTTCAGCTCTAGTGATTTTTTTATACTCGATTATGTTTTATAATTTTAATGTAAGTATATTTTTTTTTATAGCCTTTATAATAATTATACATACTCACAGAGAAAATATATCTCGGATCAAGAATAAAACAGAAAATAAAACAAATTTCTAATAAGTTTTTTAATAGATATTAGTTGTATTTGACAAACCTACTGAGATTTGAAAGTAAATATCTAGATGAATCTAGTAATAGTAGAAAGTCCGGCAAAAGCTAAAACAATAAATAAATACCTTGGTAAAAATTATTTAGTTTTAGCTAGCTATGGGCATATAAGAGATCTTCCATCAAAAAATGGTTCTGTTGATCCTGAAAATAAATTTAAAATGTTGTGGGAAGTAGATTCATTTTCTAAAAAAAATTTAAAAGAAATTACAAATGCGGTTAAAGATTCTAATAAAATTATATTAGCAACTGACCCAGATCGAGAGGGTGAAGCTATTGCTTGGCATGTAAAAGAATATTTAGTTGAAAAAAAAATACTCAAAGATAAAATTTTAGAACGTGTTGTTTTTAATGAAATAACTAAAAGTGCAGTTTTAAAAGCAATTGATAATCCTAGACAAATAGAAATTCCATTAGTTGAGGCCTATCTAGCAAGAAGGGCTTTGGATTATCTTGTTGGTTTTAATATATCACCTATTTTATGGTCTAAACTACCAGGTTCTAAGTCAGCTGGTAGAGTTCAATCTGTTGCTTTAAAATTAATAACTGAAAGAGAACATCAAATTGAATTATTTGAACCAGCAGAATATTGGACCTTAACTTCTGATTTTACAAATACAGACAATAAAAATATTTTTACTAAATTAAGCTTGTTTGAGGGGAAAAAAATTGAAAAGTTTTCGTTCAAAAATATGACTGAGATAGAGAAAGCACTAAATACTATTAATAAATCAAACTTTAAAATAAAAGATATTAATTCTAAAATTTATAAAAAAAATCCTCTAGCACCTTTTACCACATCTACACTTCAACAAACTGCTTCAAGCAAATTTGGATTTGGAGCTTCTAGAACTATGCAAATTGCACAGAAACTTTATCAAGGTATAGAAATTGAAGGTGAAACTACTGGCCTTATTACTTATATGAGGACGGATGGAATTCAAATATCTAAGGAAGCAATCATTGAATTTCGTAATTTAATTAAAAAAGATTTTGGCAAAGAATATCTTCCAGAAAATATAAATACATATGAAGGTAAGAAAGCAAAAAATGCACAAGAAGCACATGAAGCGATCAGACCTACTGAGATAAAAAGAAAACCAAGTGATGTAAAAAAATATATTAATTCTGATCAATATAAGCTTTATGAGTTAATTTGGACAAGAGCTTTGTCTTCACAGATGAACCCCGCGGAGTACAATAGAAATAGTATTGTAATATCATCTGAAAATGAACAGATTAATTTTAAAGCAAATGGATCTATTCTTAAGTTTGATGGATTCTTAAAAATATACGAAGTAAAAGAACCAAATGAAGAAATTATGAGCACTCTGCCTGAGTGTATTGTAGGTGATAATGTTACTATTTTAAAACTAAATGATGAACAGCACTATACAGATCCACCCCCAAGATATTCAGAAGCTAGTTTGGTAAAAAAAATGGAAGAACTAGGCATTGGTAGACCATCAACTTATGCTAGCATTATTTCGGTACTATCTACTAGAGGTTATGCAGAATTAATTGATAAAAGATTTAATCCAACAGACAGAGGAAAATTAATATCTGCATTCTTGGAGAAACTTTTTACTAGATATGTTGACTATAATTTTACAGCAGATTTAGAAGATCAATTAGATCAAATTACGAGTGGTAATACTAAATGGATTAAGGTTTTAGAAAATTTTTGGAAAGATTTTTTTATAAACGTACGTTCTGTGAAGGAAAAAAGTACACGAGAAGTTTTAGATTTGCTGAATGAAAGTCTTGGAGTATTAATTTTTGATAGAAATACTAAAGATTCTATAGATCGAAAATGTAAGCAATGTGATTCTGGTAACCTAAGTTTAAAAAATAGTTTTAAGGGAGGAGCATTTATTGGATGCTCTAACTACCCTGAGTGTAAATTTACTAGACCTTTATCTAAAGTAAAAACAGCAGCTCAATTTAGTATATCTGAACCAAAGTTATTAGGGCAAAATGAATTTGGTAAAGATGTATTTTTAAAAAATGGAAGATTTGGTCCCTATTTGCAGTATGAAAAAGAATTAGTTCCATTGATCAGCAAAACAAAAATGGAAAGAAAAAATAATGTAGTAGAAAGTAATATGAAAAATATTTCAATACCTAAAGGAATAGATATTAATACCATTGACTTCCATCAGGCAATATTTTTATGTTCATTGCCAAAAGTGTTGGGACAAAATCCAGAGTCACAAAAAGATGTTATTCTTAATACGGGAAGATTTGGCCCATATTTAAAATATGAAAATAAAACAGCAAGAATTGAAAATATAAAAGAAATTTTCTCGTTAGACATAGATAGGGCAATTGAATTAATATCTGAAGCAAAACCTGGTAGAACATCATCTTTTATTATAAAAGACTTAGGGGAACACCCTGAAGATCATAAATCTGTTAGAATAATGAAAGGTAAATATGGTCCTTATGTTAAATACAAATCTCTAAATGCTACAATACCTAAGGAGATCGATCCAAAAAAAATTAATATGGAAGAAGCCTTGATTTTAATAGAAAAAAGAAGAAAGTATGATAAAAAATAAAATTATAAAATAAAATGATAGGAAAAAAATGAAAAATATAACATTGTTTTTAATAATGAGTTTTCTACTAGCACTAAATTTAAATGCTGCAGAAAAAAAAGGATCTATACTTAAAGAAAAACTTAAACTTAAAACAGAGTCCAAGTTAACAGATACATTAACAGAGATAAAAAAAAAAGATTCTACACTTGAAAAAAAATTTAGACTTAAAACAGATTCGAAAATAACTAATTGGTTTACAGGAAAAGAAAAATTTAAAATTCCTAATCCAGTTAAAAGTATAAAAAAAGCATCTGGTGCTTTAAACCCGTTTAATAAAAAAAAACCCTAATAGTGAGTGCAGAAGATAATTTAAAGAAACATAATATAACACTGCCGCCTGCTCCAAATCCAGTAGGTGCATATTTGGCTTATCGTAAAACAAAAAATCTAGTATTTATATCTGGCCAAATTTCACTTAGGTCTAATGGAGAACTTATTAAGGGTAAAGTAGGTTCAGACCTTACTTTGGAGCAAGGTAAAAATGCAGCAGAAGTTTGTGCTATAAATATAGTATCTCAAATAAAAGCAGCATGCGATGGTGATTTAAATAAAATAAAGAGTTGTATTAAAATAACAGGTTTTGTTAATTCTAATGCTGATTTTATTGAGCAACCCAAGGTAATAAATGGAGCGTCTGAATTACTTGTAAAAATTTTCGAAGAAAATGGAAAACATTCGAGAGCAGCTGTAAGTGTTAACTCTCTACCTCTTGGAGCAGCCGTTGAAATAGAGGCAATTTTTGAAATTAATTAAAAAATGGTCTCCCAATAGAAATATACTTGATTTTATTTTTTTTCATCTCCTCGTAATCATAAAGATTTCTTAAATCATACAATATAAATTTTTTATTTTTTTTCATTTCACTAAAATCTAGGGACTTAAATTCATCCCATTCAGTATGCAAAATTACTAGATCAGCATTTATACAAGCATCTGCAATTTGATTGTAAAATTTACAGTTTTCTAGTTTAGAAAACTCTGTCTTTTCTCCTGTAGGATCGTAGTATGAAATTGTTGCACCTTTTTTATGTAAATAAGGAATCATTAATAAGCTGGGTGAGTCTCTCATGTCATCTGTGTTTGGTTTAAATGTTACTCCAAGAAAAACTATTTTTTTATTTGTAATTTTTTTACCAAAAAAATTATAAATGCGTTCAATAAGTAATTTTTTTCTTTTTTCGTTTGATTTAACAACAGATCTAACTATCGAAAGATCTACCTTTGCTTTGTCTCCAATTGAAACTAATCCTTTTGTGTCTTTAGGGAAACATGATCCGCCATAAGCTGGACCTGCTCTTAAAAAACGACTACCTATTCTGTCATCACTACCCATACCTAAAGATATATCCTCAATATTAATTCCAGTTTTTTCACAAAGATTGGCGATTTCATTGATAAATGTTATCTTAGTAGCAAGAAATGCATTTGAGGCATACTTAATTAATTCAGCTCCACGCCTATTAGTAATAAAAAATTTGGCTCCTTTGCTAATCAAAGGTAAGTACAAAGACTTCATTGTGTTAAAAGTTTTTTTTTCATTAGATCCAATAATTATCCTATCTGGGTATCTAAAATCTCTTATCGCCTCACCTTCTCTTAAAAACTCAGGATTGGATATAACAGCAAATTTTTTTTTATTTTTGAAGATTCTTTCAATTTGGTCACCTGTCCCAACTGGAACGGTTGATTTTGTAATTATAATTTTCTTTTTTTTTGAAAATCTCCGTATCTGCTTTGCAACGTTAAAAATGTAACTTAAATCAACAGATGAAGAATTTTTTTTACTTGGTGTACCAACACAGATAAAGATTATATCTGATTTATTAATAGCTTCAGAAATATTTGATGTAAAAAATAATCTTTTAGATTTGTGGTTTTTTTTTATCAGCTCATTTAAACCTGGTTCGTAAATTGATGGTTTTCCAGAGTTTAATTTTTTTATTATATCTTCGTTTTTATCAACGCAATATACAGTATGTCCAATATCTGCAAAACATGTGCCACTTACAAGTCCTACATAACCTGTCCCGATCATACACAATTTCATTATTTTTTTCCTTTTGCTGCCTGAATACTAGAATTTATGTACCCACTTAAAGTTCCACAATCTAAGTATTTACCTTTAAAAATGTTGCCATAAAAATTTTCACCACTATCAATTAATTTTTTAATGGCATCAGTAATGTGAACTTCTCCTCCTTGGCCAGGTTTTAAATGTTTTAATTTCTGCATAATTGTTCTTGGTAAAATATATCTTCCAATAACAGCATAATTGGAGGGTGCTTTTTTTAAACTAGGTTTTTCAATAACGCTAGTGATCGAAAAATAATTTTTTTTTTTTTTTTTAATTGAGAGTATACCCCACCTTGAAACAGTTTCTCTCTTAACGGTTTTAGTCGCAATAATTGACCCATTAGTTTTATTGTGTAATTCGATCATTTCTTTAGAGCAATTTTTATTTAAAATTAAATCATCAGGAAAAAGCATTAAAAAATGAGAATGCTTAATATATTTTTTACATTTTAAAATTGCATCACCTGTTCCCTTAGGATTATTTTGATAAACAAATTTAATCATTTTTTGGTATTTTTTAAGTTTTATGAATATATCATTTATTCTTTTATCTTTCTTTTTTGCTAATATAGATTTATAAAAATTATCATTAAAAAAATATTTTTTTATATTTTCTTTTTTTTTAGATATTACAAAAATAAATTCTTTAATTCCCGCGTCAATGCATTCATCCATTATATATTCTAAATTCACTTTACCACTTATGGGTAAAAGTTCTTTTGGGGTAATACTAGATAGAGGTAAAAGTCTTGTGCCTAGGCCAGCTAATGGTATTATTGCTTGTTTTAACATAAGTTTCTTTTACTTATAAATCTTAATTAATACAAATGAAAATATTTAAAAACAAAAAAAAATTACTTAAAGAGATAGGACACATTAAGGATATAGCTTTTATACCTACAATGGGATCGTTACATAAAGGTCATTTGAGTTTAATAAAAGAAGCAAATAAAAAAAGTAAAAATATCTTAGTTTCAATATATGTAAACCCAAAACAATTTAATACTAAATCAGATTTTCTTAAATATCCCAAAAATTTAAATAAAGACATTCTTCTTTTACAAAAAATGAAAATTAAATATCTTTATTTGCCTAAATTTGATGACATATTTTTATTTAAACCAAAATCTCCTATCTATTTAGATCGATTTTCAAAAAAACTGTGCGGTAAATTTAAACCAGGTCATTTTATGGGTGTAGTAGATATAATAAATAGATTCATAGAAATTATTAAGCCACATTCAATTTTATTGGGTAATAAAGACTTTCAGCAATTAGCACTGATAAGGCTGCACCTTAAAAAAAATAAAATATTTACTAATATAATATCTTGCCCAACAGTAAGAGGTGACAATGGGATCGCCTTGTCTTCAAGAAATGTGATATTGAATAAAAATCAAATTAAAATAGCAGGAGAAGTTTTTTTGTATTTAAAGAGTATCAAAAAAAGCTCTCTTTTCAAAAGCACTATTAAAAAAAAATTGCAAATTATAGGTAAAATTTTAAAACTTGGTGTTAAGAAGGTAGATTATCTTGAATGTATTAATTTAAAAACTCTTAAAAGTACAAAAAAATTAAATGGAAAAAGTAATTTATTTATTGCTTATTATATTGCTGAAACTAGACTAATTGACAATTTATAAAAATACTAAAGATCCAATTCCTAAAAAAGATAAGAAGCCAATAACGTCTGTCACAGTTGTTACGAATACACTAGAAGCCAAAGCTGGATCTATGTTCATTTTTTTTAATGTTACGGGTATTAAGATTCCAAATAAACCTGCAACAATCATATTTAAAACCATTGATGCTGCTATAATTATAGAAAGATCAATTTGCTTAAACCAAAGCTGAACCACAATTCCAGTTATTATCGCAAAAATAATTCCATTTAGTACTCCTATAAAAAATTCCTTAATAATAATTTTATTTATATTACTGCTAGATAATTCTCTGGTTGCTATTGCTCTAATTGTAACTGCAAGCGTTTGCATGCCTGCATTACCACCCATGGATGCAACAATTGGCATTAAAAAAGCTAAGGCAACAACTTTTTCAATTTCTGCACCAAATATACTTATAACCCAAGATGCAATTAATGCTGTTCCTAAATTTACAAGTAGCCAGTTAAATCTTCTTTTGGTTTTAACAAATACAGAATCAGTGATTTCTTCATTACCTACTCCAGCTAATCTTAAAACATCTTCTTCAGCTTCTTCTTGTACAACCGTAACAACATCGTCAGCTGTTATCATGCCTACTAATTTATTATCTTTGTTGACAACACCTGCTGATACTAAATTATAGTTTTCAAACGTATGTCCAACTTCTTCTTTATCCATAGTAACTGGAATTAGAACTGGCATTTCACGCATGATGGAGTTCATTTTTGAGTCCCTGGCTGTTCTCAGAACTCTAGAAGATGGAACTATACCAATTGGTTTAAATTCATTATTAACTATAAAAATTTCTAAAAACTCCTGTGGTAAATCTTTACTTTCTCTTAAGTAATCAATTGTTTGTCCTACCGTCCAATCACTTGGAATTGCAGTGAATTCACGTTGCATAATTCTTGCGGCAGAATCTTCTGGATAACTAAGACCTTCCTCCAAAAGAAATCTATCCTTAGGTGGTAATTTATCTAATATTAAATTTTTTTTACTTAACTCTAGGTTCTCTAGAATTGCGACAGCGTCATCAGATTCTAGCCTTTTGATTATGTTTGAAATTGAATCTATAGATAGTAGTTGTAAAACTTCACTTTGAATCGACTCATTCAATTCAATAAAAATTTCTGGTGCAGAATTAAAAGATTCTATTTCTATAAGTTTTACGCGCGTTTCATAGGATAAATTTTCTATTAAGTTTGCAACATCTGATGGATGTAGATCTTTTAATGTTTGGTTAATAAACTTAAGATCACCGTTATTTATTTTATCACTAAATGTTGTAATAAAATTTTTATTAAAGTCTAAATTTACTTTATTGGTACCTATAGACTTTATTAAACTCATAAAAACTCCTATTAC
>MDTF01001629.1_pt1 | contig 10661 bp, 8 predicted proteins | sample 811191 | NCBI WGS metagenome assembly MDTF01 (sample SAMN05326649, study PRJNA326480) | marine metagenome | isolation source: seawater | place: Southern Ocean | collected 2011
ATAGATTAATTTGTTTGGTTTTTAACTATAATTCTGAAGTAATCAAACTACATAAAAAATTTGGCTTTTTGGAGATTTCTTGTAATAAAAGCATTATATTTAATACTAAAAATATAGTCGATAATGACACAACTTGCTTAAGTTTATCTAGTTATTTGTGGGTTAAAAAAGAAAAAGAAATGATAAAAAAATATTTTAATTAATTATGCAAATTACAAACAAAAATATTTCTAACGTTGTTAATAAGATTTCTTCTGATGGTTATTGCATAGTTAAAAATGTTATAACTAAAAATAAATGTGATCAATTAATTAAATCAATAGAAAAGACCTCTCTTAAAACAAAAAAGAATAATTTTTTCTCAAGTGAATTATCCCAATATGGTCAAATAGTGATTAGAGATCTGGTACTGAGAGATCCTAATAGATTTTTAAATATAATTGATAATAAATTAGTTATGAAAGTTTTAGAGAATGTATTTAAAGATAAATTTATATTGGATAATATAATGGCAAGCAATAGTGTAAATGTTTTATCACAATCTAGCTTAGTACATATGGATGCACATTTACCAACTAAAGAATTTAATAATACCTCTGATCTTGTTGTATTTTTCTGTTTAAATAATTTTACAAAAGAAAATGGGGCAACAAAAATATGGCCCAAAAGCCATTTGTCTGGCGTAAGAGTACAAAACGACAAAAATTATAAAAATATAATAAAGAAAAAATTTAGTTTTGTTGAGGCATCAAAAGGATCGTGTGTATTTGTACCGGGTCAAACTTGGCATCAAATTGGAAAGAATATAAATTCAAAGGATAGATGGGGTATAATTATTCATTATAAACGTTGGTGGATTAAACCATCTACAGATTATACTAAATGTGGTTCAAAAATTTTTAATAAGCTGAATATAAAGCAAAAAGAATTATTTGGTTTTAATTGCATATCACCAAGGTTTAATTTTAAAAAGCAAACTAGGGTCTTAAAGACGTTAAGAGATGTAAAAAAACTAAGCAAGGAATATAAAAAAGTTATCAATATTTAGACAGATGATTGATTTTAAAAAAATAAAACAACCTTTATTTATTGCAGAAATATCAGCAAATCATAATGGATCATTAGTTCAAGCAAAAAAATTAATAAAGCATGCAAAAACTTATGGTGCAGACTGGGTAAAGATACAAACCTATGAAGCTAGAAATATGACAATTAAGTCAAATAGGAAAGAATTTAAGATCACAAAAGGCCTATGGAAAAACTATAATTTGTGGGATTTATATGAAAAAGGATCAACACCACTCACTTGGCAAAAAGAACTATTTAGATATGCAAAAAAAATTAATACAAAATTATTTAGTTCTCCTTTTGATATTGAATGTGTGGATTTCTTAGAAACGCTGAGATGCCCATTATACAAAGTAGCATCATTCGAAATGAATGATTACCCACTAATAAAAAGAATTGCACAAACGAAAAAACCTATGATTATTTCCACTGGATTAGCAAACCTAAGTGAAATAAGAAAAACTGTAGACTTTGCAAAAAAGAATGGAGCTAAAGATGTTGCATTACTTTATTGTGTAAGCAATTACCCAGCAAAAATTAGTGATTTTAATCTTAACAATATCATTATCATGAAAGAAAAATTTAAAGATTGTGTAATTGGTTTATCAGATCATTCACTTGACACAGATATTTGTAAAATAGCAGTGGCAGTTGGTGCTAAAATTATTGAAAAACATATAGCACTAGATGGTCAAAAAAAAGGACTAGATTTAGCTTTTTCTTTAAAGGGAAAGGAAATCAAAAAGTTTAAAAATGATATTAAAAAAACCTATCTATTACTTGGTAAAAATCAATTTTATAGAACCAAAAACGAAAAAGTAAATTTGAAAAGTAGAAGATCTATATATTCAATTAATAAAATTAGAAAAAATGAAAAATTTACTGAAAAAAATATTAAACTCATTAGACCTGCAAATGGATTAGCTCCTGAATATTATTTTAAGATTATTGGTAAAAAATCAACCAAAGCAATAAATTCGGGAATGCCATTAAGAAAAGAATACATAAAATAAAAGACTAATTTAATTGGATAATCATATAGATGAAATATTATACACTTTATATAACAGGCACTATTTAAAATGGATAAAGAAAATTTAAAAAAATATTTAGAGAGTTATAAGACATATTTTTTAAGTAGAATTGAAGATAATGAAAGAGTATATAATAACGTAAATAAACTTTTAAAATTTGAAAATAAACAACAAATTATAAAAAATTCGTATCTTTTAGATTTGGGCTCAGGAGACAAGTCTTTTTATAAAGTTTGTTTAGAAAAAGGAGTTAAAACTGAAGAGGTTGACGGGTCTCAAGGTATTAACTTTGAATTAGATAAATTATCTTATGATAGTGAAAGTTTTGACTTTGTTTTTTTTAATGCAGTTATTGAGCATATATATAATCCGGCAAACATTCTTTCAGAGATATATAGAGTTCTTAAAACTAACGGAAAACTAATAACAATCACACCAAATTTTAGATATTCATTTAGGAATTTTTATGATGACCCAACTCACGTTCATCCATATACACCAGAATCTTTGAAAGCTATTATGAAAATGAATAACTTTAAAAAAACTAATGTTTATCCATTTTTAATTAACAAATCATTATCACTATGGAAAATCCCTTTTAAATTCTTCATCGCTTCGATTATACCATTTAGAAACCATACTTTTAAAAAACTACCAATTCCAAATTTGATAAGAGGAAAAAGTACCTCAATGATTGCAGTCTCTGAAAAATAAATATTCACCTTAGATAATAAAATTATAGAAAAAGGACGTATTCAACTTATCTCAAAAGAAATTGCACAAATATACTATAAATGTTTTAGCATCTGCTTTTGTGCTATGAGTAAACTTATTATATAAATTTTTTAAAAAAAATGTATGATTTCTCTTTAAATATCTAAATAATTGGAATTTTGAGTTGTATTATCAGCATGCATTCTAAATTTATTACTAAGGATAAATTTTTTATAGTCATTCAGACGTTTCTCATGAAATTTTAAATTAAATTGTTTTAACCATTCTCTAAAAATTAATGGTGAAGAATAATTTTTTTTAAGTGTATTAATAGTCTTCATTGGATTTTTCATTAAATGATATTCACTTAAAAACCTCATGTAATAATACTCGAAAATTTCTTTTTTATTTCTTTTTAAATTAATTTTTTTGAATTTTTTAAAGTTCATAATTAAGTATTCGTATTCTTTTATTGATGAAGGATTGTAATTAAATTTATATGCTTGGTGTGGATTGTTCACAGATGCGTTAATTACAGGAATTCCAAATAATGGATATTCATGCCCCACAGATCCATAGACAGTCAAAACATATAAAATTTTATTTTCTGAAATTATTTCATTATGAGATTTATTTTTTGGGACTAAAGAAAATTTTTTGAACTTTCTTAAAAAAATATTCATTTGTTCTAAATTTCTATCATATTGTGCAGGATGAATTTTAATAATCCATTCATGGTCCATTTTATTTGAAAGCTCCCCAAGATAAGTTAGCCATTCATAGTAATCTGCAAATAAAGCCCTCCCATACGCATGCACAGCGTCTGTGAAACAATGGGAGGCTATAAGTATTTTTTCTTTGGTTTTGTAGTTCTTATTTTTCAACTTTGGTATTTTAAACGCCGAAACAGACAAGCCATTAATAATATTGTGGCTAATAGAATCTTTTCCTAATATTTTTCTATTTAAATAATTTTCAGAAACTCTTATTAGATCTTTCTTTAAAAGTTTTTTTATTTTTAAAAAATCTTTCTTATAATTTTCAAATCCAGAAAGTCTTAAATAGTTTTTTTTAGACAATGAATATGCATAAGACATTCCAATATTATACGTTTTAACATTATTAAAAATCGCTATTCGAGGTATGAGACCTATAGTGTAAACAGTATGACTTGATATTACTGCTTTAACTTTGTTATTTTCAAAATAGGTATACCAAAAAACAAATAATTGTGTCATTGAGTAAAAATATTTCTCAAATTTTTTACTAGTTGGGTCAATTGTGGGTAAATTATACTTTCTTAGATATTCATCATAAATTAAGTCACCTATTTTTATATCTAAAAATTTTAACTTTAAAATATCTTCTTTATTTTTTAACTTTTTTAGATTTTTAAAGTATAATTCTTCAACCAAATAAGAATTATTGTTTCTTGTTGGAATTAAATTATCAATAATATTAAATGATTTAAAGATATTATAATTACTAATAAAAGGAATACTTAATATTGACTTGATAAAAGTTTTAAAATTAAAAAAATCAGGGTTATAAATAATTAGTTTTGCTTTATGAAGATGGCCTAAAATATTTGAGAAATAAGAAAATGATAAAATAGAGGGTAAGTAATTATAATTTTCAACCAAAATTATGTTTTCAGTTTTTTTTAATTTTTTTTTAAATATTTTTTTATTATGTCTAATAAATTTTAATATATAAAAAATTTTTTTGAGCATCACTTCCAATTTTGAGGAGTTATTAAATTTAATTTATATTTAGGTATACATTTTTCTATGAAAATTATATCTTTTTTTGTAAGTTTTTTTCTTAAAAAATAAAAAGGTAATTGACATAATTGTTCCATATTATCAACCCCTATAACTATTTTATCAATTTTGTGAAAATAGTTCACATATGCTATAAGCAAGTCTTTTACATCAAATCTATCTAATTTTTTTACAATATATTGCAATTTTTTAATCACTCTTTTAAAGTCAGGTTTAATATTTGTTGGGCAAACTTTAATGTCTGACAACAATAAACCTTGTAAAAATATACTTCGTACGTAAATTTTTTCATTATTTTTTTTTTTTAACAAAAATTGGTGCCACCTACTGTCTAGAATATTAAATGGTATTTGATAAAATTTAATTATTTCAATTGTTTTAAGTCTAATCAATTCTTTAGGATCATTTAAAGAAGCCCCGATATAGGTGCATTTTTTTTTTATTTTAACTAAATATTTTTTTAATATTTTATGATTAAGGTCTTCGTCAAAAATAATTTTTGGATTGTGTATTAAGATTGCATAAAGTCTACTTATGTTCAGCTTTTTTAAACTATTTTTTATCTGTAATATTTTCGGGTAGCTAAATTTTGTAATTATATTAATTTTACTTATTTTATTTTTTTTTATAAATTCACCTATTTTTAGTTCAGATTTCTGATAACTACTTGCTGTATCAAAAAAATTTATACCAATTGAATGAGCATAATTGAAAATATCCATTCTTTCTTTCGAACTAATTTTTGACGAATTATTAATGCCATAATTAGACCCAAGTTGAGCTGTTCCTAATACAATTTTATTAAATTTACTTTTTATAATCTTGTCTATATTTTTTGATTCAAATTTTTTTAAGCATTGACATAGTGTTTTCCAGGAAGTTAGAATTTTATTATCGTAATTTTCAAAAATATATTTAATTTTAAAATAGTCATAAATTTCATCCATCGTACAACTAAGTTGATAATAATTATTATCATTACTTATTCTGATTTGTTCTATATTCTTACTTTCTCTTAAAATTGATGTAGTAACATGCTCAAAATCATTTTGTTTTCTTACATTAAATTTTCTAAAAGCCTTAACATTAAAAACCTCTGCATTGAGTCCGTAGGGTAATCTTGATTTTTTTTGATCAACTGATATATAGTCTTTTTCTAGTTTGACAAATTCTTGCAATAAATTTTCTATAAAAAATTTATCTACAAATAAATTATCTGCTGTACATCTAACAATAATATCCTGATTTTTAAAGGTTTTTGAGCATGTTAAAAACCTATTCGTAACATTATTTAAGCTTCCTCTAAAATAGGGAATTTTATTTCTTCTCAGGATTTTGACTAAATAATCATCACTTTTATCATTACTTGTTAATATTACTGTTTTGTAATCTTTGCTTTTGATCCTTTCAAATAAAAGTAATATTGTTTCTTTTCCTTTTATTTTAAAAAGACACTTCCCAAATAATCTTTTTGAGCTAGTTCTAACCTGTATAAATACGTATTTTTTAATCATTGTTAAACTATGTTGAATAAATTACTCTAATTTGTAAATAAATAAAGAATAAATAAAAATTCAAAAACATTTAAAGCTATTTAATAATAATGAATTATTTTGATCACAAGAATTATAATGTTTTAATTACTGGAGCAACAGGATATATTGGCAGATCTATAGCAATCGGTTTTGCGTCATGTGGTGCGACTGTTTATGTAAATGGAAGAAATAAAAATAAAGTTAATGATTTAGTCAAATTTTTAAGAAAAAAAAATTTTAAAGCTGAAAGTGCAATATTTGATTTAAATAATTATATAGCAGTTAAAAAATTTTTTATCAAAAACAAAAAATTTCATACAATAGTAAATAATGCGTTTTCTACCAAATGTAATGCTTACAATTTTTTCTCAAAAAAAAGATTTGATGAAGCTCTTAGTTTTTCAATAACAAGCTCAGCACACCTTTATAAATGTGCAAAATTACCTCTTCTAAGGGGAGTTAAAGATAATAAAACATCGAGTATAATTAATATTTTAACAATGTATGCTTCCGTTTCACCTGATCCCTCTTTATATAAAAAAAATGATAAATCTAATTTATATCATAATCCCCCACATTATGGCTCAGCAAAAGCAGGGCTGATGCATTTTGCAAAAATTGCATCAGTTAATTTGGCAAAAGATAATATTAGAGTAAATTCAATTAGCCCAGGCCCATTTCCCAATCTAGATAAAAAAAAAGATAAGAAATTCATAAATAGAATAAAAAGTAAAGTTCCAATGGGAAGAGTAGGTAAACCTGAGGAGATAATTACTACAGCCTTATATCTTTCAAGTAAACATAGCTCATTTATTACAGGAGCAAATATACCGGTAGATGGTGGTTGGACTGCCTGGTAAATTTAGTGATATAAATTAAAAGAATTATAATAATTAAATATTTTTTTTTGATAATGTGTTATTATTTATGCAAAAAGACATTAACTTTATGAAATCAAAATCAATTCTTATAACCGGTGGAACAGGAAGTTTCGGAAAAAAATTTGTAGAACTAAACCTGAAAAATTTTGAAAAAATTATAGTATTCAGTAGAGATGAATTGAAACAATATGAGATGGAGAAAAAATTTGATTTAAAAAAACATAAAAATTTAAGGTTTTTTTTAGGAGACATAAGAGACAAAGATAGGCTTAAATATGCATTTAAAGATATAGATATTGTTTTACATGCTGCTGCATTAAAGCAAGTACCACGTGCAGAATATAACCCGATAGAGTACATTAAAACAAATGTTTTAGGTGCTCAGAATATAATCGAGTGTGCACTAGAAACTAATGTAGAAAAAGTAGTGGCCTTATCAACTGATAAAGCAGTTTCGCCAATTAACTTATATGGTGCTACTAAACTATGTTCAGATAAACTGTTTATAGCAGCTAACAACATTAAAGGAAAATCAAAAAAATCATTTTCAGTTTTGAGATATGGAAATGTAACAATGTCTAGAGGTTCGGTGATACCTTTCTTTCTTGATAATAAAAGTGACACTTATGAGGTTACTGATTCAAATATGACAAGGTTTTGTATTACATTAGAGCAAAGTGTTATAGCAGCTAAATGGGCAATTAATAATTCAAAAGGTGGTGAAATTTTTATCCCAAAATCACCTAGCTATAAAATTTTAGATGTGATCAAAGCTATCAATAAAAAAGCGAAAGTTAAAATTATAGGAATTAGACCGGGTGAAAAACTATTTGAGGAACTTGTATCCCCCAACGATAATGACAATGTGTATGATGTGGGTAATTTTTTTATAATAAGCAAGAAAGAAATAAAGAATTTTAAAAAGACTGCTAAAAATTTTTCATATACAAGTGAAAATAATCCAGATTTTTTTTCTGTAATTGATTTAAAAAAAATTATTTCAGAAACCAAGAAAGATGCCTAGAACTCCCTATGCAAGGCAAAAAATAAATTCTAAAGATATTGTAAGTGTCGTATCAGTCCTTAAATCTGATTTTTTGACAACTGGTCCAAAAATAATAGAGTTTGAAAAAAAATTATCAAATATTTTTAATGCCAAATATTCTTCAGCAGTCAATAGTGCAACTTCTGCATTACATTTGTCTTGTTTGGCGTTAGGACTTAAAAAAGGTGACTATTTGTGGACTACTCCTATTTCATTTGTTGCATCCGCTAATTGTGGGTTATATTGCAGTGCAAAAGTTGATTTTGTAGATATAGATAATGAAAACTTTAATATATCAGTATCTAAATTAAAAAAAAAATTAGAAAAAACACCCAAAACCAAACTACCCAAGATTATAGTTGTTGTACATCTTTCAGGTCATCCAGTAGATTTAAAAAGTATAAAAAATTTATCTAAAAAATATAAATTTAAGATAATTGAGGATGCTTCGCATGCAGTTGGTTCCACTTATAATGGAACTAAAATAGGAAATTGTAAATATTCTGATATCTGTATTTTTAGCTTTCACCCAATAAAGATAATTACCACAGGTGAGGGAGGTGTTATGTTAACAAATTCTAAAAAAGTATATGATAAATTCTCACTTTTAAGAAGCCATGGAATCGATAAAAGTGTTAAGTCTAACAGCAACCCTTGGTATTATAACCAAACTTGTCTTGGATATAACTATAGAATGAATGAGATTGAGGCCGCACTTGGTGTAAGTCAGTTATCTAATTTAGATAAATTTGTTAAAGAAAGAAATAGAATTGCAGAATTTTATAGAAAAAATTTAGATTCATCGAATATTAAGTTTCAACAATTGGTGCTTAATAGTAAATCTTCAATGCATCTATTTATAATTAGAATAAATTCACTTAAGAGAAATCGACTTTTCAAGGAATTAAAGAAAAATCATATTGACACTAATTTGCATTATATACCAATTTATCGCCATTCTTTTTATAATAAGATTCGAGTAAACTTAAAATTTTTTAAAAATTCAGAAGATTATTATAAAGAGGCAATAAGCATACCTTTATATTGTGGTCTTAAAAAAAATGTTCAAATTAAGATAATAAAAATTATAAATAGAGTAGTAGCTAATTAAAAAAATCTCTAATTAAAAAATGTTTAATAAACTTAAAAATTTTATCAGAATTTTAGAAAGAAAAGATCAGATAAAACTAATAGGACTATTTTTCATGATGCTCATATCTGTTGTTATTGAAGTTTTTTCAATAGCTTCTATCTTGCCGCTTACAAGAGAGTTTTTTAATCCTGGTGAGAGTTTACAATTTTTAAATAATATTAAAAGCATAAGTTCATTTGAAACAATATATGTATTAATATTATTTTTTATATTAATTTATTTTATAAAATTTATATTTTTATTGAGTTTTAATTATCATCAAAATAAATTTATTAGTAATCTAAGCGCCAAACTTACTACTCAGTTATTTAATACTTATTTATTTAGAGAATATGAATTTCATACACAAAATAATTCTTCAACTATGTTAAGAAATTTAGTAACAGAGGTAAAATTACTTTGCTCAAGTTTTATCTACCCAATATTTACATTAATTATTGAAGCTGCAGTTGTTTTGGGAATACTAATATTCTTATTTAATTATCATACTATAATCTCCTTTATAACAGCTATTTTTTTCATAACGATAATTGGAGTTTATTTTATTTCTATTAGAAAAAAATTTTTACACTGGGGCAATCAGCGTCAGGTTTTAAATAGATTGACTTTAAAATATAGTTTGCATGGTCTTAATGCAATAAAAGAGATAAAGATTTATAATAAAGAAAATTATTTTAAAGATGTTTTTAGTTCAAATGAGTTCAAATTTGCTGAATTATCTAAAGTTTATCAAACATTTCAACAACTACCAAGATTATTGTTTGAATTTATTATTGTATTATTCTTAATTTCTTTAATGTTTTTTTTAAAATTTACTAACGAACCAAATAATGAAATATTTGAAATTTTAGGGGTATTTTCACTAGCATCTATGAGGTTTATACCAAGTGCTAGTAGAATAATTGGGTCACTTCAATTATTTCGTTTTGCTTCACCCACAATAGATTTGATCCTAAAAGAAAATTTGTTAACAACAAATCTTACAGACAAGATAATAAAAGATAAAACTAATATTGGTGATCATAGCTTCTCATCATCAATTAATCTTAAAAATTTGTCATTCAAATTTGAAAATAAAAATGAATTTATTTTAAAAAATATAAACTTAGAGATAAAAAAAAATGAAATTATTGGAATTTATGGAGTTTCTGGATCAGGAAAATCTACAATAGTAGACTTAATAAGTGGTCTTTTAAGTTCAACATCGGGCAGAATAACAATGGACAATGAAGCAATAAAAAAAAATATTTTTTCATGGAGGGCAAAATTCGGTTATGTAACTCAAAATACATATCTTCTTGATGATACAATTAAAAATAACATAGTATTTGGTGACACAAGTAATTTTGATGATTCAAGATTTAAAAATGCAATTGATCTAAGTCAACTATCAAAATTTGTTAATGAACTTCCTGACAATGTTGAAACTATTGTTGGTGAGAGAGGA
>MDTF01002508.1_pt1 | contig 10661 bp, 6 predicted proteins | sample 811191 | NCBI WGS metagenome assembly MDTF01 (sample SAMN05326649, study PRJNA326480) | marine metagenome | isolation source: seawater | place: Southern Ocean | collected 2011
TTAATTATTTAGTAGCCCGTAGGGGAATCGAACCCCTCTTACCAGGATGAAAACCTGGCGTCCTAGCCGATAGACGAACGGGCCTATTTAAAACGAATGCAAATGTAATTGAAAGGATACAAACTTGCAACATAATTTTTTTATTTATAAAAACTTGAAAATCAATAAGCCTTAGCGAATAGTACCCTTTGTAAAGACGGCTTATTTGAATAGATACATTTTCCAGATTCTTTTATTGAATTTAATGGAATACATCTTATGGTTGCTTTAGTTTCTTTTTTAATTATTTCTTCAGTCTCTTTAGAACCATCCCAATGAGCTGAAATAAACCCACCTTTTTCATTTAAAATAGATTTGAATTCGTTGTAGTCATTTGCAATTCTGATATTATTGTCAGTAAATGTCTTTGCTTTAGAAAATAAATTGATCTGAATATCTTCTAATAAAAAATCAATCTTATCAAAAACTTCATCAAAACCGATAGTTTCTTTTTTCATTTCATCTCTTCTAAAAATTTCTAGAGTTGAGTTCTCTAAATCTTTTGGACCTATAGCAATTCTAATTGGAACTCCTTTAATTTCATGCTCATTAAACTTGAATCCAGGTTTATAAGTATCTCTTTTGTCAAACAAAACAGATATATTTTTAGTTTTAAGTTTCTCAATTATAGGATTTACTTTAGAACAAATTAATTCGAATTGTTCATCCGTTCTATATATTGGAATTATAACAACCTGAATTGGAGCTAACTTTGGAGGCAGAACCAAACCGTTATCGTCTGAATGAGTCATAATTAGAGCTCCAATCAATCTAGTTGAAACTCCCCAAGATGTAGCCCAAACATAATCAAGAGAACCACTTTTATTTGCAAATTTAACATCAAATGCTTTAGCAAAATTTTGACCTAAAAAATGAGACGTTCCTGCTTGCAAAGCTTTACCATCTTGCATCAAAGCTTCTATACAATAAGTCTCTTCTGCTCCAGCAAATCTTTCACTTTCTGATTTTAAACCTTTAATAACAGGTATTCCCATAAAGTTTTGAGCAAATTCAGCATAAATATTATTCATTAATTCGGCTTCGTCCAAAGCTTCTTGTTTTGTTGAATGTGCAGTATGACCTTCTTGCCATAAAAATTCGGCAGTTCTTAAAAATAATCTTGTTCTCATTTCCCATCTAACAACATTAGCCCACTGATTTATTAATATTGGTAAATCTCTGTATGATTGGATCCAGTTTTTATAAGTATTCCAAATAATTGCTTCGCTAGTTGGTCTTACGATTAATTCTTCCTCAAGTTTAGCTTTTTCATCAACAATTAATTTCCCTGGATTCTCATCATCATTTTTTAGTCTATAGTGTGTCACTACAGCACATTCTTTTGCAAATCCCTCAGCATTTTTTTCTTCTGCTTCAAATAAACTTTTCGGAACAAACAGAGGAAAGTAAGCGTTTTGATGACCAGTTTCTTTAAACATTTTATCTAGTTGAGCTTGCATTTTTTCCCAAATAGCATAACCATAAGGTTTTATCACCATACAGCCTCTTACAGAAGAGTTTTCAGCCAAGTCAGCTTTAACTACTAGTTCGTTGTACCATTTAGAATAATCTTCTTTTCTTTTAGTTAACTTTTTAGACATGAATTGCTATTGGCATAATTATTGATTATTTTTAAGTGTTGCTAAATTAATTAAATTATAAATAAAATGAGATACTTAATATTATTACTTTTAACATTATCATTATTTAGTTGTGGGCCATTAAATACAATTAACTCAAATAGTAGTGATGGTATATATGGAAATAATGTTGATGTAGCAAGTAATAATAGTGCATTTTACAAAAATTATTTTGAGCAGAAATCAGATGAGTTAGGAATTAATAGTTCAATTAATGATTCAGTACTAACTGACATAAACTCATATTCTTCAAATACAAATATTTCTTATACTAACAGTAACGGATCATGGGGTGATAATCCTTCATCAGTAAATATAATATTTAGAGATCGTTATGTATATCAACCTTATATGAATTATTATCCAAATGGATATAATTGGTATGATAATTATATTTCTAATTCTTGGAACAGATGGTATTCACCATGGGGATTTAACTATCCTAGATATGGTAATGGTTATGGTAACCGATATGGATATGGATACGGAATTTGGAACAACTGGTGGCACCCATATTATAATGGACCTGATTACAATGATCCATACTATTACAGAAATGATAATCGTGTTGCTTACATGAATGGTAAAAGAAGTTCATTATATTCCACAGACAAAGGAATTCTTGATAATTCATCTAGTTCGAATTCAACCACAAATTATAATGTAGGTAGAAATGATAGTAAAATTGTTAAATCTAAAACTGGAGGAAAAGACGAAAAATTAGAACAATTAAAAAACAGAAATATAAATAGAGTTTATTATGCTCTAAAAAATGGTCAAGGAAGAGTTGGTCCTGCAAGAGGATACCAAAATAGAGGAGAAATAGTAAACTATGGTAATTCTGGATCCGATAGTAAATCAAGATCTAAATCTAATTTTCAAGCTAGTAAATACGGGTCAAACACAAGATCATATGATGTATCTAGATCTAGTAAAGGTTCATTAAACAAAAATAGAGGTTATTCTAGAAGTGAAATTAATAATACAAATTCATCTAGTAATTCAAGAAGTTATTCTAGACCTGAAAACAACAGTAATAGTTCCAGTGGTCAAGCAAAAAGTTATTCTAGACCTAGTTCAAATTCTAATAAGTCTAGCTCAAGCAGTTCTAGATCTAACTACACCCCATCATCTAGTACTTCAAGATCAAGTGTTGGCAATGTAAGTAGTGGTTCGTCTAGTAGATCTGGAAGCGTTTCTAGAAGTAAAAGATAATACTTGAAATGTTCTTGAAAAAAATATCTATTTTTTTATTACTTTTTTCATTCTCGTTGAACTCACAAAGTTTAAATGATTTTTTAAAAATCTCTACAGATAATCCTATTGGGTCAGCTAGATTTGAATCAATGGGAGGTGCATTCGGTGCTTTAGGAGGTGATTTATCGGCAATTAACGTAAACCCTGCTGGTAGTGCTATTTTCAACGACAATCAATATGAATTTACACTATCTAATAGCAAAAAATCAACTAAATCATATTATTTTTCTGACACATCAATGAAAAATAAAAGTAAATTTAGTGGCAATCAAGGCGGTGGAGTTTGGATTTTTAAAAATTATGGAGAAGGAAATATTAATAAAATCTCTTTTAGTGTAAATGCTCAAACTAATAATTCCTATTATGATAAATTTGAAATAAAAGGCAGAAATCAATCTAATTCAATCGATAAATTTTTTCTTAACAACTCAAATGGAGTTTCTGTTTCAGACGTGAGTGTTGGTATAAATGAAACTACACCCGAAGTGTATAAGTATCTTGGAGAATATTATGGATTTTCTGCCCAACAAGCATTCTTGGCATATCAAAGTTATTTAATTGGTTTTGATGACACCAATAACGATTTCTATTCTAATGCACGCTATAATAATGGAGTTAATCAGCAATACACTAGTGATTCCAAGGGTTATAATAATAAGTACAACATAAATGTTGCAGTTCAATTCAAGGAAGATTTTTATTTTGGATTAAACATTAACACACACGAAATATATTTAGAAAATTATACAAGACATTTTGAATCAAATTTTGATGAGGATTCAGCAATAAAATCAATTTTATTTGAAAATAAATTAACAACCTATGGGGAAGGATTTTCATTTCAAATAGGTGCTTTGAAAAAATTTAATAATTTTAGAATTGGATTTTCATACCAATCTCCTACTTGGTATTCGCTATTGGACGAAACAACACAGTATTTAGAAACCGAATCAGTTGATGTAAATGGTTTAAGCTTTAGAGATATAGTTGACCCAAGAATAACAAATTTATATCCAAAATATAAATTAAACTCTCCATCATCATTAACATTCAGTTCAGCTTTGGTTATTGGGAAAATTGGCTTAATAAGTTTTGATATTATTTCAAAAGATTATTCGAAAATTAAAGTTAAACCAAATAATAAGTTTACTGATTCAAATAATTTAATTAATTCTCAATTACAAAGCACTATAAATTTTAAAATTGGATCCGAAATAAGAATGAATAAATTAAGTTTGAGAGCTGGTTTCAATTCAATTGAAAGCCCATACATAAATTTTACTGAGAATAGTACTTCTTTGTCATATGGATTTGGTTATGATTTTGGATCTACATTGATTAATTTTTCACACAAAACTATAGAACAAAGTAAAAATCATCAATTATTTGATACAGGCTTAACAGATAAAGCTTTTCTAGAATCAAATAACTCAATTTCATCATTATCTATTGTATTTAAATTTTAGAATTAATTAATCTTTAATTAACTTTACAAACTGATTTATTATAAATATGAAATACGAAAAATTTTTTGAAGAACAAGTAGATCTTGTTGGAGATGATCATCTAAGCTCTTCATCCGATACACCGTTAAGAAAAGATGCCTTTGAAATAACTGATGAAGAAAAAATTTCAATCATTGAAAAAAATGTTTACAATATTTTAGAAACAATAGGTATGGATCTTACTGACGACAGTTTAAAAGGGACTCCAAAAAGAGTTGCTAAGGCTTGGGTTAATGAACTTTTCGGAGGTTTAAATCCTGAAAAAATGCCAAAAGCCTCAACATTTGATAATAAATATTTATACAAAGAAATGTTGGTTGAAAAGAATATAACAGTATTTTCTACATGTGAACATCATTTACTGCCAATAATTGGAAAGGCTCATGTAGCATACTTTTCTAAAGGAAATGTAATTGGTCTATCTAAAATGAATAGAATTGTAGATTATTTTTCAAAACGTCCCCAAGTACAAGAAAGATTAACAATTCAAGTAGTAAAAGCTTTGCAAGAAGCACTTGGAACAGAAGATGTTGCATGTGTAATTGATGCTAAACATTTGTGTGTAAATTCTAGAGGAATAAAGGACGTAGATTGTAGTACAGTTACAGCTGAATTTGGAGGCAAGTTTAAAGATAAAAATGTTAAAAGAGAATTTTTAGGTTATATTAGTAATTAAAGCTGAAATAATTTGAAATGATTTCAAACTACGCTAAAGATTTAAAAATATATAATTCCTTAACTGGCAAAAAAGATAAATTTACACCAATTCAACAATCTAAAGTTGGAATGTATGTATGCGGCCCAACTGTTTACAGTAATGCACATTTAGGTAATTGTAGAACTTTCATTTCTTTTGATTTAATTTTTAGATACCTGTTACATTTAGGATATAAAGTTAGATATGTTAGGAATTTAACTGATGTTGGTCATTTAGAAAATGAGGATGATACAGGGGAAGATAAAGTTTCTAAAAAGGCTAGATTAGAAAATCTTGAACCAATGGAAGTAGTTCAAAAATATACTTTAGACTTTCATAATATTTTAAAAAAATTCAACACAATCCCACCAAGTATTGAGCCTTCAGCTTCAGGACATATAATTGAACAAATAGAAAGCATTAAGCAAATTATAAGTTCAGGTTTTGCGTATGAAAAAAACGGTTCAATTTATTTTGATATTATTGAATTCAATAAATCGAATTCTTATGGAAAATTAAGTGGAAGAAAAGTTGAAGAAATGATGAATAATTCAAGAGTACTTGACGGATCTACAGACAAAAAAAATCCTCAAGATTTTGCTTTATGGAAAAAAGCTGAAAAAACTCACATAATGAGCTGGGATTCTCCCTGGGGAAAAGGATTTCCAGGATGGCATCTTGAATGTACATCGATGAGTAAAAAGTATCTGGGTAATTCTTTTGATATTCACGGAGGAGGTATTGATTTAAAATTTCCGCATCACGATTGTGAAATAGCACAATCTGAAGCAATAGATGGAAATAATCCAGCTAAATTTTGGATGCATACTAATATGCTGACTTTGAATGGTAGAAAAATGTCAAAATCAGTCGATAATTTTATATTACCAAATCAAATTTTTAATGGGGATAACCAAAATTTAAGTAAAGGTTTCAATCCAAATACTGTAAAATTCTTTATTTATCAAGCTCATTACAGAAGTGTTTTAGATTTAAGTAATAATACATTGATAGCGTCTGAAAAAGGATTTAAAAAACTAATTTCTGGATATGATTTAATATCAAGTTTGAAATGTAACAACGAAAAGTCTGATTTTGATGTGGATCAATGGATTTCAAATTGTTATTCGAAATTAAATGATGATTTCAATACACCCATGCTTATCGCTGATTTATTTGAATGTGTTAAGTTTTTAAACAATGTCAATATCAGTTTAAAAAATTTAAACAACAATGATAAAGAAAAACTAACTATAACTTTCAATGATATTTTATTTAGTATTTTAGGTTTCACTAAAGAGACTAATGAAGTTGATAAGTCAGGTTCACAAAAAGAACTAATTGAGTTATTAATTAAACTAAGATCTCAAGCCAGAAATGACAAAAACTTTGTGTTATCAGATAAAATAAGAGATGAATTATTAGAACTTGGAATACAATTAAATGATGATAAAAACAGCTCTTCATTTGAATTAATCTAATGAGAAGAATCGTCATTTACCCATTATTAATTTTAATTAAATTTTACCAATCTTTCATTTCTCCTTTATTACCTTCTTCCTGTAGATACACACCAACTTGCTCGGAGTATACTAAACAATCCTTAATGAAATACGGACTCTTAAGGGGAACATTAATTAGCATAAAAAGAATATTAAAATGTAATCCGTTGGGAGGAAGTGGATATGATCCAGTACCTTAGTATTTATCTAAATTTAGAATATGATGTTATTTAAAATTGATTGGGCCCCAAATGAAGTTTTTTTAAACATAGGTCCTTTAACTATATACTGGTATAGTGTAATGTTTATTATAGCTTTTTCCTTAGGTTATTATATAGTTCAAAAAATATATATTAACGATAATAAATCTGTTGAATTAGTAGAGCCTCTTTTTATTTATGTAGTATTTGGAACTCTTATAGGGGCGAGATTAGGTGAGGTGTTTTTTTATAATTGGGATTATTTTCAAAATAATTTAATTGAGATTTTTTTACCTATAAAAAGAGATATCAATAGTTCATTTCTTTTCGGAATAATTGATGGCTGGAAGTTTGTTGGCTATAGAGGACTAGCTAGTCACGGTGCAACTATTGGTATAATTACATCAATGTTTATTTACAAATACAAATTTAAATATGATTCAGTATTATGGATTTTTGATAGAATAGTTATTCCAATTGCTATTGGTGGAATGTTCGTTAGAATTGGAAACTTTTTCAATTCTGAAATTGTTGGAAATTATACAAATTCAAATTTTGGAGTTGTTTTCTTAAATAATGGTGAAATATTTCCAAGACATCCTGCACAACTATATGAGGCCTTTGGTTATTTACTATTATTTATTCTTCTTTGGAATATTTACTGGAAGACTAATGTGAAAAATTATAAAGGATTTATATTTGGATTATTTCTAACCTGCCTATTTTCAATAAGGGTATTAGTAGAAAACGTCAAAGAGAGCCAAGGAGGATTAGAAGAAACTTTTGGTGTTTTATCAACTGGTCAGTGGCTTAGTATCCCATTTATAATTATAGGGTTAAGTCTGATGTTTTATTCAAGAAAAAAAACTGTTTAAATTATTTTTTTAAACTTTTTCTTAAAGTATCAAACATAACAGGAGTTGCAATAAATACTGAAGAATAAGTACCTACTATAACACCAACGATTAAAGCAAACATAAATCCTCTAATTGATTCCCCTCCAAAAAGAAAAATGGCAAGCAGTACAACTAAAGTTGTAAAAGAAGTATTTAAGGTTCTACTTAAAGTACTGTTTAACGCACCGTTAACTGTCTTTTTAAACTCCCATGATTTGTTTATTAACCTGAACTCTCTGATCCTGTCAAATACAACCACAGTGTCATTTAAAGAATATCCAATTACAGTTAGTACTGCGGCGATAAAGGCTTGATTAATTTCCATACTGAAAGGCATAAACGAATATGTTAAAGAAAATATACCTAATACTATTAAAACATCATGAAAAACAGCAGTAACCGCACCAAGAGAATATTGCCAGTCTCTAAATCTGAATAAAATATATAAAAATACTACAAGTAATGAACCAAAGATTGCTAAAAATGAGTTCTTTTTAATATCATCGGCTATAGTAGGTCCAACCTTTGAAGATCCCATTATTCCTACAATTTTATTATCTGATCCGTTTACAAATTCATCATATGTTAAACTTTCAGGAAACTTATTTTTTAATGCATTAAACATCTTTTGTTGAATTTCATCATCTACTTCTATTCCTTCAACATCAACTTTATAATTAGTTGTAATTTTTAATTGATTGTCAGAACCAAATGTTTTTGCCTCTGCGTTACCTAAAACCTCAACTAATGAGGCTTGTATTTCACTTTGATTCACATCATTATCAAATCTAACAGTATAAGTTCTTCCTCCTACAAAATCAACACCTTGATTAAGTCCATTTGTACTAAGTGAGAAAATACTAATCAATAGTAAAAATCCTGAAACAAAATAAGCAACTTTTCTCTTTTGTAAAAAAGTAATAGAAAGTTTACTAAATAAATTTTTAGTTAGTGTTGTAGAAAAATTAAGAATTTTTCCCTTTGACAACCTTGAGTCAACTAACATTCTTGTTATAAAAATTGCTGTAAATAGTGATGTAGCAATACCAATTAAAAGAGTTGTAGCAAATCCTTTTATTGGACCAGATCCGAAAACAAAAAGAATTAATGCAGTAAGACCAGTTGTAATATTAGCATCCAAAATTGAAGATAATGCATTGTTAAAACCATCTCCAACAGACTGTTTAAGTCCTTTTCCTTTTCCTAATTCCTCTCTTATTCTTTCAAAAATAAGTACGTTGGCATCAACTGACATACCAATTGTTAAAACAATACCAGCAATTCCAGGAAGAGTAAGTACTGCTCCAAGACCAGCTAAAATTCCAAATATTAAAACTAAATTCAATACTAGTGCAACATCAGCATATATTCCTGCTCTACCATAGTAAAAAATCATCCAAATAAGAACTAGAATTAGTGCTATTATAAAAGAATTAATACCTTTTTCAATATTTTCTTTTCCTAATGAAGGACCAACTACTTCAGATTCAATAATTTCGGCTGAAGCTGGTAATTTACCCGCTCTTAAAACATTAGCTAAATCAATTGCTTCATTCAAAGAAAATTGACCAGATATTTCAGATCTACCTCCTGAAATAGCTCCTCTTGAAACTCCAGGTGCTGAGTACACTATGTTATCTAAAACAATTGCAATATTACTTTTGTCTTTATAAGCATTTCCTGTCATCTCTTCCCATTTTCTAGCACCCTTTCCATTCATTTGCATTGAAACAGCTGCAGCACCAACCTGATCATAAGATTGACTTGCATCAACAACTACACTGCCACTAAGTGGTGGTTTATTGTCTCTGTTAGATTGAATTGCATAAAGATCAACTACATTATTAGATATATCAGCCTTACCAAAGAGAAAACGAGTAAATCTTTTTTCAGAAGGAAGTAGTTGTCTAATCTCAGGCATTGACAAATACTCCTCAATTTTCTTTTGATCTTTTTCTAAAAATTGAGCTATTACTGGACCTCCTTGAAAACCAGTACCAACTAAATAATCAAAAAGAGGATTTTTTTCACTAGAATTAATTGAGTCATTTGCTTGGACATCAGCTAATAAGTCATCAATTTCAGAAGTTTCTATATTTTTAGATTTATCATCTTCAACTAAAATCGTTTTTAAAGTTTCATTGACTTTAGATAAAAAAGGTAAAAAATCATCATTTTTCTCAGTATACCAGAACTCCAATTGGGCTGTACTTTGAAGTAAGTTCTTGACTCTAGCAACATCTTTAGCTCCAGGTAATTCAACCCTTATTCTTCCAGAGTTACCTAAACGTTGAATATTAGGCTGAGTTACTCCAAATTTATCTATTCTTTTTCTTAATACTTCAAAAGCGGAAACAATAGATTCATCAATTTTTCTTCTAATAATTGGTTTAACCTCAGCATTAGTCATTTCAAAATTAATTTCATCACTTAATGATCTGTTTGCAAAGATATCTGGTGATGCTAAAGAAGAATCACTATTAATTTGTTCAAAAGCATCAAAAAATGATTCAACATAATTTTCATCAGATTCTTTTTGTAAAATATCCGCATCGTTTAATGCTTTATTAAACACTGGGTCTTTAGAGTTTTCTGAAAGACCTTTTATGATATCTTTTACAGAAACTTGAAGAGTAACATCAATACCTCCTTTTAAATCTAAACCTTTATTTAATTCTTTATTTTTTGCACTTTTATATGTTGTAAAACCTAGAACAGACTCGTCAGAAATGGAATCTAAATAATTATTATATTTTTCTTCTCTTAAATCGGCAAAATTTTCTTGTTGACTTGAAATAGATTTTATAGAATATTCAGACGCACTGTCTTCAATACCTGATGTGATAAAAGTGAATGAAATTTGGTAAACACTAACAAGAGTGAAACAAAAAGCAAAAAACTTTATTAGACCATTATTATGCATAA
>MDTF01006189.1_pt1 | contig 10661 bp, 10 predicted proteins | sample 811191 | NCBI WGS metagenome assembly MDTF01 (sample SAMN05326649, study PRJNA326480) | marine metagenome | isolation source: seawater | place: Southern Ocean | collected 2011
CCAATTTACAAATTGTACAACTAGCTCTTCAGAGGGTCTAATATTTCTAATTTTTGAGTCCGTCGTTTCTTTGTGTCGTGGGGGTAATTTTATAAAAAATCCTTTATTTATTCCGTCATCTACAATTTGAGCAATTGTTTTATAAGAAAATTCTGGCAATTGGTTAGATATACTTTCTTTGTAAATTTCATTTCCAAATTCATTTGCATCAAATATTAATAAAAAAACCTTCATTTTTTTTTCTGTAGAGAGGCACCATTTCAATGCTTTATCTTCTTCTTTATATTTAAAAAGTGGCTTCATATCTCTAAACATTTCTGAATATCTGAGACAAAAATTTTCTTGTGTTATATTAAAGGGTAATTTTTTTATGTTTAGTTTTGCGTTTATTCTCTTCGCTCTTTTAGAATCCTTATTTTCTATACTTATAACGCTTATGGGCTCAGCACTCATTTTTTCAATCCAATGGAAAACATGTTTCCTTTAATCTGAGTTTTATGTATTAAAGTATACACGAGATCGTGACATAAGATATACGGGAATAAACTATGTATAATGTGTTTCTGTCCTTATAATTTTACGAGATAAGTTAAAAAACTAATTTACTTTATTTTTGCAATTTCCACTTTTAAAAAACTCATCAATATTATCTATCGCTAAATTACCCATTGCTATTCTTGTGTGTTTGGTGGAACTACCAAGGTGTGGCAGTATAAAAGCACTTTTGATTTTTAAGTAACCAGGGTTTAAATTGGGTTCACCTTTATACACATCCAATCCTGCTGCATAAATTTTTCTTCTGTCTAATGCGTCGATTAAAGCTTTATCATCAACAATATCTCCTCTAGCTACGTTCGTAATAACAGCTCCAGTTGGAAAATATTCTAATGTCTGTTTGTTAATTAAATTTTCTGTTTCTTTGGTTGCGGGACAACAAATAGACAATACATCTGAAACTGAGAACAAACTTTTTAAGCTATCATGATAAATAGCACCCTGTTCTTTTTCTTTACTTAGTTTTGATCTATTGTGATAATGAATAATCATTCCTAAGGCCTTAGCAATCTTAGCTATCTTTTGTCCTATTCTTCCCATACCTAAAATTCCAAGTCTTGTACCTGTTAATTGTTTACCTATAAGGAAATCAGCAGACCATTTCCAGCTACTTTCTTTTGCGCTTTGAACACCTTCGGAAACTCTTCTGCAAGCACCTAATATTAATAAGATACCAATTTCCGCAGTAGCATCAGATAAAACATCAGGCGTATTGGTTACGGTAATTCCCCTCTTTCTTGCTGCTTCTAAATCTATATTTCCAAAACCTACTGCAAAATTTGAAATAACCTTAATACTGCTAGGTAATTTGTTAATTGTTTCCTCATTCATCTTATCTGTTAAAGAGGTTAAAATTGCATCATACCCTTGACTTAATTCAATAAGTTTTGATTGAGAATATAATTCATCATTGCTGTTAAATTTTGCATTAAAAAATTTTGAAGCTTTTTCTTCAGAGTCTTTTAAAAGTCTCCTAGTAATTATAATTTTTTTCATAATTGATTCTTTTGTAATATTTTTGGTTTCGGACCACCAGTATACCAATCTAATATTTCAATAGTGTGCAAAATTGGAGTTTGGGTTCCATTAGAAATTTGAGTAATGCAGCCAATATTTCCTGTTGAAATAAAATCAGGTTTTAAACTCTCAATATTATTTACTTTTTTCTTCAACAATTCTTTTGCAATTTCAGTTTGCAAAATATTATATGTTCCAGCTGATCCACAGCAAACATGTCCTTCTGGAATTTCCATAATTTCATTATTTGTTTTACTTAGTAATGACATAGGTTGATCATGAACTTTTTGTCCGTGTTGCATTGAACAAGCTGAATGATAAGCAATTTTATATTTTCTCTCTTTTGTTATAAAATTTAACTTTAAGCTTTCATCTAAATATTCTGAAACATCTTTTGTTAGTCCTGATATAACTTTTGCTTTTTTTTTCATTTCTTCATCATCTTTGAAAATAAACCCATAATCCTTCATTGTGGTGCCACAACCTGATGTATTAGATAAAATTGCGTCTAAGTTTCCCTTTTGATGCTCTTCATACCAGGTATTAATATTATTTCGAAAATCTTTATGAGCGTCGTCTTCTTTGCCTAAATGATGATTTAAAGATCCACAACATCTTATTTTTTTAGGCACCACTACTTCAATACCATGTCTATTTAAAAGTCTAATAGTTGACTCATTTATTTGTGGTGAAATTTCTTTTTGAACACACCCAGTTAAAAGCGCAACTCTAGCAATTATTTTTTTACTGTTAGTTTTATAAATTTCTTTTTCTTTTAATGTTTTTTTAGGAAAATCTGTTGGCATTAAACTCATCATGTCTTTAATTTTTAATGGCATTAAAAACTGAAAAGGTTTTGCTATTTTTACGAGAAAACTTGCTAATCTAAAATACCGAACGTTTGGTAGCACAACTGATAAAAAACTTCTGATTGTTCTATCAAAAAAAGGTCTCTCAAAATTTTTTTCAATGTATTTTTTTCCATGATCAATGACGTGCATATAATTAACTCCCGCAGGACATGTCGTCATACAGCTGTAACATGATAAGCATCTATCTATGTGTTTCACTACTTTTGCAGTTGGTTTTTTTTCATTTTCCAACATGTCTTGTATTAAATAAATTCTTCCTCTTGGTCCGTCCAATTCATCACCTAGCAACTGGTAAGTAGGACATGTTGCATTACACATCCCACAATGAACACATTTTTTAAATATTTTTTCTGTAGATTGGTTGTCTTTATTTTCTAATTGTTTTTCTGTAAAATTTGTTTGCATTAAATACCTCTATACATTCTACCTGGATTAAAAACTCTTTTTGGATCAAAGCTTTTTTTGATTTTTTCTGATATTAATAATCTTGTGTCATCTACTGTAAATATTGTTTCTTCATAATCGTAGTCAGGTGATGTTTTAATTATCGTTAAATAACCACCCAATTCTTTAATCAATTTTTTTATTTCTACAATTTTCATATTTTTTTTGGCCTGGACCTCTATCCAATATAAGGATCCACACCAATCTATATAATATTTATATTTATTCCCAAGTTTTTGCATTAATTCATTTCCTTTGGAAGGAGGTATAACAGCCCTTAACAGGTTATTTTTTGTTTCTGTAAAAAGCTCAAGATTGTTTATTTTTTTCCAGAATGGCACCGATTGATGTAAATCTAATATTGAAGTATTCATCTTATTTAATTCCAATTCACTTGTTAATGTTTTAGTTTTTTCATCAATTGCTACTTTATCACCTTCTAATCTTAGTCCTAAAAATGAACCATTAGAATTAAGATCGTTAAATTTGAAAATCATTTCTTTATTATGGTTGTAATCATTATCCTCAGGTTCATCTGGAATATAAACTGCTCCTGAAACTTCACTGCTAGAGCTTGAAATTTTTTCAAATAATTCATTAACTAACTTTTTATCTTCCGTGTGAATTATTATTGTATTAGATAACTTTTTTTTTGGTAAAACTTTTAAAACAACTTCGGTTAATGCCACTAAGGTTCCAAAGGAACCTGTAACAAGTTTCGACAAGTCGTAACCCGTAACATTTTTAACTACCGTTCCCCCTGATTTAATTACTTCGCCCTTACCGTTAACACCTCTAAAACCCAGAATATGATCTCTTGCGCTTCCAACTTTGAACCTTCTTGATCCTGAAAAATTACAAGATAAATAACCTCCAATTGTGCCTATATTAGACTTACCTCTTTCTATAAATCCAAAGTCAATAGGTTCAAATGCTAATTCTTGATTATTTTTTTCTAATTCTTTTTCAATAACCTCTAATGGAGTATTGGCTTTAACTTTAATGTAAAGCTCTTCTGGTAAATATTCTACTATTCCAGATATTTTAGAAAGTGACAGTTTGTTTGCTGATTGAATCTTGTTACCAATAAAACTCTTAGAACCTGTGCCAATTAATTCTGTTGGTAAATTTTTTTTATATAGCTCTTTAACTACACTTGAGACTTCCATTTCATCTTCAGGGTAATATGTTTTATTAGAATCTTGGAAGATCTGGGAATTTTTCCTCACCTCTGTGAACATGAACCCTCCCTTCTTCTGCACACTTCCTGAGTATTGGGTAAACCTTTCCTGGATTTAATAAGTTTTTTTCATCTAAAGATGATTTAATGTCTAGTTGTTGCTGAATATCGTTGTCATTAAACATTTCACACATCAGCTCTCTTTTTTCGACCCCTACACCATGTTCACCCGTTATAACACCACCCAACCTTACACATGCTTTTAAAATTTCAGCTCCAAATTCTTCTGTTTTTCTTAATTGTTCTTTATCACCACCATCATACATAATTAAAGGGTGTAAATTTCCATCGCCAGCATGAAAACAATTTGCTACAGGTAAATTGTATTTTTTAGATAAGCTCTTTATTTCTAGTAAGGCTTCAGCTAACTTTCCTCTTGGTATTGAACCATCCATACAATAATAATCAGGAGCCATAGCACCACACGCTGGAAATGCAGCTTTTCTTCCTGCCCAAAACGATAGTCTTTCTTTTTCATTGTTACTTAATTTTAAACTTGAGCAATTATTTTTTTTACAAATAGAGCTAACTTCCTCTAATAGCCCATCAACTTCTGATTCTGTTCCATCAAGTTCAACTATCAACAAAAGCTCTGCATTTCTTGGATAACCTGCTTTACTAAAATTATCGGTTGCTTCAATTAAAGCTTTGTCCATTATTTCCATGCCTGCTGGTACAATTCCATTTGAAATAATTTCTGTTGCTGCATTTCCACCTTCTTCAATAGTTGGAAATCCTATTAGTGCTGCTTTAACGACTTGGGGTTTTTTTAAAATCTTTGCAGTAACTTCAGTAATTACACATAGCAATCCTTCAGAACCACAAATGAGACCCATTAAATCATATCCTTCTTGATCTAGAGTTTTTCCACCTATCTTACAAATGGTTCCATCCATCATAACTATTTCAACACCTAGAATATTATTAGTAGTTGTTCCATACTTTAAAGAATGTACACCTCCTGAGTTTTCAGCAACGTTACCACCAATTGAACAGGCAAGTTGGCTTGATGGATCTGGTGCATAATAAAAACCTTTGTGTTGAACTGCATGCGTAAGCCCTAAGTTAGTAACACCTGGTTGTGTAACTACACATTTATTTTCAAAGTCTATTTCCAAAATTTTATTAAATTTTCCAAGGCTTAACAAAACCGCATCTTGCAAAGGTAATGCTCCTCCTGAAAGACCTGTACCCGCTCCTCTTGGAACAACTTTTATATTTTCTTTGTGACAAAATTTTAAAATATTACTCACTTCTTGAGTATTTTCTGGCATTACTACTGCTAAGGGCGTTTGCTTGTAAGCTGCTAATGCATCAGTTTCATAGGGCTTAATTTCATCTGCATGACTTAGAACATTTTCTGGATTTATTATTTTTGCAAGATTTTTAAAAATGTATTCTTTTTTATCAATCGTCGTTTTGTCTATTTTTGGAAGAATTAATTCACTCATTAACTTAACCTAACATTTTTTTTATATTTTCCAATGCGTTAGATATGTTATCTTCTGATGCGGCAAAGCTAAATCTAACGTAATCTTGACAAGTTTTGCCAAAAGCTGTTCCAGGCACTATTGCAACTCCAGCTTCATACATGCACTTTTTTGCAAATTCTGCTCCATTCATCCCGGTATCTATTACTTTTGGAAATGCATAAAAAGCACCTCCTGGTAAGCTGCATTCCACACCTGGTAAATTATTTAAACCTTCATGAATTAATTTTCTCCTTTGATCGAATTTCACCATCATTTCATTGATTGGATCATCTGGTCCATCTAAAGCTGCAATTCCTGCAAACTGCGCAGGTGCATTTACACATGAAACACTATTAATAATTAATTTATTAACATGTGGTACTAGTTCTTCTGGCCATACGCTCCATCCCATTCTCCAGCCAGTCATTGCATAAGCTTTACTCCAGCCATCTAGAACTATCAATCTATCTTGAAGGTGAGGGTAGTTAAAAAATGTGGGCATTTCTTTACCATCATAAACTTGTCTACTATAAATTTCATCACTAAGTATCGCTACATGAGGGTACTTCTTAAGTCCCTCTGCTAAAACATCTACTGCAGATTTTTCAACAAAGCTTCCTGTAGGATTGTTTGGATTGATAAGTATTAACAATCTAGTTTTATTAGTAATTAAAGATAAAATTTTTTCTGGATCGAATTTTAGATCTTTGTCTTCAGTTAAATCATAAGGAATAGCTTTTGATCCCGTATAATTTATCATAGACTCATAAATTGGAAATGCTGGAGTAGGATGTATAATTTCTACACCTGGCTCTCCAAAGCATTGTATTGCATAATACATTGTTGGCTTTCCACCTGGCATTATCAAAACTCTTTCTGGATCAATATCTTTGTTATAAAGTTTTTTAATCTTTCTAGTAACGGCTTGTCTGCACTCTAAAATTCCATTTGATAAAACATATCCATGATGACCATCGTCTAACGCTTTTTTTGCAGCATCAACTATATGTTGTGGTGTTTTAAAGTCAGGCTGACCTAGACCCAAATGTATCATTGGATTACCCTGTGCTTCTAATTTTTTAGCTTCAGCTAAAACACTAAAGGCAGATTCTGTACCTAATCTTTCTAAATTCTTTGCAAGCTTCATATCTAACTTTTATGTTAACATTTTTTAATTTAATCTATTTTTATTATATATAATTTCAATAAGTAAAAATTATTTTCTAAATATTAATTTGGATGAATTTAATTCTTTTAAATTTTTACAACCCATTAACACCATGTCCCTGTTAATTTCATCGTGCATATTTTGTAATAGACGTTCTACTCCTGTTTGACCACCAGCGCTCAGAGCAAATAAAAACATTTTTCCGAAACTACAAACTGTTGCACCTGCTGCTAATGCTTTTAAAACATGTGTTCCTCGTCTCACACCTCCATCTAAAATTATTTCAAGTTTATCTCCAACAGCTTCTCTAATTGCATTAACTTGATCAAAGGGCGATCTCGAGCCATCTAATTGTCTGCCTCCATGATTTGAGATCATAATAGCAGTACAGCCTATATCTATTGCTCTTTTAGCATCCTCCACTGACATAACCCCTTTAAGTGCAAATGGACCATCCCATTTTTTTACACAATACTCTGCATCTTTCCAGTTCATAGCAGGATCATATTGCTCATTGATGTATTCTATAACTGACTTCGCAATATTTGTTCCTTTATCTGTTTTGTTTTTAACATTCGATAATTCAAATTTTTTATGAGTGAAATAATTAAAAACCCACTCTGGCCGCATAGCAAAACTCATTAAACTTTGAAGAGTAAGTTTTGGAGGTGTAGTAAAACCTGTTCTGTGATCTCTTTCTCTGTTACCAGCAACTAAAGTATCAACTGTCAAACACATACCATCAAAGCCAGATATCTTGCATCTCTCAATTAAATCGTCTGTTATTGACTGATCTTTATGAACATAGAGCTGAAATAACTTTGGTCCATTTGAGACTGCTGAAATTTCCTCAATTGTATTATTTGCCATAGTGGACATGCTATAAAAGGTTCCAAATTTTTCAGCAGCTCTAGCAGATGCTTTGTCTCCTTCATGGTGATAAAGTCTTTGCATTGCAGTTGGTGAAAGAAAAATTGGCATATCAATTTTTTTTCCAAAAACAGTAGTTGAAAGATCTGGCTTACCAACACTAGTAAGTATATTGGGAATTAAATCACAATCGTCAAAAGAGTCTGTATTTCTTTTTAAAGTTTTTTCGTCATCAGCACCACCATCTATATAGTGAAATATTGGAGAGGGAATTTTTTTTTTCGCTAATTTTCTGAAATCATTAAAATTATAACAATCTTTCAAATTCATAATTTAAATTAAAAGTTTTTTGAAAATGAAATTTGTTGATTGTCTGTTCCAGGGTTTCTATCCCCCCAATCATTATTTGAAATATGACTGTAAGAATATCCAATCTTAGAATCTTCAAAGATATCAAAGCTTATTTTAAATTCACTTTTAAATTCTAGTCCCATTCCTAAATCTTTACCATTACCAGCATTGTAATATCCAGGTGTAAAACTTGGCACAATATTCATAGAACCAATCTCATATTGAGCTTGCACACCTGTATATAAATAAATTGAGTTTTTATCTGTAATAAATCCTCCTGTAATTGGAGAAAATCTTCCAATAAATGTATCTCGAAACAAAATTGGATTATTATGCTCAATGCCATACAAGGTTGCTTGATCATCTCCTTCTTTATCTATGGTATCAAAAGTTCCAGCGTAAAAACTATACTCAGTATCATTTTTTACAGGCGTAGTATCACTTTTTACAGGAGTAAAAAAAAGGAGCAACGATAACAATAAATATAATTTTTTTAATTTCATAAATAATTACTTTGTGAATCTTAATTTTTTTAACATTATTGCACCACCTAAGAGAAATAACAATAACGGTAATAGCCACAAAATATAAGTACTTTTGTTTAATTCTGGATCATAAACTATCCAATTACCATACTTTTCCCTTAAAAATTCATATATTTGTTCTTCAGATGATTCTTCCTTAATTTTCTTATCTACAATCAACTTTATACTGGAGGCGAAATCTGATTCGGAATCATAAACAGATTGTCCCTGACAGATTAAACAGCGAATATTTTTTAATATCTTATTTTTAAACTCATCATTTTTTTCATCCGATTTTAACTGAGTAGTGCCCAAAAATAAAAACGAAATCAAAAGTATTTTTAAAATTTTCATTTTATAATAGATTTAATCTCTTGTAATATTTCTTCATTAATTGGACCAACAAATTTCTTTATAATCTTTTTATTCTTATCAATAATTAAGGTTTCAGGAACACCATAAGCTCCAAATTCAACTCCTAAAGTTCCATCACTATCAATCAAAATTTGAGTATAGGGATTTCCAAATTCATTGATAAATTTTTTTGCATTACTTAGGTTGTCTCTATAATTTAATCCAATTATTTTAATTGATTGGTTTGTGCTTAATTCCATTAATAAAGGATGTTCTTTTATGCAGGGAACACACCATGATGCCCAAATGTTTACAATATAAAATTTGTTTTCTTCAAATATTTTCTCTGAATTAATATAATTATTAGAATTAAAATCTTTAGCTTTAAAAAGAGGTATGTTTTTTTCCACCTTGATATTTGGGGTATAAGTGTTTGGGTTATTTAGCCCTTTATAAAAAACAACAAAACAGAAAATAAAGAATAAAAAAAAGATAATTGCTTTGTATTTATTTTTCATATTTTTTTTTAAATAAGCTAATTAATCCACCAAGGCTGAGTAGTAAAACTGAAACCCATATCCACATCATAAATGGTTTTATTTGATACCTAATGTTAAAATACTCATCTCCCTTGACAATATTCATTACTAAAAACTTATCCTCTAACAAAGTTGTTTTTATATCAGCTTCACTAGTGATGATTTTTGGTTGATTGTAAATTCTTATTTCTGGTTTTAATTCAACAACTTTGCCCTTTTCATCTGTTATCTTAAAATGACCAGTAATAGAATTAAAATTGATGTCTTTTTTTTCTTCTATTTTTTTGAAAAAAATTTCACTTTTATTAAAATTATATTTTTCTCCAACTTTTATATTTGTTATAACTTCTGATGACAAAATACTGTTAAAAAGAATAGCTAGTATGAATAAACTAAATCCGAAATGTGCAATTACTTGGGAAACATTAATAAATTTTTTTAAGAATAGTTCTTTTAGAGTTGTAAAAAATAAAAAAAAAGCAGCTGAAATTAAAATTGTATAAAAAAGAATATCGGTAGTTGTATTCTTTAATATAAAAAATGTTAAAACAACTGAGATTATAAAAAATATAATTAATGAATTTTTTTTCTCAATTTTTGATTTAATCCATTGAAGCTTTGGTCCTAGAGCCATAAATAATAAAAAAGGCACTAAAAAAGGTACAATCAGCTTATGATAAAAAGGAGGCCCAACAGAAATTTTTTCAGATGATATTACGTCTAAAAAAATTGGATAAACTGTCCCAATTAATACAACGGATAAAAAGTACATCATAAACCAATTGTTCACCATGATAGAAGTTTCTTTGCTTAACCAAAAAAATTACTTAAATCTTTTTTATTTTCTTTGTGAAAGAAAAAAAATATTCCCAAGGATAAAAAAATTAAAATAAATAAAAAGATTAATATAAAGATTCCTCTTGCTGGATCGTTTGCAAAGGTGTGTACTGAATTTAATATTCCAGATCTAACCAAAAAAGTTCCACACATACTAAGTGTAAATGTTGTAATAGACAATATTACAACCCAGGATGTTAAAGCCGTTCTTCTCTCTAATACTAAAATACAATGTAACAGTGCTGTTAGAGTTAACCAGGGCATTAAGGAAACATTTTCAACAGGATCCCAAAACCAAAAGCCACCCCACCCCAATTCATAATACGCCCAAATTGAGCCAAGCATTATTCCAATAGTTAAAAATATCCAAGAAATTAGAATCCATTTTTTTATATGCTGACCCCATTCTTTAGAAATA
>MDTF01012702.1_pt1 | contig 10661 bp, 9 predicted proteins | sample 811191 | NCBI WGS metagenome assembly MDTF01 (sample SAMN05326649, study PRJNA326480) | marine metagenome | isolation source: seawater | place: Southern Ocean | collected 2011
GAGAGTGCATTGAGTAAATTTAAATGATCTTTAAGTGGATCATAACGAGCAACATAACCAATTAGTGGTATTTGTTTTTTAATCTTTATCTTTTTTTGAAAATCAATTTTTTGACTTTTACTAACTTTTAAAGTTGATAAGTCATATCCATTAGGAATATATTTTAATTTTTTTTTATCGTACCCTTTTCTCATATAAATTTTTTTAGCTTTTTTTGAATTAATTATGATTATTTCAGGTATTATATGAGATAACTTCGCTAATATTTTTATGATTAAAATAGTTGTTAACTTAGATTTATCAATTTCAATATTTGAATAACGAACATTCCAAAGAATTTTTTTAATGCCTGCTAATCGTGCAGCAATACTTCCTACAAAATCAGCATGCACAAGCCATGTTTGCACAATATCAGGCTTTAAAGATTGAAGAAGTTTGATAAGAAAAAAAAATTTATGAATTGAAAAAAAACTTGCATTTAGACAATAAACTTTAATTCCTAATTTATTCAATAATACAAAATATTTTCCATATTCTTTGAATGAAATAACAATATGTTTATTTTTAATGTCATGTTTACAAATTTTAAATAGTGTATGCTCTGCACCACCGTCTCCTAACCCAGTAACTATATGAACAATCTTCATTTCATCTTTCTTTACATTTATAATTCATCTAAGTTATTTCTTTAGTTTTCTTTTTATTTGAAAAGCTAATTTTAGGTATTAAAGGGGCAGCCAGTAAAATAAACCCAATGACAAATTTTGATCGATGTCTTATGCCTGAACCAAAATTTCCAACTCCAACTCCATATACAATAATATATGCCAACAGTATTATTAAAATAATTCTCAAGGCTGGATCTTTCCAAATAGCTTTTCTATTACGAAATATTAAATAAAATAAAGCCATATAACAAAAACTATCTAACAGTCCTATTATGTGATTTGGTTTTTTAACATCCCATGGAAATGGACTAAAAATAAAATATACAGCTCTAATAGGAATTTTATAAACTAATTCAATGGATGAATCTATTTTTGTCCACTCCGGATAAGCACCATCGCCTTTAACCTTTAAATTAATTGTCTCCGCTAAAAATGATGGATTGATACTTTGACTAAAAGTTTGAAGGTATGGGAGTTTAATCTTATTTGTAAGATACAATCCAAAAATAAATGAAGAAAATATAATAATCATCAAAATTTGAGGATTAATGCGATTATTTTTAAGTAATCTAAATGTTTTTTTAAAACTGTCTAAAGTAATAATAAATATAAAAATAAAAAGACCTGCAATTGAAGCTCCATGAAAAAAAGTTGCTCCAATAAAACCGATGAAAACAATATAGAGCGATTTAAAATTACTAAATCTGACCCAGCTAACTATACCGTACATTGCTAATAATAAAAAAAAACTGACATAAACTTCTCGCATTGTTAAAACTGAGTATGATACTAATGAAGGAAATAAGGCTATTGACCAGCCAACTTTTATCGCAATGGAGTTATCCCATATTTTTTTTGCAAGCAACCAGCCTAAAAAAACAGAACCAATACCAAAAAGTATAGATAATGATTGCGCTAATAAAACACTTCTACCTACTAAAGAGTAAGGAATAGCTATCATAAAACTGATAAAATATGCACCTGGTCCCTGATAATTATTAAAGTTGTTAAGAAAACCACCTTGAGAATTTTCCCATGCAAGTTGTTCATAGTTTTTTGCATCCATGTCACTATCTGGCAAATGAAATATATGATTATTAATAAATAAAAATAAAAAACGTATAGCCAAGGCTGTTAAAATAATTTTTGAAACAGCTGGCCACTGTAACGCTATAAGTAGAGTTATTGAAATTAATAAATAAATTGAGATTAAATCAACTAAATTATACATTCTATTATTAAGATTTTTTCATCATTAATTAATAAACTTTAGCATAAATATTTAAAAACTATAATTTTTAATAATTAATTTCATTTGTAAAAAACTAATACTTAATTAATAATTTAATTTTTATTTCGATATTTCATTATTTACTTAAAAACAACTCTTTTCTATATTTAAGTAATGAATTAATCAATCTAATCAAGCACTCAGATAATGTTAAATTTTTTTTATATTATTTTCTATTTAAAATAAAAAATTTGAAACTATTTTCTTTTAAGGATATTAACTTATTATTAATAAAATAATGAAAATTAAAAACTATACAATAGAAATTTTGGTTTCAATACTTGTATTAGTATTGCTTTTTTATTCTTCTAATCCAGTTATCTATAGTGATTCTTCTCGCTATTTAGATGCAGAATTACATGACCCACCACTATATTCTTTTATAATTTTAACAATGCAATCAATATTTAAAACTTTGAATTCTGTAGTTGTATTACAAACTTTTTTTGTAGGCATTGGTATTGTATTTTTCGCAAAAACTATTTCAAAATACCTTAATCTAAATGTTCTGACAAAAATAGTTACTGCGCTATTTTTATTTTTTCCAATAATAAAATTTTATAACTCATTGTTACCTGAGCCTTTGAGTTATGCCTTTTCACTTTTACTTGTGAGTTTTGTAGTCAGGCTGATATATGACTTTAACATTTTAAATCTAGTTTGGATTGTAATTTTTGTTGTTGCATTACTTCTAATGAGAAATCAATTTATATTTTTATACCCGGTTATCTTAATTCTTTATTTAGGTATTTTATTTATTTATAGATCTAAAAAAAAATTAATTTTACTAACAATTAGTTTTCTATCTATTATTCTTATTCAAAATTCATTAATGTCATTAAACAAATATATAAAACAAGATTCATTTAAAAGTAAAACTGTATCAGACAATGAGGGTGGGGTATTTAACTTTATTTATATCGATGCAATTTATGTTTCAACAATTCAAGATATAGAAATATTTAAAGATAATAACTTAAAGAAAACTATTACTAAAATATTTCAAGAATCTAATGAGCAGAAAGCATTATTGAAACACTATAATGGGAGAGGTCATTTTGGATTTAGTCTTCCTATTATAAAAAATCAGTCAAATTTGTTGTTTAAAGATTTAGCTATTCAAAACAACACTACTATGGCTAAAATAAAAAAAGATGTTTCTATTAAATTAATAAAGAAAAATTTTAAACGATATATAAAGTTTTTATTTAAGAAATCTTACGACTCTTCATGGTTATTTATATTTTTACCTTTTTTTATGATACTGGCTGCATTTCCCATCTTTTTAAAACAAAGATCAAATTTTTCATTACTTATAATGTTTTTATCTACATTTTCACTAACTAACCATTCTATAGTTTATTTGTTTGGACGTGTTCAACCTAGATATTTTATATATACAGATTTTATTTTATTAATATTTATTTTTGTTTTCTTTAATATTTTTCTCCAAAAAAAGTGAAATAATATAATGAAGATTTCAATTTAAATTATAAACTGAAACTAACTGGCTATTCTTCTTTAACCTTTTTAATAACATTTTTATTTCTGCCATTGGTTAGATAGTTCATATGATAGATTTTTAAATAATAATAAGTCCTATTTTTCTTATTAAATGTGGTGTATTAAAACTATAGATATTTTTTGTTAAAAATTATGAAAAAACTTGTTGTCATTGTCCCTGCATATAATGAGGAAAAAACAATTATTGATACTTTGGTTGGATTATTTTCGATTAAACCAGGGTTAAATAAATCGGGATATGAATTAATAATTAATGTAGTTAATGATGGTTCTACAGATGCAACTGAAGAGTTAGCAAGTCAATATGAAGAGGTATCAGTTATAACTCATAAAAAAAATAAAGGCCTCGGTGCTGCTGTACGAACTGGTTTATTGAGCGCCAATAATATTAATGCTGATATTGTTGTGAAATATGACGCTGATTTACAACATGTGCCTCTCGATATCTTGTCTTTAATTAAACCAATTGATCGTGATGAAGCTGACATTGTCTATGGCAATAGATTTGAAAAAATGAATTATAAAATGCCTTTTGTAAGAAAAATGGGTAATAAAATTTTTACCCATCTTATGAAGTGGCTGACAGGTTGGCCATTAATGGATAGCCAACCTGGTATTTTCGCCGTTAATAGCACATTCCTTGCAAACTTTTACTTACCTGGCGATTACAATTATACTCAACAAATATTACTTGACGCATATCATAGACATTTACGTTTTAGTCATGTGCTAGTAACTTTCAACAAGCGAGATACAGGTAAATCATTTATTAGTCTCAAATATCCGTTTAAAGTTATTCCACAAATTATACAGGTAATTATAGGAATAAAACCACTTAAAGTTTTCGGCCCAATCGGTTGGTTTTTTCTAAGTATTGGTATTTTTGTTTCTGTGTTTCAGATTATTTCGTATCTTTTAGGTTATACTCAAAAGCCTGTTGAAAATGTTAATCTCGTTTTAGGTTCATTTTTATTTGGTTTGCAAATTCTTTGCTTTGGTTTTCTTGCTGATTTAGTTGTTAAATTGAACCGGAATGTGATCGACATAATAAATAATAATAAAAAGTCCTAATTGAATACTTTATAATAAGATTGCTTTTTCTAAGATAAATTAAAAAATTTATATATGTTAAATAAACGAGAATACGATGATAAAAAGCTTTTTGATGACATAGCTATAAATTATGTCAAAAAAGATCTTACGCCTTACTGTCGTGTTGCACGTAAACTTAGATTAGTACAATCTCTTATAGGCATACAGCAGCCTATAAAAAAAATACTTGAAGTGGGGTGTGGTGCAGGGTTTTCTGTAGACTATTTAAGAGGAAAATTTGTTAACTATACTGGGGTAGATTATTCTGAAAACTTAATTAAATATGCCATAAAGCATAACAGTGATACAGGGGTAAAGTTTGAGTGCTTAAATGTTAATGATTTTGACACAAAATTAAAATTTGATGTTATACTTATGATAGGAGTATTACATCATATGCCTAAACCTGAGGATGTAATTAAGTCACTTTCAAGATTATTAGCAACAGATGGTATTATTGTTGTGAATGAACCACAAGCTGGAAACCCACTTATTGGGCTGCTTAGAAAAATCAGAAAGAAAGTTGATGATAATTACTCTACAGATCAAGTTGAGTTTACTGAAGATGAAATTTATTTAATGTTTGAAAAATGTGGTCATGAAGTTAAAACATTTCCACAGGGAGTTTTATCTACCCCATTAGCAGAGTCAAGAATACTGCCAGGATTTATTGGAATACCATTAGCTTGGATTACAGTAATACTTGATCCTCTTTTAGAAAAAATTTTATCAATTTTATCTATCAAAAAGTTAAGCTGGAATGTTGTTGTTCATGCTAGACGGAAATGATAAAAGCTAAAAATAAAGCTATTTGAGATTCGGTAGCTATTAAATATTTTCTTTGCTTATTGAACAAATTAATCATTTAATACTTAACTTTCTTGATTTAGAGCCTTAGATATAGAAACTTATTTATAATGGGAAAATCAAAAATACTTAAAACTTTTAACGTTGCAGTTATTCTTTTATCATTTTGGTTTATTGGTGAAAAGTTTTGGACTCATCATAATTGGCTTCGATCTACAGCCGTAAATTATGAGCTTCTCATAACTATATTTGTCTGTTCAATTATTTATGGTTTAAGTGAATTTCTTTTGTCATTTGCGTGGAGAAGATTATTAATATGGTGCGGAAATAAGGATATACCTGCAAGTGTATGTAATAGAATATATGGAAAATCACAAATTGCAAAATATATTCCAGGTAATATTTTTCATTTCATGGGCAGACATTTGTTAGGAAGACATGTGGGGGTAAAACATATAGTGCTGGCTGGCGCTGCAGTTTATGAAATTTTAGGTCTACTTTCTATATCTGTACTTATTAGTTTGACTGGCATGTTAATATTTGATTTGGGTAGTAATTACTTGTCATTATATCAAATAATATTAATTTTAATTACCACTATAGTTGTATCCAGTCTTATTATAGCCTTGACACCATATTTGATGAGCTTGCGTGGTATTATACTTCCTTACCATGGGGTATGGGATTGCATTCGTAATATCACTAAAATCTATCTATTTTATTTTATATTTTTTTTAATTGCAGGCTTGTTGTTGGCTATTATTGTAAATATATTTTTAGAAATAAATTTTATTATTGCAACCAAATTAGTAGTTATATTTTCAATTGCTTGGGTAGCAGGGTTTATTGTACCAGGCGCGCCTGGTGGGATTGGGGTAAGAGAAGCAGTTATAATATTTCTTATTACGCCTATTATTGGTGAAGCACAGAGCGTTGCTATTGCTATTGCTTTCAGGTTGATTACATTGTTTGGAGATGTGTGGTTTTTAATAATTAGTGATAGAAAATTTTATTTAAAGAAATAATTAAATTTTTAAAAAATTAAAAAGTCACTTATTTAAAAGATATTATTAATTTTAAATAAACGAATTGATCAATTTTTCATAACGTTTAAAGACATTTTCAATTTTATTTTTTTTTATTGAATCTTTAAAAACTTTATCATTATATTTATCTAAAAGTAAAATTGATAATTTTTTTTTTAGATCGTCAACATCCTGATATTTTACTAAATAGCCATTCAATCCATCTTGAATAATTTCACTTGTTCCACCTGGACAATTAAATGCAACAACAGGAGTATTCATTGCAAGAGATTCTAACAAAACATTTGGATACCCCTCATAAAGAGAAGTAAGAACGGTAACTTTTGCATGAGAATAATAAGAAATAATATTTTTTTGAAAGCCCTCAAAATCAACTTTATTTTCTACGTTACAATCAATAGCTTTTTGTTTTAGGTTTTGTTCTAAACTTCCTTGTCCCACAATTTTCAACCGTAACTTTGGAAATTGATTGGCTATACCTGCAAAACCTTCTATAGCATAATGAAATGCTTTTACTTGCTCTAAACGCCCTACACACAATATATAATTTTCTTTTTTGATTTTAGTTAGATCATATTTATTCACATAATCTTCTATATGTGCAGATAGTGGGTTATAAATCACGCTTGAATTATGATATAGTTGAGGGAAAAGGGAAATTAAATCCTCACGCATATTAAAACATTGATTTACTACATGATCCACCTTTTGGTAAAGATATTTGACTAGAGGTCTTAAAACATACTTTTTCCAGAAGTTTTCTTTTTCAAGCTGCTTTATTTTAATAGATAAAACACTTATATTTCTTGAAATAATTTTAATATTAAGCCTAAAAAGAAAACGCAAGATAACCAGAGTGACAGCTAATTCATGATTAAAAACTAAACATGATTTAATTTTATTTTGATATAAATATTTAAGCAAAGGCACAAAAGAATAACGAGTATGATTTACATTTAATACAACTAAATTTATCTTGTGTGAGACACGATCAAGGTAAACTTCATTATTTAAATTTAATACCACTAGATCTACTTGCCACCCATTGTTGGCTAAACTATTAGCTATATTTATACAAATACCCTCAGCGCCACCTCCAGATAGTGAGCTAATAATTAATGTCACTCTTTTAGTTGAATGCATTTTATTTACTCCAATGAATTAATTTTATAATAAATCAAAAACATCTATCAAAATTAAAGCATAAGACTTTTAATCTCCGACCCTTCATTTACATCCTCTAATAACTTAAACTTACCATTTTTTTTTCTAAAAAAACTTGCAATATTTTTTCTGTTTTTTGTTGTTCTATTTATCAAGATAATACAATTTTCTTTTGAAATTTTATTTATATTTGATATTGCTATTTTTAGTTCAGATTCTGAGAAATATGAATAATTTAAAAGATTAGCAACTCTAATTACATCAAATAAATTAAAATACTTTTTTTCTATATTAAATATATCTTGCTCAAAAAATTTACACTTATCTATTTTTTCTAAATTTGGTACTAGTACTTTTGATTTTTGAAATTTTATTTTCATTAAATCTAAAAGATAAACTAAGGGTTTTTCTAATTTTTTAAATACAAAAAAGTATCTATATCTTAAACAATATTTATCGTGTTCCACCATTAAAAGATTATTTTTTGTACCATATAAAAAAACATACTTTTTATATTTATAAATTCTTAAAAAAATTTGTTTATCAAATCCATATACACTTTGTAATTGTTCTTTATTTAAATCATTGTATAATTCTAAAGTTGATTGACCAGATGAAACTCCAAAATCACATATCATAATTTTTTTTGAAAAAAATTTTTTTATATAACTCTTCAATTTTTGATTAATATCAACCATTCTATTAGATGAAGTAGTCTTGAAGGTTGTACCATCTCTTATTTTTGAAAAAATTTTTTCCATTCTAGCTTTATTAGTATTTTTTTTTAGAATAAAAAAACTGTTTATGTCTGTATAAAAATTATTATCTTTTTTCATTTTATTAATTATTTGCATCTATCCATGCTTGAAACATTAAGACATTCCACAAATCATGTTGCCAATTTTTTTTATTAGAAAGATGTTCTGACCACTTATCTCTAATTAATTTTGAATTAAAATAACCTTCTTGTTTCAATCTTTTTTCATTTAATAAATTTTCAGCCCAGTCTCTAAGTGGCCCACGCAGCCAAGAACCAAGAGGTACTCCAAAACCCATCTTGGGTCTTTCGGTTAAATTTTTTGGAACATATTGATTTAAAACTTGTTTTAAAATCCATTTTCCATCACCATTTTTTAATTTAAGAGAATGAGGTATTTGCCAAACATATTCAATGAGTTTATGATCAAGAAAAGGAACTCTTGTTTCAAGTGATGATGCCATAGCAGCTCTGTCAAGCTTAACAAGGATATCATTTGGTAAATAAGTTATGAAGTCTAGAACCATCATTTGTTGATGGCTATTAAGCCCTTTAAGTTCTGGTTTAACATTGTTTAATAGTGTTTTTGGCTCTTTACTATCTATTACAGTCTCAGTAGGATTTTGCCATTGTGAACAAAGTATATAATACAGATTAGATAAAGTTTTGGCCTCTAGTGCATCTGCACCTTTATACATTTTATTTCCAATCCAGTTATTTGGGGATATTGATTTAATTCCATACGCTAAAATTTTTCTAAATGATAATGGGATTAAGTTCAATTTTTTTGACCGATTATTGGTTGAGATGTATCGATCATATCCACAAAATAATTCATCTCCCCCATCTCCTGAAAGAGCAACTTTAACGTGCTGTTTTGCAAGTTGTGAGAGTAAAAAAGTTGGAATTTGTGAAGAGTCAGAAAATGGCTCATCATAAATAGTGGGCAATTTTGGTATCACGTCCATAGCTGCTTTTGATGAAACATAAAGTTCTGTATGGTTGGTACCAAGATGTTTTGCTATTTTTTTTGCATATTGCGCCTCATTAAAATCATTTTCACTAAAACCTATTGTAAAAGTTTTAATAGGATGATTGGATTGTGACTGCATCAACGCTACAATAGTTGATGAGTCTATTCCTCCAGAAAGAAAGGCTCCTATCGGTACATCAGATATCATTTGTTTTTTTACAGAATTTTTTAGATGTTTTGCAAGATCCCTTTGAATGTCTGTTTCACTTAGTTTTAGCTGATTACTATTTCCATAAATTGCACTTTTTGTTAAAGACCAATAAGATTTAGGAATTGGTAGTAAGTTCTTTTTTAAATCATCTTCTTTTAATTGCAAATAATGTCCAGGTAATAATTTATAAATATCTTTGTAAATTGAGTAAGGATCTGGAATAGAATTGTGGCGTAATTGAAGGGCAATTGCATCACGATTAATCTCCCCAGTAAACTCAGGATGTGCTTTTAAAGCCTTAAGTTCAGATCCAAAAAGAAATATTTTATTGTCTCCTTTACCTTGCCACCCAAAATAAAGTGGTTTTTCTCCAATACGATCTCTTGCTAAGGTCAAGCTACGGGTTTTCTTATCCCAAATACTAAAAGCAAACATACCATCCATTTTACTTAATGTTTTTTCAATACCCCAAAATTCTAATGCTTCTAACAAAGTCTCTGTATCAGTGTTACTTTTCCATTTAATATTAGAATTAATTTTTTTAAGATCTCTCCTGGTTTCTAAGTGATTATAGATCTCACCATTATAAGTTATAACAAACCTCCCAGAATTTGATACCATCGGTTGATTCCCCGCAATAGACAAATCTATTATAGATAATCTTTGATGACCAAAGATAATGCCTGAATTTTTATCTTGCCAGAAATTATTGCTGTCTGGACCACGATGAGAGATAGCTGAATTCATTTTTAATATTGCGTTATTGAAAGTAGATGAAGTTTTTGAGTAAAAACCTGAAATTCCGCACATATTTATCTTTTTTTAAACCAAATAGTTTTTAATTTAATTAAAATAATTTTTAATTGTGACATAAACTTTAAATTAACTAAACTATCTTTTAATATAAACAAGAATTTTTTTTTTGTATCTTTATGATTATTATTTAAATAATCATAACTAGCTGTAACATATCTCAACTTAACTTCTAAATTTAGTTTTTGCTGATTATTAAATAAATTCATAAAATTGTAATTGTAAGTTTGCTAAATCTACGTGATAAGGTTTCGTGTGTCACGTTATTTTTTGCAATAACTATTAATCCTGAAGTATCTTTGTCAACTCTATGAA
>MDTF01017800.1_pt1 | contig 10661 bp, 5 predicted proteins | sample 811191 | NCBI WGS metagenome assembly MDTF01 (sample SAMN05326649, study PRJNA326480) | marine metagenome | isolation source: seawater | place: Southern Ocean | collected 2011
ATGATTATTAACGGAGTTTCTTGTAGAGCTGATAATTCTGCTGCGGTTATTGAAGTTGGTGAACAAATTAATATCGAAGCTACAGTTGATTCAACGTACACATGTACTTATTTTTAATAAGACTTATTGTTTTAGATGTTTAATCGATACAGTTTTTAGATATTTAAAAATGGAAAAAAAAGGAGAGTAAAATAAATTTTGTTCTCCTTTTTTTATAATAAATCGATGATGTTATTAAACAAAACATCAATTGCTTATTAGTTTTTACTACTTTATTTTTAGTTAAACATACTTTTCTTTAACTCTATTAAGATCTCTTTAAGAATAGTATATCGTATTTAATTTAACCAATAAAAACTGCCATATTTAAGCACCAAAACTACAAAAATTGATTTAGGTAAGGTAGATGATATTCCAAATAATTAGTTGCAGAAAAAGATTCTAACGCTATTTTAGGAACGGTGTTGCACTCAAATTAAAACAAAAAAAAACCTAAGCATTAGCTTAGGTTTTTTTTGTTTGATTATTTTATTGAATATTAGCAGAATAATGGTTTACCAGCCATCAATTTATTTACTTCAACTCCTATAGCAGCTAATTTATTGTCATTTCCAACATTCATCAAAGCTTCGTCTAATAAATGAACAATAGAAACGATTTCATTTTCTTTAACACCTCTAGAAGTAATTGCAGCAGTACCTAATCTTATTCCTGAAGTAACAAATGGAGATTTATCATCAAATGGAACCATATTTTTATTAGTTGTAATATGAGCTTGTCCTAAAACAGCTTCTGCAACCTTACCTGTAAGATCTTTAGATCTTAAATCGATAAGCATAGAGTGGTTTTCAGTTCCTCCAGAAATGATGTCGTATCCTTTATTCATCATTTCATTAGCCATAACAGATGCGTTAAGTTTAACTTGCTTTGCATAGGCTAAATAATTGTCTGATAAAGCTTCTTCAAAAGCAATGGCTTTGGAAGCAATAACGTGCTCTAGTGGTCCTCCTTGAGTACCGGGAAATACAGCTCCATCAAGTACTTGACTCATTTTTTTTGTAACTCCTTTTAAAGTTTTAAATCCAAATGGATTTTCGAAATCCTCTCCCATCATAATAACTCCACCTCTAGGCCCTCTTAAGGTTTTGTGCGTAGTTGTTGTTACGATATGACAAGCTTTCATTGGATCATTTAATAATCCTTTCGCTATTAAACCTGCTGGATGAGAAATGTCAGCCAACAACATAGCACCAACTTGATCACAAGCAGTTCTCATTTTTTCATAATCCCAGTCTCGTGCATAAGCAGAAGCACCAGCGATTACCAATTTAGGTTTTAAATCTAAAATCTGATTTGCAAGTTTGTCGAAATCAATTCTTCCAGTTTCTCTCTCAACACCGTAAAAGTTAGCGTCATACAATTTTCCAGATAAGTTTACTGGAGAACCGTGAGATAAATGGCCACCATGAGATAAGTCAAAACCTAATATTCTATCACCAGGATTTAAAAAAGCTGTAAATACAGCCATGTTAGCTTGCGCACCAGAGTGAGGTTGGACATTGGCCCATTTAGCACCAAAAAGTCTTTTTAATCTGTCGATTGCTAAAGTTTCAATTTCATCAACAATTTCACAACCACCATAGTAACGTTTTCCAGGCAGTCCTTCAGCGTATTTATTTGTTAAAATACTACCCATCGCCTCCATGACTTGTTCTGAAACAAAGTTTTCTGAAGCAATTAATTCAATACCTTCTAGTTGTCTTTTGTGTTCCTGCGTAATAAAGTCGAATATTTGAGAATCTCTCTTCATGATGTTATTTAAAAAAGTATGAATTGCAAAATTACCGTTGATTTTTGAATCAAACAAGTTAAATGGGATTTTAAAATCCTTTTAGTTGTCATCTTGTGAATATAGATTGCTAAAAAAAGTGAATATCCTCATTTTTATGGTTTTTTTCAAGTTTATCTCCTTTGTGATTTATGACAATCAGTGCGTTCATTTTTTTTTAAATATTAAAAAATACCAGTTTCTTAATGAATTCATAAGGACTGTTACAAATAAATAGCTTTTATGAATTATTTACCTACGAAATTATCCCAACCACTCCAACCTTTTCGGCTGTATATAAAACCTGGATAAACAGGCAGGTTAGATGGGTGATTGCCTTTTTTGACGAAATTTTCAAAATCTTTTTCAGAATAAATTTTCAAGTTTTTAATAAATTCTTGTGCTGCTTTATAGGTCATGAATCTCTTTCTGTTTTTCCTGTGTTTAGCACTCCAAATAAAATCTTTAAATCCATTCCATCCTTTTCCTTCATATTTTCTAACAATGTTTGCGGGAATATTAGAAGGTTTTGGTGGTAGATGTTTTAATTCTCCTTTGCAATAACTTACCCATTCAACAGAACTTGTCAGTTCTAAATTTCTAACAAATTTTCTTGCTTCACTAAATTTTAAATATTCAAAGTGAGCATAAGCAAAAGCATCTGATCCTAACCAATCACCAATTCCAATCCAGCCTTTGTTTTTATAAACCCCAGCGGGATTAGCTGGTATGTCTTTTGGTTTTTGAGGTAAATCTTTTCTGTTTCCATCTAAATATTCTTTCCACTCTTTGTAATCTTTTAATTCTAAAGATTTAATAAATATTTTAGCTTCTCCATAATTTAAGAATTTACTGAATTTCTGCCGGTGGATATTACTCCATAAAAAGTCTTTGTAACTTATCCAACCCTCATTTTTATATTTTCTCGAAACATTAGTTGGAATATCCGTTGGTTTAGTTTCTAGGTGAGGGAGCTCTCCTTTACAATATGAAATCCATTTTTCAGAGGATGTTAATTCAAGTTTTCTTGCAAACTCTCTAGAAGCTTCAAAAGATCTATAAGATCGTTTAAAGGGCGCGATAGTAAAAGTACCAAGCCAATCACCATAACCAGTCCATCCATTTTCTTTGTAAATTAGTTCAGGAGAATTTGGGATATCAAATGGTTTGGGAGAATGTCCAATTAACTCTCCTTTTATATATTTAATCCAATCTTTTAAGTTTCTTAGATTTAAATTACGCACAAATTCCCTCGCATGCTCAAAATCTCTAGCATTTTCTAAACGCTGTACTTTCCTATTGTACCCTGCATTTAAAAAATCATTCATTCCTTTCCAGCCAGCATTTTTATATTTTCTAGAAACGTTGGTTGGAATATCAAAAGGCTTAGTTGGCAATTTTTGTATTTTACCTTTGCAGTATGATACCCATAGCTCACTTGATGTTAAATTAAGTGAATGCACAAAGCTTCTAGCAGCCTCAAAAGACCTAAATTCTTTTTTGTTTGCAGGTAATTTATCAGTTCCTAACCAATGTCCATATCCTTTCCATCCTGAATTTTTATAAAAAGCATGAGGAGATATTGGAATATTGGCAGGTTTTAATCCAATTTCATTTGGATCCCAACTGCAGAATTTCTTCCATTCATTAGATGTTTTAATTCCAAGATTTGATACAACAGCTTGTGCTTTGTCATAAGTGGTAAACGAGACCTTTTTGTACTGACCTAACCAATTTTTCCATCCTTTCCAATCTTTGTAAGTTTCGTTGGGTAAGTGAGGTATGTCATCAGGTTTCAAACCATTAACACTACAATATACTGCCCATTCATATCTGTTTTGCAATTTTAACTTTCTTGTAAATTCCCTGGCTTTGTTAAAACTACGTGCTTTTTTGTTAATCATTTTAATAAATTTTCAGACATCCTAAAAATAATTATTTCTAAGGTAAAAAACAATATTTCAAGTTTAATTAGAGGGAAGATGTGTTTTAATCGATAAAAGGTATTTAATGATTATATGAAAAATATATTTTAGACTATAAATGAAAGTTTTTTGACTTATTTTTGTCTTAAATTTTATTACATGTCGTTAGAAGTTTTATTGGCCGAGAAAGTAAGTGAGGTTATTGAAGAGTTGTACAATCAAAAGGTTGATTTAAACGTTATTCAGATTCAAAAAACACTGCCGCAGTTTGAAGGGGATTTAACTTGTGTAGTTTTTCCATTTTTAAGATTTTCTAAGAAAGATCCTGTGACTACAGGAAATGAAATCGGTGCCGTTCTTGTTGATCAAATGAAAGAATTTACAGGTTTTAACGTAGTAAAAGGGTTTTTAAATTTGGAAATGAATTCCGCTAACTGGGGGGAGACTTTGGTTACAATTTCTAAAAATGAAAATTATGGTGTTTTAAAACCAATTATTAAAAAAACTATAATGGTGGAGTACTCTTCCCCAAACACTAATAAACCACTACATCTTGGGCATATAAGAAATAATTTTCTAGGGTATTCTGTCGCGAAAATTTTAGAAGCAAATGGTCATAAAGTATTAAAAACTCAAATTATAAACGATAGAGGAATTCATATTTGTAAAAGTATGTTGAGTTGGCAAAAATATGCCAATGGAGGAACACCAGAAAGTGAAGGGTTAAAAGGGGATCACTTAGTAGGTAAATATTATGTAGAGTTTGACAAGCATTACAAAGCTGAAATGAAGGTTTTGATGGATGAAAAGGGACTCTCAAAAGAGGATGCGATGCAGCAAGCTCCTTCTTTTATTGAAGCGCAAGTAATGTTGCGTAAGTGGGAAGAGGGTGATGAAGAGGTGCTTAAGCTTTGGAGTATGATGAATCAATGGGTTTATGATGGTTTCGAGTCTACTTACAAAGAGATGGGAGTTGATTTCGATAAAATGTATTATGAATCCAATACTTACTTATTAGGAAAGCAGGTTGTAGATGAAGGGCTTAAAAAAGGTGTTTTTTATAAAAGAGAAGATGGTTCTGTTTGGTGTGATTTAACTCCCGAGGGACTTGATGAGAAATTGGTTCTAAGAAAAGATGGTACTGCGGTTTACATGACGCAGGATATTGGAACAGCCATAGAACGCGATAAAGATTTTAAAATCAATGGTATGATTTATACTGTTGGTAATGAGCAAGAATATCACTTCAAGGTATTATTTCTAATTTTAAAGAAATTAGGTTATGATTTTTATGAAGGATTATATCATTTGTCTTATGGAATGGTAGAATTACCATCTGGAAAAATGAAAACAAGAGAGGGTACAGTAGTAGATGCTGACATCTTGATGCATGAAATGATTGAAACAGCAACTAGAGCTGCAGAGGAGAAAGGTAAGTTAGATGGTTATTCTGCTAGTGAGATAAAAGAAATCAATAGAAAAATAGGAATGTCGGCTTTAAAATACTTTTTATTAAAAGTTGATCCTCGAAAGGGTATGATTTTTAATCCTGAAGAATCTATTGATTTTAATGGTAATACTGGACCATTCATCTTATTTAATGCAGTTCGAATTAAATCGCTAATTCGTAAATATGGATTGGATGATTATCAGGGAACTGTAATTAACAGTATTTCTGAAAAAGAAAAAGCGCTTATTTCTAAATTGAATGATTATGAAAAGGTGATTTCACTAGCGGGTAAAGAATTTAGCCCTGCAGTTATTGCTAATTATGTTTACGATTTAGCGAAGGAATATTCTCAATTTTATGCCTCACATTATATTTTAAATGAGGAAAACGAAGATCTTAAAAAATTCAGATTATTTCTTTCTCAAGAAGTTGGTAAGGTGATTGAAAAGGGTATGGCCTTATTGGGTGTTGAGATTCCGGAAAGAATGTAATAATGTTGGTTATTTTGAATCCAATTATCTCAATTTTAAATTTGTCCACAGTTACTTATTATGAATAAGGAATTGGTACTTCATAATTAATTATTCAGTAGTAATGGAAGATGTTTTGCCGAAAAAGGATTTAATAGAAATGGTAATGGCTAAGATGCCATTTGGAAAGTACCAAGGTAAATATTTAGTTGATCTTCCAGACGCCTATTTTGTTTGGTTTAAAAGAAAAGGTTTTCCAAATGGTAAATTGGGTAAACAAATACAATCGGTTGGTGATCTAAAAGCCAATGGAGCAGGAGGAATGCTGAGAGCTGTTCGTGATGAGATTTTGAAAAGTTAACCGCAGTATTCGCTATTAATATTTAAAGGCTTGTTCTATTCTTGGTTCGTGTATTTTGGTGAATAATAAACTAATTTATTTAACGGGTAGCGTGCTTATAACCAGTGGTTTTGTGTTTTTTTTTCATATTATAAAATATGAACTAAACACCTTCTGTTTTTTAACGATCTGTATAGGTAATTGTTATTTTCACTTCAGTATTTATTGACTTTTTTTACACATTTGTTGTTTTAAGCATTATATACAGTGTGTTTTCAATTCTGTTTTATTAAAATGTTAAACAGATTTCTTGTTAAAAGTTGGGTATAAGTAATTTTTATCCTCTAAAAATATACTTAGTTTTGAAAAAAAAAACAGTTGTCGGATTAAACCCAACAACTGCTATCAATGTAGTTATGATTAGTATTTATTCTTCAATCGTTTTAACATTCGCCTCTGCTACCTTCTTAGCACTTAACTTACTTGGCGCATTGAAAAGGTAGTCTTCACCAGAGCCCGTTTTAGGGTAAGCCATTACATCACGAATAGAATCTTTCTTTTCAAGGATCATTAACAATCTATCTAATCCCCAAGCGATACCTCCATGAGGTGGTGCTCCGTATTGGAAAGCATTGTAAACGTTACCAACAGATGCTAGCATTTCTTCATGGTTGTATCCCATTATTTTGAAAGTAGCTTCTAGTATATCTCCACGGTGCGCTCGAACAGAACCTCCACCAATTTCATATCCGTTTAAAATAATGTCATATTGTTGAGCGATGATGTCACCAGGATTAGTTCCCTCCATATGCTGCTCAATAAATTCAGCCTTTGGCATTGAGAAAGGATTGTGGGAGAAAGTCCATCCACCATCTTCTTTTTGCTCAAACTGCGGAAAATCAATCACCCAAGCAGGTTGCAAAACATTTGCAGGGATTAACTTTAACATTGACCCCAACTCTTGTCTAACAGCGTCCAGTGCTTTGTTTGCAGTACCAAGATCAGCAGCAGAGAAGAAAACAATATCTCCAACTTCAGCTTCCATTTCTTTAATTATTGCCGCACCGATATCTTCACCTAAGAATTTAATGATAGGGGACTGTAAATCGTTTTCATTTACAATAATATAAGCCAAACCACCCAATCCATGAGACTGTGCTAGAGAAGTTAATTTTTCAATTGCTCCTTTAGATAAACGAGTACCACCCATTTCAGCTTTAGAAACTTTAATTGATTTAACGATTCCTCCAGCTTCAATAGGATTTCGGAAGACTTGGAATGATGTGTTTTTAACTACATCAGTAATTGTTTTCATTGGTAAACCAAATCTTAAATCCGGACGATCACATCCGTATTTCTCAATCGCTTCAGCATATGTTATAGTAATGAAAGGTTTAAGTTGCCATTTAGACTTAGCGTAAACCGTTTTAATAACCTTAACCAGCATATCGCTGTTCAGTTTTATAATGTCATCCATTGAAGCGAAAGACATCTCTAAATCCATCTGAGTGAACTCTGGCTGACGATCTCCTCTAGAATCTTCATCTCTAAAACATCTTGCGATCTGGAAGTATTTTTCAAAACTACCAACCATCAACATTTGCTTGTACTGCTGGGGCGCTTGTGGTAATGTGTAGAAACTTCCTTTATGAACTCTAGATGGAACGATAAATTCACGAGCCCCTTCATCAGTTCCTCCAGAAAGTATAGGCGTTTCAATTTCGATGAACTCTTGCTCATCTAATGTATCTCTAATTAACTTAATAACTCTGTGCCTGTTGATTACAGCCTTTTTAGAAGCCGCATTTCTATGGTCTAAAAATTTGTATTCCATTCTAACCGATTCAGCTGTTTTATCCGCTCTTTTGATTTCGAAAGGTAAGTTTTTGGAAACATTCAACACATCGATGTGAGTAGCTACTAATTCCAATGAACCAGTTTTAGTGTTTGGATTAATATCATCAGCTGCACGCTCGATCACTTTACCTTGAACTGCTATAACAGACTCATCTTTTAGTTTTGCATACTCATTTAAGTCTGTTAAGTACTCACGAGTTAATTTGATCTGGAAAACGTCGTTAGAAGCATCTCTTAAATCAATAAACACTAACTCTCCATGATCTCTAATAGAGGCAATCCAACCACCTAAAGTGATCTCTTTACCTAAATCAGCAGTTGATACTTCTGGAATTCTATGTGTTCTATAATGATCTTTTACGATTCTATCATCCTTGAATTTACTAGGCGTTTCATCGTTTAAATCTCTTTTCTTAGCTTCTTTAGTCACACCTTTTGCAACATCAACAGTAGCGGCAGTTTCAGTTTGAGCACCTCCTTGCATACAAGCAGCTAATAATTTTTCTCTCAGTATTTTTCCTGAAACTCCTTTTCCAGTTTTACCAATTGTAGGCCCCATCAATTTACCAACATGCCCTTGCTGTCCACCTTTAATAGCAGCAACAATATTTGGATTTGCAGCAATTACTTCGGCAACTGCAGCATCGATCTGTTCATCAGAAACTGTATTGGATTTTATAAATTTCTGGTAATTAAAATTAGCATCATTAAACAATTTCTGGAAACCTTCTTTTACAATATTTACAGGAATCAAATTATTTTTAAATTCTTTAAGTAAGGCAATGTAAGGTGTTAATTCATTGAACTTTATGTATTCTTCAATCTTGCAATTGTTTAATAAAACAGTTGAGATTAATTTGATGTCATTTATGTCTTTATTCAATCCGATAACAACACTAGAACGTTCTTTTTCTGAAGAGAAGAACTTTGCGTCTTGTGGACGAACACCGCCTTTAATTAGAATTTCTTCAACCGTAGAAGGAAGCAAAGAAAGATCAACTTTCGTTCTTGCAGCTACATCAGAAATATCTAACCATGGAATATCTGGCTCTTGAGAGAAACGGTAATCTGCAGCGTCTTCCTTAGTACGCATTATTCTCGTTACTTGTGCTTCTGCATCCCATTGTGCTGTAACAGCATCAGGAGAAGGAACACCGTGCTCTTCAAAGTAGTTTAATTGTTTCGTAACGGCTTCGATTACAGCTTTAGTAATAAATGCGTAAGAGTTTAAGTTTTTAATCTCAGTTCGAGGATTTAAATCGTTGGTTCCTTTTTTTCTTAACGAAATAGAAACATCCGATCTCATTTGTCCTTTCTCCATGTTGGCATCAGAAACACCAACATATCTGACGATTTTCTGAATGTACTTTGCATACGTTTCAGCATCTTCAATCTTATGTATACATGGGTCTGTAACGATTTCAACTAGGGGAGTACCACATCTGTTGTAATCTACTAATGAGTATTTATCAGTATGAACTAGTTTACCAGCATCTTCTTCAAGGTGCGCATGGTGTAGTTTAACTGTAAATTCTGATCCATCATCTCTAAAACATTTAACAGATCCTCCATCAATAATTGGATGGTCTAATTGCGTTAACTGATAATTTTTAGGTAAATCAGGGTATTGGTAATGCTTTCTATCCCATCTCACTAAGTTGGGAATAGTTGCATTTAAACCAGCTCCTAGAATGATAGACTTTTCTACGGCTGATTTATTAAGCTCGGGAAGCGTTCCCATTTGTCCTGTACAAACAGCACATATATTTTGATTAGGTGTAGTTGACTCTTCATTATCACATGAACAAAACAACTTTGTTTTTGTATTTAGCTGCACATGAGTTTCTAAACCCATTACAATCTCGTACCCTAAATCTTCAATTTTTTTATCTAAACTCATTCTATTCTTATTAATGACTTATCACGAATGATTCGTCAAAAGTTAGGCAAATAAACAATAGCAGTAGTGCTAGTAATTATTTACTAATCGCTAATTCTTGTTCGATAGCGTAAGCAAACTTTAATACATCCTCATCGTTTCCTTTTTTTGCAGTAATCTGCACATTACTAGGCACATCGAATGGTGCACTTAAAGTAGGTAGTCCACCTAAACTAAATCCTACAGTGTACATGTCAGACAAGTACATTGTTAGTGGGTCTTTCAAAGAATCACCAATTTTAGGTGCTAAAAGTGGTGAAGTAGGAGATAATATAAAATCAACCTCATTAAAGTCTTTTACAAACTTTGCTTCAATTCCTTTTCTAACGATTAATGCTTTTTTGTATATTTCTTCAGAGTAACCAACCGATAAAACTTGGTTACCTGCAATAATTCTCTTCTTAGTTTCTTCACTAAAACCTTCAGAACGTGTATCTAAATAAGTATTAGCAAGCGTATCTCTATCCATTGCCCTGCTTCCGTAAGCTATTCCATCTATTCTTGATAGGTTGGAAGCTGTTTCAGCTAAAGCAATAATGTAGTATGTAGCAGTTAAAGTATCTCCATCAAAAAAGTCTAGCTCTTTAACAGTAACTCCTTTTGCTTTTAATTGGTCAATCAAATTATTAAATCCTGCCTTGATAGAAGGATCTAAAGATGGGTTGTTAAGGAATGATGTATAAACACCAACAGTTGTATTTGCTGGAATCTCTTTGCTAAAAGAGTTGATATCGATCTGATCAGAAACAACTGTTGTTTGATCTTTTCCATCTTTACCGCTCATTACGTTTAATGTAGTTGCGATATCCTTTACCGTATTGGCAAAAGGACCAACACAATCAGAAGAAGATG
>MDTF01002713.1_pt1 | contig 10657 bp, 10 predicted proteins | sample 811191 | NCBI WGS metagenome assembly MDTF01 (sample SAMN05326649, study PRJNA326480) | marine metagenome | isolation source: seawater | place: Southern Ocean | collected 2011
AATGAATCTAAATATGAATGTTATATTGCAAATGATAATTCAATGGGTCAAATAGTTTTAAGTGGCAACATGGAAAATCTAAAAAAAAATGATGATTGATTTAAAATCTGCTAATATTAAAAATATTAAACTACCCGTAAGTGCTCCATTTCATTGTAAATTAATGAACAAAGCAACAATTATAATGAAGGAAGAGATTGCAAAGTTGAATTTTAAAGAACCTAAAAATATTCTGATTTCCAATGTAACTGGAAAAGAAATATCTAATTCAAATGAGTTAAAAGATTTGTTAATAAAACAAATTGAAAGTAGAGTTCGTTGGCGTGAAAGTGTTCTACTAATGATTGATAAAAGAGTTGACCAATTTATAGAAATAGGCCCTGGTAAAGTTTTGTCAGGTTTGGTAAAGCGAATTGATAAAAATGTTAAAGTTAATGCAATAAATACAGAAGAAGATATAAAGTTAATTAATATTAATGAATAGTTTAAAAAATAAAAATATTATAGTTACAGGTGCGTCAGGAGGTATTGGTAATTCGATAGTGGAAAAACTACACGAAAATGGTGCCAACATTTTAGCTACTGGTACACGAATTGAAAAATTAGAGGATTTAAAAAAAAATTTTAATAATATCAAAATACTTAAGTTCGATATTTCTGAACATGATAAAATTGAAGAATTTATAAACAATGCAACTGAAGCGCTTGGTGGATCACTCGACTGCATAGTCAATAATGCTGGAATTACAAAAGATAACCTAACAATCAGAATGAGCTTAGGAGAGTGGACAAAAGTTATAGATGTTAATCTAACTTCTACATTTTTAATGTGCAAATATTCTATTAAAAAAATGCTTAAGAATAAAGCTGGAAAAATTATTAACATTACTTCTGTAGTTGGACACACAGGAAATGCTGGTCAAGCAAACTATACAGCTTCAAAAGCGGGTATTGTTGCTATGTCTAAAAGTCTAGCAATTGAATATGCAAAAAAAAATATAAATGTAAACTGCATATCACCTGGCTTTATAAGAACTGCAATGACAGAACAAATTGATGAAAAGCATAAAGAGGCAATAATAGCTAAAATTCCATCTAATAGACTGGGTGAACCTGAAGATATAGCAAATGCTGTAACATTCTTAACTTCTAATCAATCAGACTATATCAATGGAGAAACATTACATGTTAATGGAGGTATGTATTTGGGTTGACAAAATTGCTTTTTGAACTAATAACAAAATATAACAAAAAGGAACATTATGTCAGAAGATATTTCAAATAAAGTTAAAAAAATTGTAGCAGACCATCTAGGGATAGATGAAGCAAAAGTATTGGATGATTCAAGTTTTATAGATGATCTTGGAGCAGATAGTTTAGACACAGTTGAATTAGTAATGGCCTTCGAAGAAGAATTTGGTTCAGAAATTTCAGACAGTGAAGCAGAAAAGATTCTTACCGTAGGTGATGCTGTTAATTTCATAGCAGGTAAGGCTAATTAGAAAATTTTTATGTCTGCGAAAAAAGATGGGATAATGGTGATTTTATCATCCCCATCTGGGGCGGGTAAAACCACTTTAGTAAAACTACTATCAAAAAATAAAAATTTTCATATTTCGATATCTCATACCACTAGGAAACCAAGGCCTAGTGAGGTTGTAGATAAAGATTATTTTTTTGTAAACCATGAAAAGTTTGAAGTTTTAATTAAAAACGAAGAGTTTTTAGAGTATGCAAAAGTTTTTGATCATCTTTATGGCACAACACGAACACCAGTTATAGAAAAATTAGAAAAAAGTGAAAATGTAATATTTGATATTGACTGGCAGGGAGCAGATCAAATTAAAAACAAAAAATTAAATTATCGATTAATTACATTTTTTATTCTCCCACCAAGCAAAGAAGTATTATTTGAAAGATTGTCTAATAGAGATATGAAAGACAAGTTAATTGTAGAAGAAAGAATGAAAGAGTTTAGTAGAGACGTATTGCATTGGATTAACTATGACTATGTAATTGTAAATGACAACCTTGATGAGTGTTATTCTAAAATTAGCAATTTAATTGATGCAGAAATTGAGAATGGTTCAAAAGATTATGATAAAGAATATATTAGAAAGCATGTTAACAAATTAACTTCCTAAATTTTCATATTCTTTAACAAGCTTAAAGTACAATTCAGGTTCTAAGTTTTGTGGTCTTAAATTAAGATTAATGTCAAATTTTTCTGCAACTACTTTTGCGTTATTAAAAATTTGGTTAAAAGGTTTTTTAAGCATTTTTCTTCTTTGACTAAAAAAAACTCTAGTGACCATTTCAAGGTTTTTTGCATCGTTTAGTTCAAAAAAATTTTGTTTAGGGGTAAATAGTAATAATGTGCTATCGATTTTTGGCCTAGGAGAAAAGCTTTGTGGTTTAATGTCCATAATCTTTTTAATATTTAACTTCCAATTTGATAAAATGGACAATCTCCCATATTTTGAAGTATTAGATTCTGCAATAATCCTTTCAGCAACTTCTTTTTGAAACATCAATACCAAGCTTTCAAACCAAAAATTTTTATCCAGGTTAACTATCCATCTTGAAAGAATTTCAGTTGAAATATTATAAGGTAAGTTTCCAAATACAGTCAATTTTTCACTAGAAATTTTGTCTTCTGATATTTTTAAAACATCATCATTAATAATAGTAATTTCATTGGTAAACTTATCTTCCAATAACAAAGCTAGTTCATCATCTTTTTCAATAGCAAAAACTTTTTTTGGGTTTTTTTTTAAAATAAATGTGGTTAAATTTCCACTACCAGGACCTATTTCTAAAACTGCCTTATTAGTAATTTCAACCGTATCAACAATTTGCTCTAAAACACTGCGATCTATTAAAAAATTTTGACCCAAACTTTTTTTTGGCTTAATAAACATTTACTTATCTAAAAACTTTAAAGCTTTAATAAGACTACTGGAGTCAGACAAATTTTTACCTAACATAGAGTAATTGGGGCCATGATCTGGTGAAACTCTAGTAAATGAGAGACCTAAAGTTATATTAATTGCATCAAAGCCATGTAAAGATTTTAAAGGAGTTAACACTTGATCGTGATACATACCAATAATTACATCGTAATTTTTAGATTGCTCTTTCATAAATATCGTATCAGCTGCAAAAGGACCTTTAACTTCATAATTTTTTTTAATGAGAGATTTAATAGCTGGTTTAATATATTTATTTTCTTCACTGTTTTTAAAATTACTCTCACAATGTGGATTTAATCCTGTGATTGCAATTTTTGGTTTTTTTTTAAGTTTTTTTTTATAAAATTCAGAAATTAATTTAACATGATTATGTATTTTCTGTTTTGAGATATTTTTATGTACTTCTTTTAATGGCAAATGAGTTGTTAGTGGGCTGACAGATAATTTTTGGTTATAAATCAACATGGCAACTTTATTTTCTTTATTATCTTTTTTTGCTAAATATTCTGTAATACCAGGTAATTTTCCATGTAAAAAATACTTTTTAGAAATTGGGCCATTTATAAATTTTGAAAGTTTGTTCTTCTTTAAAAATTCCAAAGCAGTCTCAAAGCATTTTTCTATATAATGATTAGATTTTTTTGAAATTTTTTCAAAAGGTCTTTTAAAATCGTAATTAACGTTAATGATATTAATTTTATTATTATTTAAATCTTTAAAATCTTTATATTTTTGATTCACAGAATTAATTTTGAAATTAAAACTTAGTTTTTGCATTTGTTTTATTAGTAGTTTTTGTGAAACAATAATTATTATTGGGCTTTGGAATTTCTTTTGTTTGAGTGCTTTAAAAAAAATTTCTAAAAAGATGCTGTTAGGTTCTCCCGCTACTATTAAAATTGGTTTAGAGTTCATTTATTTCAAAGTCTTTTGTAATCTTATTAAAATAAATATTAGAGTATTGGTTTAGTTGCTTATTAGTTTCTGTCCTAATTAAAATTTCCAATTCATTTTCAAGATCGAGTTTTTTTTTTTTCAATTTTATATCTTCTATCTTTAAAAGTAAAAAACCACCTGGTGTAATTATTGGATCAGTTAAGTCTCCGATGCTCATAATATTAAGATCATTTCTAATTTTTTTATTTAATGAACTTTCTTTTATCCAGCCTAGTTTTCCACCTATTTTAGCGCTATCAGAAATACTATAAATTAATGCTGTATTTTCAAATCCTAAATCCAATATACTGGTTTTAATTTTTTTAAATTTTATCTTTAGTTCATCATTACTTGAAATATTAAAAAGTATCTCAGAGAGTAAATAATTTTTTATTTGTTCATTGCCTCTAATTGAAATTCTTTTTTTAAGTCGATTCTTATCTATTTTTATTTTGTCGGAAAATTTTGATACTATTAGTTGGTTCCAAAGGGCCTCAATAGCCATTTTTTTTTTCTATGGTCTCGATATTTATGTCGTATTCTTGTATAAATCTTATGAATTCTTGTTTTGAATTAATACCCAATCTTGAATAAGTTTGTTTTAATATTTCATCAGAAATTTTTTTTTCTATTTTTATTTCATCAGTATAATTCAAAATTTCGATCTTCTTGATTTTCTCACGTATTAAAGAATTTTTTGCTATATTATATTTTTTTTTGTTATCTAATTTTTTAATATTTTTATTTAATACTACTAGATAGTTAATTTCATTATTTATATCGAGGCTTGTAATTATTTCATTATTAACTTTGATTAGTATTTTGTTTTCTAATGCATAAGCATTCTTTAAAAAAAAAAGAATTATTATAAATATAATAAATTGAATACTTTTATTTCCAAATAACGTCATGATTTCTATCTCTATATATAGTTTTATCTATTTTTTGATCTAACGATGTTAGAGGGAATAAAGTAATTGTAAAAAATAAATCCTCTTTTGGTGTTAAATCTCTATCTTGGTAATATGTTTTTCTATATTTCAATCCTGCTGTCAAACAATCATTTTCATATTCATAAATAAAATCATAATATTCTGTAAGACTTATTTTCCTATTTCTTCTGGTTTGAAATATTAGGCTATTATTACTATCAAAGTTAACTGTTGTTTTATTTTCTAAAATATTTGAATCTCCCACTTTACCATTTTGTTCTGTGAAACGAAATTCTGTAACAAAATTGTTAACAGTTAATTTGGTTTCCAAGCTATTATATTCAAAAGTTTGAAAATTATTATCAAGAGAGAAATTGTAATCAAATGTTAAAAATTTAGAAAAGGTATTTTCTATTGACCCAAATAAATTTGATGTTGTTCCTTGAGCTGTACTTGCTTGTGGAATGTTAAATTCTGGCGTGTCTCTCAAAATTCCAGCAAATTTAATTTCTAAAAATTTTTCGCTATTAAGCTTTTCTTCACTTCTATAATCCAAGCCTAAGGTTAAAGTTTTTCCAGATTCATAAGAGTTAGTTATACCAAGTCTGTTAATGCTAAAAGCGTTGTCTGTTGTAATTAAACTTCCACCTGTTGAATTATTTTTCATGTCACTTGGATTTATTCTAAAAGAGATTTTTGGTGTTATGTAATTATATTTAGTTTGAAGCTCCTTTAAAAGAGGAAAAGTTGTATTAATTTCATAAATATTTAAAAGTTCTGATTGTGGACTTGATTTGATTTTTAAGTCGTTTTTTCCAACCGAGTTAAGATTTCTAAAATAAATCCCATAATTTGTTACAAAACCAGTATCTGAATAAATATCATTAGTTCCATAGGATATGTCATTAGATACAATGCTTTTTAAGTTGTTTGTTGACGCCAGTGTATTGTGTCCGTCTGAATTAAAATTTAATGAACCTTTATCATTTGCAAACAATGTTTTTGAAAAATTATAATAAGGTAACACGTATTGAAAACGATCGCTATTTTTTGAAGTCCCTAAGCTTTCATAACTTGTCATGCCAGCAGTTAAATTGTAATCTTCATGATCTAGGGCTAATTTTAACCCTGACGTCAATGTACCATGATCCTTAAGATCCTCTTGTAAAGATTTATCAGTTAATAAAACAGGTTCAAAAACTGATAAGAATGTATCCATACTTACTTTTTCAAAAAATATATCTAATTTACTGCTTTGAAAATTATTGAGGCTAAGATCCATATTTAGTTTAGAAAAAATATGACTCATCCCATTACTTTTATAATCTGATGATTTGGATCTATATCCTTTTACATAGCCAAAATCTGCAATAAATGATGATTTTTCATTTTCTTGGCGATATTCATTCTGGAACATATAAACTCTATTATCAAATATTGTTGGCTTAAATGTATAATCTTTATCATCTGAGATGACATGAAAGTAAGGAAGATTAATTGATGTTCCTAGAATACTTGATTTATTTAATCTTGGTTGTAATAATCCAGACCTTCTCTTAACAGAGGGATCGGGGTGAAAGAATTTTGGAAAGTAAAAAACTGGTACGTCATAAACATTAAGTACTGCATTTCTGTACATTATTTCTTTTTTATTCTTATCATGCGTAATTGTCTTAGCTTTAAGGCTCCAAGGTGGGCAGTTGTCATTTTTTTTACAGCTTGTAAAAATTCCCTTGTTTATTATGGTTTTATTTTTATCACCAGATGATGATACGCCAGAAATTCTAGGATCATTTTTCCCTTCAAATTTTTCAAACTTTTTAATTTCTTCTTCATTATCTTGTTGAGTAATTCTTTCATTATCAAATAAATTTTTATGTAATAAAATTTTTGTATCTTTTGAATTAAATTCATGGGTTGATAAATTAAATATTCCATTTGTAAAATAAATTTTATCACTTTTTGGTTTTAAATTATTTGTAATAATTTCAATATTTTCTCCTTTAACAATTTTATCGTTAATCATGTATTTGAATTTATCAAATTTATAAAACATAGAATCGCTATTATCCAATAGAGAGGATTTATATGAAGAACTCAATTCCATTTCATTTCGTAGCAGCAAGACGTCTTTAGATTGAAATATATATTTAGACTCAATAATGGCTTCAGTTTCACCTTTAGTAAACAGTATTTCTTTATTTTTAAGATAGGTAATATCTTTAGCATAAATTATATAATCTGCTTGAGTATCGTTGATTACAACATTTCCCTTAGCATTAAGCTCATTTAAAGATTTCTTATATTCAAATTCGTCACCATCTATAGTAATTATTTGATCAGTTGCTGTTGATCTGCCTTTGGTAAAGATTAATTCTTTATTTTTTAGATAAGTGATGTCTTCAGTAAAAATCTTAATACCTTCTAACGTATTATCTATAATAACATTACCATCTGCATAAAGAATATTTAATAATTTATCATATTTAAAATTATTTGCAGTTATAAATATGCCATCTTCAGTAGATGCAACACCTCTTTTTTTACCTATAAAAGTATTACCATCATTTATAATTTCTGCTTCTGTGACATCAAAATTGAATGTTTCCTCACTTTGAACTTGAGTGAATAAAATTAAATTTAAAATTACTACCAAATATAAAATAAAGATATTATTTTTCATTTATTTTATAAGACATAAGAGTATTTGTAATGAATAAAAAAATTAAGGGTATCCAAATTGAAATTATAATAGGAAGTTTTTCAGTTTTTCCCATAACGAAAAAAAAATTATTAGTATAATATATAATTACTGACAAAAATAAACCTATTGAAATTTTCAGAGTGACGCTTCTAAAATGTTTTGTATTGAACATTATAATTGAAGATAAGATTGTCATTAATAAAAGATAAACAGGGTATGAAATTAATTTTTGTATTTGAAGATTAACCTCTGTTGTTGAATAATTCAATGATTTATAATTTTTTCGCAGATTATAAAGTTCAATAATTGATAATGAAGATAAATCTGAGTATAGACTTTGTATTTTTTTATAATCAAAGTTTGAATAAATTTTTAATAAATCAGTTTTTTTACTTGAATTATTTTCATAAATTCTTGCATCAAAAATTAACCAATTATTATTTTTAATATTAATCTTATCACTTTGAATATGTCTAATAACCTCATATTTATCATTATATTGTGTTATAAAAGCATCAATTAATAAATTATTACTTATTTCTGTCGCGTGCACAATACTCGTTTTACCCTCGTATGTATCCTTTATCCATAAGCCATTATTTGTAACTACTGCTAAGTACTTATCATCTATCGTGTATCTATTTTTGGCTTCTAAATAAATATTTTTTAAATTTGAGGAAAAACTATAAAATAAAAATATTATTAAAATTCCCATAATAAGTGAAGTAAAACCAATAATACTTAATATCTTTGAATTTTTTAATCCTGAATACTTAAAAATTTGTATTTGGTTTTCATTAAAAATATTTATAAAAAAAACTTGCGTAGAAACTAAAAAGATAAATGGAAACATTTCAAAAAGTAAATTTGGTGAGTTTAGGAGTGAAATATAAATTGGAAAATAGGATTTTACATCAATATTTTTAAAGAACTCTATTTCAGTTAATGTATTTAAAATCAAAACCAAACTTAAAAAAATTATTGAAACAAAAAGAAATGACTTTAAAAAACTTGAAATTATAAATTTTATATAAACTTTCATTAAATTTAATTCTTAAGTTTTGTATTAAATTTTAATTTAAAAGCATAATATAATAAAAACATAATTATAATTGGAGCTATAGCAACTTTCAAATTTGAATAAAAATTATTTTCAACAAATCTTAAAGCACTCTCTGATAAAATTATAACAATCAATCCTATTGTAAATATTCCATTTTTATATCTATTATACAGTAAGTTCTCTTTTGAATTAATAATCAGTAATAGAGAGATTAAAATCAATACAGGTAAGTAGAATGGTATGATAAATCTCTTATACATTTCCTGAAAAATATTATTTAAACTTGCTAAACTGCAATTTAGACCAAAATTAGGTGCATCACTTAATTTATCAGGATTAAGAGTAAAGTTTTTATCAAAATAATGATTTAGACATCTAATATGTTGTGCTGTGGACGTTTCTTGAATTTTAGTCTGAACTATTACATCAGAATCTAATTTTGATAATGTAAAATCTGATTTACTAAAATTGAAATTAGTAATTTTATTATTTAAAAGATTTATTGTTTGACCATTATAGAGAACCAAAACTTTAGAATTATTAATTGTTTTAAACACACCTGTTTTTGCTACTGTGATTTGATATTTTTTATTTCCATTGTCTTTTTTTAAATATATATTTCTTAGTGTGCCATCCTTATCTTTTTGATCAGCATAAATAGTTAAACTTTTAATATTATCATTAAATTTTTTAGGTTTTACAAAACTTTCAAAAAAACCTACACTTGAATTTTTTATAAGAGATCTAGAAAAGCCCTGCGTCGTTGGGACAATATATGCTGTTAATAACATTTGAAATGCCATTAAAATAATAGAAAACTTGAAAAAAAATTTTACCAATTCAATTTTATTTATTCCAAAGTTCCAAAAAATCATTAGTTCATTATTTAATTCATATTTTTGAAGAACGTAAGAAAAGCTAAAAAATGCAGCAAAAGGAATTATTTTACTGATTATTTTGGGAAAATTTAAAAGTGTATAACTCAAATAAACTTGAAAATCTCTACCATCTTCAACTATAATATCTAAAAAATTGACTGCTTGGAATACCCATATAATAATGCTCGCAGCAATAAGTGAAATCAAAAAAAATACTATGCAATCTAGTAGTATTTTTCGAAATAAAATTTTTTTCATTGAAATATGATATTTTTATTCATATATAGCACTCAACTCGTTTAGAGTGTATTTAAAATTTATGTCTATTCAAATTAATTATAAAAGTAATAACCCAAAAAGACCCTCAACTAATCTTGTTTTATTTACTGAGGAAAATTTCAATATTAGCCATTTAAAAAAATATATAACCAATAATGAATTTTCTTACATAAGCGACCTATTGAAAAATAGTGATTTAAAAAAGAATTTACTTTTTTTTGAAATCAATTCCAAAAAAACTATATTTCTAATATCTGTTAAAAATAATTTAGAGACATCAGATATAGAAAGCCTTGGTGGAGAATTTCATGGTTATGTAAATTATGATAAGAAAAGTGAGTACTATATAAATTCAGATAGCATAAGTATTAAGTTTGAAAATTTTCTAGGTTATTTCTTGCATGGGCTAAAGTTGAAATCTTATGAATTTAATATTTATAAATCTAAAAAAGATAAAAAAATCATTTCAATAAATGTAATTGGAAGTAAAAATGAAATAACAATTAAAAATGAATTAAGGTTTAGAGCAATAGAGGAGGGGACTTTTTTTGCAAGAGATCTTGTTTCTGAGCCACCCAACGTTCTTAATCCAAAAGAATATGTAAACAGACTTTTAAAATTAAAAAAATTAGGCATTAGGGTTACCACTTATAACGAGTCCCAAATGAAAAAATTAGGAATGCATTCTCTATTGGGTGTTGGAAGGGGTAGCGTTAATGAGTCGTTTCTTGTTACACTCGAATGGTACGGAAATAAAAAAGATAAAAAAGCACCCTTATCCTTTGTGGGAAAAGGTGTTTGTTTTGATACGGGTGGTATTTCTTTAAAACCTGCTAAATTTATGGAAGAAATGAAATATGATATGGCTGGTTCAGCTGTTGTAGCTGGATTAA
>MDTF01015120.1_pt1 | contig 10655 bp, 5 predicted proteins | sample 811191 | NCBI WGS metagenome assembly MDTF01 (sample SAMN05326649, study PRJNA326480) | marine metagenome | isolation source: seawater | place: Southern Ocean | collected 2011
ATTTAGATATTTTTAACTTATTAGAGTCTGGATGTTCTTCAGGATAATATGGGATACACGTGATAAGAGCAATACGTCGGTCTGAGACTGCTACTTCACCAAGAACCGTCTCGTCCATCGCCGAATCCTCTTCATCGTCGGGGATAAATTTCAATTTAGTTAGAGGCGGTGTTAAACTGAACACCAAGTCCTCCTTAAATAAACGGATTTTGGGATTTAAAAAATGGAGAAAGGCGTCAATATCGGTTTCACTGCCCATTAAACTAATTTCTTTTGTACCATCAAACTCTTTGATACCCTGTTTCGGTATTTTAATATTTATTCCAAAACTCTCTTCTAATAATTTTAAGTTAAACCGACCATCTTGTTTTTTAAAAAACTCAAAAGTGAATTTCAATGGTATCGTCGTCGTTTTACGAGTATAATTTAACATTTTTTCAATAATTTGTAAAGCTTTGGTGACACCATTATTGGGTCCCTTGATTAAGAATCGTTGCTCAGTAATTTCTTTGATTTCAGAATCGACCTCGATAGTAATCTCACGTTGCCATTCGGGTCTAGTAATAATTTTAGTACTAGTTAATATTTCGATTTTCTTCTTATTGCGCCCACCTTTACCAATAATACCCCCAATATTATCTTTATTCACCCATTTGGATTGAGAAATTTTGGTTAAGTCCCGATACTGTAATTCCATCGAAATGTTTTCCTTCTTGACCAAATGTGTCTCATTTGCGAATCTCTGCAAATATTGTGGTAATTGTTGTTGTAAACTCTGAATACTAAATAATTTGGTGGCACGATTCACAATTTGTTGACAGATTTCAGGATGCGAGTTACACCATTCTAATACGGTCAGGATATAATTTGAACTATTTGGTACTAAACTGACCAAAATATAATTTGCCTCTGTCTCTTTTTCATCCGAGGCAATATCATAGGATTTTAAAATTGACCCAGTTTCTATCCAAGTCTTAAACCCCGATTCTTGCGTATTCGATGAATCGACGCGGAGTACTAAAGACCCAGATGTTAGGTAATAGAGTAGATTTTTATCACACCCAAACCCATCAACTGATATAATGTACTTCTTGTAACTACAATTTTCTAAAAAGTTGGTACCAGAAGAAGTAATTAATTCTTGAAGGTTAAGAGTCTTACCATTATACGTGACCTCCTTTGTAAAATCAATTTCAGTGGCTGTTTTTAAGACATTCGAGCGCCATCGATTTGTAAATTTAGCATCCAATTGTATACCATTATTGGGTTTTCGACTTTGGGCATAACTTAAACAGGTTAATAATAGACGATTATTTGTTTCTGGGCTTAAGCCACACCCACTAATAGAGCCTCTAAAAATAGCCACGTCTTCTTTATTGCTCCAAGCAGTTTTATTTTGACGATATTGATTGTCGCAACGAGTTGGTAGTATTTTTTGAGAAATAACTAACCAATCGAGGTCAAAAGGTGACGCAATGTCTACGTAATCGGGGTGACTGGTTCTACTCAAGACTGGTATTTTAGCAGTAGTAGCGGCTTCTGTTTTTTTTAGTACTGGATAATCATTTAAATTCAGAAAAAATTCAGTATCGTTAATTTTAGTGTCCGTAACAAGAGTTTGTAGCATGTCTCGGAGAATCAAGAGAGTATTACGATTATTTGTGTTCGAATAAGAAGTGTCTATTTTACAATTATCTTTTTTCCATTTATGAGAATCTAATTGTTTTTCCTCCAAGTCAATTTCACGACTATAGGATGCGAAATAGGAGGCATAGGTTTCGAAGGTCTCAGTACTGATTGTCAACTCCAAATCATTCGTGAAATTTTTATTAAAAAAAGGAATGAAACAGACTAAGATATTATTCTTAATTTTGACATATATACCTGCGCCAATTTTATCGTATAAATAGGTGAGTGTCGCGCCAAAATTACTTTTATGACAATACTGTTTTATTGATTGAAAGGTGAAATTATAGTCGGTTGGGAGCGGTGTCTTTGTCCCTGCTCCATTAAAGAAGCGTTGCTCTAAAATATGTTCTATATTAGTGGTCACTTTAATGAGTGGTTTTCTATTTGAAAGTACGACACACTCCTGGACCGTATCGTCGAGGTTAGTGGTCTTTTCGGGGATGGAATCTGACCTATTTTTAAAAATGTAATAGCGATGGAAATCCGAATAGGACTTTAAGCCATTATTATAGGTACTGTCTAAAGTATCGACCATTGCGTTTTTCCCCTTAATTAGGTTGTAGATATTTCCGAACATATCTGTCCCATATTTAAGTTCGTAACCAAAAGATTCGTGCAATTCTTCTCTGGAGACAATTTCCAGACCAGCTAATCTAGCTAAATTGATTAGATATTCTGGACTTATTAGGAATTCTCGAGCATTGAAAGTTTCAAAATCGACGTCGATGCCCAAATTTAGGGAAGTGCGATTTTGTGGTAAGGTGGGATTCTTTGCCATAAATTGTTTCAATTCAAAAGTGGACGTAATCCTCCAAATATCGGAAACTTGACCATTAACTTCAACACCGTTTTCAATAAAGAGATTTTTTGTGACATCACTACCATTCATTGTAAATTTTTGGTATAATTCTTTGTAGACTCGATTACCATCTAACGCAGTAATTAAGAGAAGACCATTGTGTTTTAAATGATATTTGATGTTACGAAAAAGCTGCTGTAGTTTATCGTAAGAGTTGAAGATATAATGGATACTAAAAAACAAGGTCATAACATCGAAGGAATTACTACCACGTTTTGCTAATATATCTCGTAGGCGAGTATCGGTCGGACTTTTTAAATATTCGATTAAGACATCGTCATCAGTTGGTACTAAATTATCTTCCATACCTGCCTTACCATAATGTAATTCGACCGATTGTTTCCAATTGGAAACATCTCTATTACCAGGTTTATTTATTTTACGGTAACGACTCTCAAAGGTATCTTTCTCTTTATCGATACTCCACAAACCTTCACCATCAGGGTCGATAGCGAAAATAAATTGATAATCGTTATTTTTCCATTTTTGAAGATCCCCACCTCTTCCAACAGAGAGGTCAAATAAAGAAGGTTTTTCGAGGGTTTCTTCATCAAGATATGAACGAAAGCCTGCTTGGTTTGAGACTGAGACAGTGTTAGGTTTCGAACCAGTTAACAAGAGACTTTTAATATAATTGTGATAGCTTCTAAGTGGTTTACTGTAAATACTACCACTAGCCACATAATATTCTTCCTTCTCCATATAAGAGTGGTTTTCCATTGTATTAGTGACTTTTTTCCATTTTTCTACCGTATTGTCCGTAATGAGACGAGGTGCAATACCCATCGTTTCCATTTCCTGTAAAAATAACTTAAAAGCGTATGGTGTTTCAACATAATTAAAATTAGTCTTACTGTTCCCGATCATTTTTTTCGAAGGGACACCATCCACTACGGAGACCCTTGCTTTGTCGACTGAAAAATCGGTAAAGATATGTTTCTTTGGATTTACAACAGAAACTAATCCAGAGGCTTCGGAAACCCAATAACCGTATTTATCGGCTCTTTCCATCATAGATTCTTTTAAAAAACTGGCGGCACCGTGTGATAATAAAGCATCTCTTTCCATTTCACCAATACGTAACCCACCACCTAAAGAGCGACCACCCAAGGGTTGTCTTACCAAGGTCGTCTTAGCACCAGTCGCTCGTGAAAACACTTTTTTCGAAACTTGGTGGGTTAAGCGTAAATAATAGGTCGGACCTATACATATGGGTGTTTTAAGCTGTTCACCAGTTCGTCCATTATATAATATTTCATCACCATACTTATGGTAGCCCGTTTTTTCAAGGACTTCGCAAAGTTTCGTATTATCAATATTCGTAAAGGGGGTCGCATCAGTTCTAAAACCTAATAGACTGCCCGCTTTACCCATGATACATTCCATAAATTGACCAATCGTCATTCTACTGGGAAATGCGTGGGGATTTATGATCATGTCGGGAATGATACCATCTTTAGTAAAAGGCATATCTTCTTCATTAACTAACATACCAATGACACCCTTCTGCCCGTGCCTACTACAAAACTTATCACCAATTGCTGGATATTTTTCTTTCTTAATCCTAATTTTAACAAATCTCTCGTTATTGGTATTTTTATCTAAATAGACCTTATCCACATATCCCTCTTGGGTTCTTTTGATAAAGGTACTGTTATCCTTGTATTTTTTTACCCCCTCTTCTTTTTTATTGGAAGTCACCTTACCAATAATAATATCGTTTTCATTGACGTGTTCTCCCTCTTTCACAATACCATTTTCGTCTAATTTGGAATAATTACCAGCCTTAAGACCCTCAGTGTCTTCTTCGGAGGGTTGACGGAAGAGTTCCTTTTGGCTAGTACCTGCGACTACCCCTTCTTTATCGGTGTAGGTTTTGAAAATCATTGTGCGAAAAAGCCCACGGTCTAATGACTTCTTATTAACCATGATTGAATCTTCTTGGTTATATCCACTATATGAGGCGACCGCAATAATGGCATTCATACCATACGGTAATTGGTCTCCGTATAGATATTTATTAAAACGGGTGTGAATAAGAGGTTTTTGACCATAATAAATAATTTGACCCTCGGTATCCATACGATTAGTATAATTGGTACTATAAATACTAATGGCTTGTTTACCTTGACCTGTTGAAAAGGTATTTCTTGGTGCTGGATTACTCTCAGCATACGGAATAATGGAAGCCAACACCCCTAACATCAAACTGGGATGTATTTCACAATGAGTGTAGGTTTTTGATGTGAGCAAATTAGGGTACAGTGCTACCAATAAACTATTCGATTCTTCCGTATCAATATATTCAATAACACCGCCTTCAGCTTCCAATTCTTCCAAATCTTTGCCAGGTGGTGGTTTTTTATATTTGAAATCGTAGGGACTAAATTTTTGAGGGTCCTTATTACCAATTAGTAATTGTACCCAATTACACGTTTCTGATTGTAATTCTGTGATATGCTGAGGAGTAATTTTGAGAGAGGAATTTTCGACAATTAAGAGTGGACGACAACAACGCCCCGAGAAGGTACTTATCTTAATAATTTTATCCATCTGATAAAAAGTAATGGATGTGTAAATATTAATGTAGGCATTTCTTCGCAGCATTCGTAAATAGCGGACAAAATATTCAGGAGTATAATGGACACCAACTAAACGTTCATTTAAAAAAACCTTCACATACGCGTGCATTTCCTTAAAATTGACTTCGGACAAGTATTGTAGCCCGTTTTCTCGAAGACATTCTTCAATAAATTTAGAAGAATAACCAAAGGTTACTTGTGACATTAGGGAGAGATTTTTACGAATACCGACATTTCCCCCATCGGGTGTTTCCATTGGACACATAATACCCCATTGACTCCCGTGTAGGGAATGAGGAGCACGTACTTTTGCTCCCTTTGGTAATGGCGTATTGAGTCTTCGTAAGTGCGAGATAGTACCCAAATACGATAAACGGTTTAAGTCTTGGACAATACCAGCCTTACACCCCCTGGCATTTTTGAGCCCCCAACAGTTTTTAAAGGCATAACGAAATCCTTCATCAATGAAGGTGGTGCTAAAAACTTGGTGAAAATTAGTTTCGGTAATAATTTTGTCTAAATTTTTACCATTTTTCATTTTGGAAAAGGAAATATTAATACTATGCTCGACGTTATTTTTGTATCTAAAATAGAGATCTCGGAAAATAGTACCTACTAAAAATCCAGATAAATCAACACGTTTGTAGATATAACTATCTCTATCGGTAACTGTCGCGTGACCCAAATAAGTCGCTAATAATTGTTTTACCATAACTCCCAAAAAGAAAGATTTTTTAATAAATTCACTACCGACGTGTGGTATAAAATAATGCTGTAGAGTATCGATAATATAAATGAATTCAATGTCTTCCTTTTCTTGCATATTTGAAAAATAGCTACTAAGTTGGTCGTGTGGTGTATCACTAATATCCTTTTTGAGTAATTTTTTGTGGACCAGAGGGGTAATTTTATTCATTATGTAACGGAGCGCTTCTCGTTGCGAGGTGACTGCGTATCCATCCTTAATTGAGGCATATAATAGTTCTAAATAGCTGGCGTGTTCAGGAGTTTCCAAGTCGTGTAAAATATAAGAAAGGATTGCTTTGTCGCTAATAATTCCTAAGGCTCTAAATAAAATAAATAAGGGAATATCCCCGATTACATTTGGGATTTCGACACGAATTGTCCCTTCTCTAATAGAAACGGAGTTATTTACTTTTTCGGCTAATAATTTGACAGCCGTAATTCGTGCTGGTTGAAACTTATCTTCTGGGGAACTACGAATATCCGCTTGATATAAATATTTAGGGTCACTCTTCTTTTCGGAAACATAAATTTTATTTTCGACTTGACGTTCTTGAGAAATAACCACTTTTTCTTTACCATCAATAATAAAATAGCCCCCCTGGTCATACATACATTCGCCCATTGAATATAAGACATTTTTTGGTTGCTCGGATAGGACACACGCATCTGAACCTAACATGATTGGGATAAAACCTAATCTTACCTTTTCTTTGCCAGCATATTTATGGATTTTACAAGACTTAATATCGTGTGAACCACTATTATTTCTTTCAGTAACCTTAACATATACGTCAGCGAAAAGAGAGAATTGGTAGGTTAGATTTTTTAATCTAGCCTCATTGGGGTATAATTGTTTATAGGATTTTTCTAGTTTTCCAGTATGTGTGGAGCTATGTTTAATCACTGGTTTACCAATATAAATACCTTTTCCATCATTTAAAATAATACCCTCACATTCCGTGTCAAAAGCATCTTCGTAAGATGCCCCAACAAATACTTCATATTGATATTGGTATAAACCGTTACCCAAATCGCCCCACAAGGAAGAAATGGGGTTGAATTGTCGTAAAGTTTTGGGTATTTGTTGTTTTAAAAACATATTATAGGAGTCCAATTGATGCATGGTGAGGTTTCTTTTATTCGTTTTAAAATAGGAATCAATTATTTCCCACACGTCCTTTTTTCCAATTTCGGTGTTTTTTTTAGTTTCCATCTATAATTTATTATATAGTAAGATTCTTTTTTATATAATAAGTCAAACCAGTAATATTTATTAGTAATTAATTTTTTTAATTACTAAATAAATACTGATTAAATACTGAATTGTAATACTAAGTTAATTTCGCACCTGAATCGTTGGATTTTACGTATGACTTCTCCAATGACTCAAACAAGGTCTTTAATTCTTAGTTTTCCACTGTTCCCATAATATATCGAACTCTTGTGTAATGTCCACTACTTCTAAGTTTTCTAAATTGCTACACTGTTCTATCGATTTACAGTTACGGAACAATTGAGTAAACATCACCAACATTTCTTGTTTCAAATTACGGGTTAAATGCCATTTACATAAAATATCGACAACATCATCCATTGTATCACCCGTTAGTTTTTTATTATCAAAGTGGATATTTTTGTTCTTTACATAATTGGTGACATCCTCTTGAAAATCCTGGGTATTCAGAATTGGTCTAATCTCTGTCACCTTTTTTTTCCACGGAGAAAAATCGGGGTCTATTTCGTTAGTATTAAGAGTTTGTATTTTTTTAGGTAAACTGCTATGATAAAAAAAGTTTTTTAAATTAGAGGGGTTATCCATATAACACTAGTGTAGAAATAAATAAATCGTGAATTACGGAGAAGAGTCTAACTTTAAGAGTAAAGACGAATGAATTGTCGTAAATAGAAATAAATAAGGTAGTACACAGCTTATACGACATAATACTACACAAAGATACCAAATTATAAGGACTTAAAAATTTGATTATGATTCATTAAATTAACTCAATAAAATATGCAGGAAGTCCATAATTTATTGAGCGTTCGGAAAAATTTAACAGATCTATTAAATGATCGTCATTATATTATCCCCGACGAATTCAAAGACTTTACTATTACTGATTCTTCTTACTTTCTAAAGAATAAAAAAAACCCAGACTTCCATGTCGTTACAAAAGAGAATGGTAAAGTACTAATAAAGTTTATCCTATTTGAACATATACGACCTAATCTGATAAAGGAAAATATATTGGAATTACTAACTAATACACCAGGGGGTCATATCATCATTATTTTAAAAAAAAAACCGAATAATAGTATTCTAAAGTTATTGAAATACCCCGAATATAATATGATTGAAATCTTCTGGTATAACGAATTATTAATTAATATTTGCAACCACAATTTAGTACCGAAACACGAAATATTGAGTATGGAAGATGAGGAGATATTACTTCTCACCCTCCGCATTGAGTCGAAACAACATTTACCACAAATTTTTAAGTCTGACCCTATTTCAAAATGGTACGGTGCGGAATTAGGAAATATTTTTAAAATTTCGAGAAATAGTATAGCTGCTGGAAATACGACGTTTTATAGATGCGTGAAATAAGAACAAATTATAATATACGAGATTATAATATACTATATTATAATGGATAAATTTTACAATGTATTAGTAACCTCGTTAGAAATGATACGTGACCGTGGTTTTACGGTGTCGAAAAATGATTTTGACCTAGACTACAATATATTTAAGTACAAATATAATTTATACACAACCTCAGATTCTCACGACCATATCTTTGATTTTTTTTATGAATCTGTGCTCCAAAAAATTCTGGTAACCTATATTAAAGATGACATCACTATCAAACAGACGGTCGATTTTTTAAAAGATGAATATGAATTAAAAAAAGAGGATACCCTAGTCTTAGTCTTAACCATGGACGAAGATGGTATCAATCTTAAAAAATTAAAAAATATGCTACGCGATTCTTATGCTAATTTAGGAGGTTGTAGGGTACAGGTCTTCATACTGAATGAATTAGCCTTTAATATCACAAAACACGTCTTGGTCCCAGCCCATAGACAGCTATCACCCATTGAAGTCGATAAATTAGTAAAAAAGTATTCACTGACTTCCCTGCAACAACTACCTTGCTTGTATAGTACTGACCCAGTTGCCAAATACTATAATTTTAAAAAAAAATCAATTTGTGAAATAACAAGAACCAATGTACAGTCTGGTATTTCAAAAGCCTATCGTTTAATAGTGTAATTAGTGTAATTAGTGTAATAGTTTATCTCTTACAGAAATTGAGGGATGGGTAAATATGTACCAAAAATCCTCTTCATTATTATTTTAGAATATTTAATTTCACGTCTGCGTATTTCCAAGTTTTTACTTTGAATTATTAGGGCATAATTTTGATGGACCTCTTTTAGAATATCGAAGAGACCATAGCCAGGTTTCCATTTATTATGACATAAAATGCTGGAGCAACAGGGACACGTATTTCCCGTAAGACTACTGTCGATTTTTAGTTGAGAAATATAGTCTTTACTATCGACCTTTACCATTGGTGGATTGAAGGGATAATTGGTATTTATTTTTATTTCAACAGTAACGATTGTCTCATTATCGATAATAGAGGCAAAGTGGGCAATGTCGTTAGAATAGTCCATTAAAATATTATTTTCAGAATCAACGACCCAATCATTGCTGGTCCTCCGTTGACCTTCGAATATAGCGATTTCATTTTTAAAGCGTGTATTTTTAAATTGAGAATTGGTAATGCTCATTATTGGATACTAATATATTATTTGAGAGTTTTATTATCTCGTATCAAATTTATTCGAATAAATAAAATACCAATACTTAGTAGATGGTAGGAAGTTGTGAACGATATATCGATTTGTTATATATACGTATTAAATGGCGATGTTGTTTTTGTCGTTCCTATTTGAAGGAACGACAACTTTGGAAAATAGAAAATTTAAATAGATAAAACAGATAGATGGGTTTACTTAATAGTGTAGTAAGTAGTATATCTATCCGGAAATTTAACTCTCAACATATAATTGATAAAAAAAAGATTTTTTTTCAATAAACGATAAAATAAATATCGTTTATATATATATATGAGTGTTAATTCTAGTTCAGATTTTATCGGTTGTGATTATAATTGTCAAAGAGAGAAAAATATTTTAGAGTTGAAACAACTCTATAATAAGGAACTAAATTTTTATTATGATTTGTACAACCAATATTTAAAATATCGCTTTAATCACGGTGGTGGTAAAAGTTCTTATTGGAAAATTAATTATGCAGAAAGTCAAATAAAACCAAAGGTGGCAGCTAGTAATAAAAGATTAAACAAGATTCTAAATGAATTAAAAAATAATATTGATGCGACGAATTCGCAGATCTCCAAACAAACTTCTGAAATTAAGGAGAAAACGATGTTAATTCATGACAAAAATAGAAGAATTTTAGTACAAGACCAAGATATTGGTGAAAAAAATAATATGATGGGAACTAAGGATGGTCAAATTGAATTTGGCTCTCAACGGAATTTTTACAAAAGGAATGTGATGTATCTTTTAATTGTCTTAAATGTGATAGTATTAAGTGTTATTAGTGCGTTAATTTATAAGAGTCAATAGGTATTTTAGGACTCACCAATTGTTCTTTTTTATAGTTCACTATTTAATTAATTACCCATTAATTAATTAAATATTAATTTCTTGGAATATTATATATGTCATCTATTATA
>MDTF01010030.1_pt1 | contig 10654 bp, 10 predicted proteins | sample 811191 | NCBI WGS metagenome assembly MDTF01 (sample SAMN05326649, study PRJNA326480) | marine metagenome | isolation source: seawater | place: Southern Ocean | collected 2011
AGTTTAACAAAATCGTTTTTTGAACTCACTGCTTATATGGCAGAAGACGAAGAATTTGGTGAATTTTGGAAACTTATTTACGAAGAATACAAGACAACCAAACGCTTGTTGCTAAAAATTGCAGACCATACAGAACTCATGGAAAACTACCCAGACGGGAAAGCTTCTATAGAAATACGAGAGGATATTGTACTGCCTTTGCTTACCATACAGCAGTTTGCTTTAAAAAAGATACAAGAAATTTTAGCTAGCAAGAGACCGTCTGCGAAAGAATTAGACACCTATCAAAAAATGGTCACGCGCTCGCTATTTGGTAATATTAATGCCAGTAGGAATTCGGCTTAGCGTTTAGTATATGAAAAGTAGGCGATTACGAAGCACCAAACTTTCGGTTAAGCACAAGGTTTGATACAAACCAGAAGCATTGATTTTAATGCTATTTCGCCTATTTTTTATATGCATTGTTAGCAAAAGTTAATTTAAAAATCTTTCTATCTCGAAACGATATAAGTCATCAATTTGATTCAAATAATCTTTGAACTCTTTATTTCCTTGTAAATTGTTGAAATCATCAAAATAAATATTGTTTAATTGTTCGTTACTTTCAATTCTTGTTACAAGGCTTATACTCATTCCATATTTTGTTAAAGAGATTTTTTTCTCATCCGTTGTTCCATAAATATATTTGTTATACTCTTCATTATCAATCAATTTTAAATCATGTAGCATAACGATAAATCGGTTTAATTTATAACTTATAAAATCATCTTCCATTTTTAGTTTAACAACAGATAAGTTAACTAATTCAGTTTCGTTTTTTCTCTTTAAATCTACATAAACATTATCCGAATAATTACTGTAATTACTGGTGCTTCTAGGTATTTCTCCATAAGATCTTCCCATGTAAAATAGAGAGTCTCCACTTTTTATTCTTTCTTTATAATAGTCAACTAATTTAATAATATTTTCTTTTAAAGAGTTTTGTTGACTTATTAAAATATAATTTTCATAATAATTTTGAGCTTGTTGTTTAGCTAGTCTAGTAATTTCAAAGTCATTTATATTCTCAATGTTAGAAAGAAAGAAATAGTCTATCTTTTCCATCATTGATAAATTTTTCCATATAATTTTTTTAGAAATTTTTAATGATTTTATTTTACTTGATATATTATTTGAAGCAGTATCGAGATTTATATATATATCAGAGATTGTTGATTCTAATAAATATTTTTTGATTTTATCATTGTGGTCAATTGAATCCTTTATCAGAAAGGCCTCATTTGACTGTATCTCTTCTATTTTTTCCTTTTTTCTTTCTTTGTCTTTTCCTTTTATATTTTCGATGTCATATGATTCTAAAATAGGGTTTTCAACTTCGTCTTCAAATATTCGACTTCTTAATAATTTAATTTTGTTAGACATATTTGAATTTTCTCCGTTATAAATTTTATTATTTATAAAATGAATTGGAGGTAATAATTTTTTTAATGAAGTTTTATCTTTTGAAAAAACCTCGTTAAGTCTATTTACTCTGCCTAATAAATTTATTAATTCTTTCCCTTGTAAGCCTCTGGTGTTAAGTATGAATAAGGAGTCAATAGGCAAATTAATACCTTCTAGAATCACCGAATTTGCAATTATGTATTTTATTTCGGGAAGAGTACGATACTTGTGTTCTAAATATTCCTTTATTAAATCAGGTAATTTTCCATGAATATAAACTATGCCTTTACTTAAATAATCTATTCCATAAAATTTAGGGTGAATTTCTCTTTTTAGTATTGTGATTATTTTATTTATTTCAGTTAATGAATCTATCACTTCAAGTTTAGAAGATAGTTTTTTTGCCAAATCTTCTATGAATTTAGGTCGGTAGTTATACAAGAAATTCTTGTTCTTTGAGTTTTTAATAATATACTCAAATTTAGTTCTATACGTATTATCTATTTTGTAGAATTCATTTACAAATCTATTATAAATAGTTACTTTATTTTTTAAGGAAACCTCATAAGTTTGTGGTTCTTTTATATTAAAATTAATTGAATGAGATTTTATAACTTGACTATTATCAATTTTTAAATTTTCAATATTTTTTACTAGAGGAGATAGATAGACTACATTTTGCTTTTTATTTATTGATTTATTTTTGGAAAGTAGTCTCGATATTAAAATACTTCGGTTTTCAGATTTAAGGATGTTATGAGCTTCATCTATTATTATCATGTCATAACTTAAAGATCGACGGTTTAAGAGTCTTAAAGCTCTTTCTTGTGTGAATATAGCTATGAATGACGTTTCATTATTATACATTTCTTCATGGATAATAATTTTCTTTTGCAGATTGGCTTTTCTTATCATATTATAAGTCTGCATTAATAAAGATTTTGTTGGAACTACTACTACGGTTTTTTTTAGATTACTAGAATTAATTAACTTTATAATTAATGAGCTTTTACCAAAAGATGTTGGAGCTAGAAAGCCTTTTTCTTTTGATTCATCATTTAGAAAATGATTACTAATTATATTTTGTTCTAATGTTTCAATATAATTTTCATCATTTTTAAATTTATTTAAATTTATTTCTTGTAAAATATTATTAATAGTATCTATTTCAATTAATTTATTATTGAGAATTGCTTTTGAAATTGGGTAAAAACCAAAATTAATTGAGAAATCAAAAAGAGGTTCGTAATCTTTGTATTTAATTGAATATTTAAGAATTATATAGTAAGCAAAATCTGCGTAGGATAAGTATCTATTGTCTTTTTCAAACTGTTTTAAGAATAATATTGAAGTGGATAGAATATAGACTTTTTCATCATATTTCAATTCTTTATCTAATACTAATTTTTTAAAAATTTCTTTGAATTTCGGATTTTTATTTACAAAAGTAAATTTTGTTTTTACCTCTTTTTGCATATTAGTTGTTTAAATAATCCCAAAATAAATCAATTGATTTTTTACTCATACAGATAACATTAATACCTTTATAATTATATTTTGATATTAATTTTATTATTTTTTTTGATATTGATTTTGTATCTGAAGGAGACCAACTTCCTTCTAAAAATAAAGTAGAACTTGGAATAATATTAAAATCTTTAATTACTCGAAACTTTTTTTTAATAAAAGAATCTGAAAGTATTTTTATATTTTTTAGAATATCATTTTTGTTGTCGATTACTCTAGCGTGGTTATAGGCATTTTCCCAAGGATTATTTTTAGTATTCCCAGCAATTTTCTTTTTGAGATCATTATATGCTTCGCTAATATTTGAATTATGAGAGAAAATTTTAGATGATTTTGTGCTGGATTTGCTTTCATAAATCCATTCTTTATCATCTAAAGTATAATAACCATCAAATCCTTTTTTTATAGATTCCTCCTCTAAATTTAGGTATAAAAATTGTTGAACAAAGCCAATGTCATTTAAATAGAGATGAGCGAAAAATTCTGCGATTGCACCCATTTCTGTAACTCCATTCTTTTTTGGAGTTAAGAAATTTTTAAGTTCTTGTTTAATAACTGCAATGTCTCCTGTTTCTACTCCATCACATATTTTGAATATATTATCATCTATGAATGAGGTTAATTTACTATCCATTTTTTCGACATCAACAATATGAAGATAGTTATCATTACTTAAATCAATGCATGTAGATTTGAAGATTTTGCTTCGATTTTTCATAGTTTTTTTTCATTTCGCTAATTTTTGCTAACGTCTAGTATAAGAATAGTAGCGGGTTTTTATGCACTAACTTTTCGGTTGAACGCAGACTTTTATTATATTTACTTACTTTTGTTTTAGTGATTAAACCGCTATTATTTTTATACATTGTTGGTAGCCGTTGTTGATTTTTACATTATAAATTTCTTTCGTATTTCAGAGTTTGGTATTTCACAAGTACTATTCTTAATAATCAGTTTTCTATTTTTTGAAATCAAATCATAGACATAATCAGATAATCTTTTTGGAAATAAAAATATCAAATAACCAATCATTTTATAATATGGAATTTTCAATAATACTTTTCTGATTGCTACACTTTTTGTGTAAATTTTGTTTTCATTCTCCACTAAAATTATTGTTGATTTTTCTAATCCTTTAATCTTATTCTTTAATAATATTTTAGCTCCAAATTCTGAAAGACTTGAAACAAATTTAAAGTTATTATTTCTGTCATTTTTTGCTAGAAACATTACTGTTTTATTACAAAAACCACAATCACCATCATAAATTATGTAAGAATACTTCACAATATTAACCTTTATTTTATTCTCTTCTTTACTTCATCAATAGATTTATCATCTATTGAACTTGATTTATTAAGCCCTTTCTTAAACCTATATGTAAGGCTCAAACGTATCCATCTTATATCAAAATTTTGATTTATATTGACGAAATCATTTGCATTGTTTAATGTATTTGTAATTTCATAAGTATTTAGTATATCATTAGCAGTAATAGAAGCATAGAGAGAATTATTAAAAAATGATTTACTAATACTTGCATTTAATGAAAATATATCATCTGTTTTATAAGGACCTTGGACAAAGGAAGATATATAATCTGTTGTAAATGTTAAAATGTATTTTTTCGGAAGTTTTATTTGATTGGTTGTAGTGAATTGTGTTGACCAATTTTCAGAGTTTACAACTAATAAACCTCTATTAGAATTAATTTTATCATAAAATAAAACATTATTCAAATTAATATCCCACCATTTTAAAATTTTAAAATTTAAGTTTGAACTTATAGCAAGACTATTTCCTTTTGAAATGTTAACAGGTTTTAAACTATTTTCAAAACTTTGGTTGTCTATGAATGGTGTTTGAAATATCTGATTTTCATTTAGTGTATAACTAATGGCAAAAATATATTTTTGTTTAAGAACGTATTGTAGTTGAAGTTGTTGAGAAATGAAAGGGTTTAATTCAGGGTTTCCTGTTAATCTAGTAAAAGGGTCAACAAAATAAGTATATGGTAAAAGATTACCAAAAGCAGGACGAGTGATTCGTTTATTATAAGATAAATTAAAATTATTATTTTTATTATGTGCATAAACAAAGTTTGCATAAGGAAAGAAATTTGTTAAATTTCGCTCTAAAACAAAATTATTAACCTCGCTTTCCCCTTTTGACGGATTTGTTTCTATTCGAGCACCTAAAGTTAAATCTATTTTATTGTTAAGTTTTCTGTAATATTGCAGATATGCACCAATTACCCATTCTCTATAGGAATATTTATTAGACTTATCTAAATCAAAAACTCTATTCCCATTTGTGATATTATAAAAATTATTTTCATTTTTAAGATTCTGATAAACTGCTTTTGAACCTAATTCTATTTTAGAAAGAGAATCTATTTTATACACGTAATCAATTTCTGAGAGAAAAACATTGACTTTGTTAGGTGACTTGTTTTCTAAATCTGAATAAATAAAATTAGAAGGTGTATTGAAAGATTTTAAAAGCGAACTGTTTTTGATTTTATAATTTAGATAATTTAATTTTAAGGTTAAATTATTTTTTTTCTTGGTTAAATAATAATCTATACCAAAAGAATAATTACGAAGCTTGTTATTGCTATTATTAGATGAAATATTTGTCGAATCTGCCACTTGCAAGGAAGTTGAAAAGAAATCTAAGGTTGTATTTTGAGGAATAGTTTCCTTATATAAAGAAAGTTTAGATGTTAATATTAATTTTGAGTTCTTAAATTCACGTTCATATTCGCCTCTAATATTATTTGAATTACCATTAATAATTGCATAGGTGTCTTGAAAACTATTATTTTGACCCAAAAGAGTTCTAGTTGTTTTTGCTTCTTCAAAATCTTTATTAAATGAAGAATTATAATACACTAAAAATCTGTCTTTTTTTGTATTGTATTGTGTTTTTAACGCATTAGTTTCATCAAAAAATCTACCTTGTGTGGCAGTAACCATTGCACCTATATAAATTCCTTCTTTTTTTATTCTTTTAGTTTTTATATTTATTATGCCAGAACTACCTGATGCTTCATATTTTGAAGATGGAGCAGAGTTGATTTCAATTTTTGAAATATCGTCAGCAGAAATTGTTTTTAGATATTCTATTAATTCATTACCTATTAGATATAAAGTCCGATCGTCAGATTGTATCAAAATACCACTTTTACCATTTAAACGAAAAGAATTACTAGATGCATCATAACTAACCCCAGGCATTTTAGATAACATTTCAAAAACAGTACCTGTTGAAAAAATTGGATTATTCTCTACATTAACTTGTAAAACTCCTGATTCATATTTTACTAAAGGTGTTTTTTTCTTAGCAGTTATCACTACTTCATCAAGTATTTTTGTTGAATTTGCATCAATTACTATTGTATCTTTTTCTTTGGAAAAAGGAATTTTAATATAATCACAAAGAAAAGGAGTGTTAGATTCAACTTTGCTAATGCATCTGTAGTAATTGCCATTAATAATATTGTTAATAAAAAACGAATTATCTTTTTTGCTTATGGAAGTGTAATATTTTGTTGAATCATTTAAATTTTCCAATGAAATTATGTATTTCGTTTCGTCAAATGTCTTGTATTCGTTTATGATTACTCCACTATAAGTATTTTGGCCATATAATGATGGATAAACAATAACTTGAAATAATAATACTATTATATATTTATTCATTTTTTTAGTTTTTTAAATTTTGAAAATAAATTTAGATATTCATTATCATATAAAAGGATTGCATAGACACCTATCATTATAAATGAAAAATTATCTACTCTTAACATTATGAATATTCCAATGTGAAAGAAGATGCCTATGAGTATTATTATAAGTTTTGTTTTTTTATTCCAAATTAGAAAAGGAAAAACTAATTGAAAAATAATCGTTAGCCAAGTTAAAAAAGCAACTAAATATGTTGATTGTGCTATTATATTATTGATAAAGCTTGCATTAAAATCTTCAGATTTTAAGACGTAATATAAAGCTGTCCCATTTAACCATACTTCGCCTTGTAATTTGTGAAGTGAAGCAAAAAGGTAAATGACAGAAAGTTGAATAATTATTGCAAATGAAAAATATTTACTTAAAATAATTGAATAAGATTTGAATTTTACGGAGATTTTATTTATTAAATTATCATAACCTTTTAAAAAACTATGTGAATCTATAAAACTCATAAAAGGAAGTAAAATCCATATCACATTATCTCCCCCATCTAAAAGATAAATGTTTCTATGTTTGAAAATAAGTAATAGCAGAAAGAGTACAATCGCAGACAGTTTCTTAAAAAAACCAAGAAATAAAAGCAAACTAAAAATAATACCTATAATTAAAAATAATGTAATATTATTCTTATTGCCAAAATCAACGTATAACCAATCAGATTTAAGATAGTTGGTTATGTCTGTATAAGTTCCGTAAGAAACAATTCCGTTTTTGTCAAATAAATAATCTCTATTGTTATAATATATAATGAAATCTTTGAGTATTAAAAAACCTAAGACTACTCTTAAAATTGTAGCTCCTATTTTTCTGTTAAATTTATTTTCCATTTAGAGAATCTTTTTTTATTAAGAAGATATTTTCGATTTTTTGAAAATATTTTTCAGGTTTTTTATCTTGTTCACTAATACTAGGCAAAACTTCACTAACAATAAATAGATTTATAAAAACACTATCTTTTGTATTTATTTTACTCAAAAATTCTTTTTGTTTAAATAAAACAAATTTTGAATAATTTTTGATAGACCTAAATGCATTAGAATTACTATTTAATTCCTTTGGAGCTTTATAGGTTTTAGACTTTATAATAATTTCATTAGAGCATTCAGCAAAATATTTAATTAACCTTTGATTCAAGGAAAAATAAGTTTGTAGATTTTCTTTGCTTATTGGGTCGTGAATATTTAAAATACCAGAAGTGATGTTTTTCTCGCTATTGTTTTTTGTGTAAAATTCTAAAGCAATATACTTTTTCCCAGTCGGAGGATTTGGTGCAAACATACTCCAGTTTTGTTCAAAAAAAGGTAACATATAGAAACTTTCTAATTTATCCAGTATTGGATACTCTACTGATGTCCACTTTTGTTGATAGCATTGTAATAAAATGACTATAAGAAAATGAATTGATATAATTGATATTAATACTATTTTAAAAGTTTTGATAAAGTTCATAATGCTTTAGGTTTAAAACAAACACTATTAACATAAGTGTTAATAGTGTTTGCTCATATTTTATAATTCTTTAAGAATCGTACCATTAGTCGTGGTCAAGGTTATTCCACTTCCACCTGTCATTCTAGATTCTGAATTTGTACTTAAAATTCTTGAACCAGATATTGACATATCATTACTACCTCCAATTGATGCACCATAATTAATAAAAGACATTACTCCAATTAAGACGGCAATAGCCATCATTTTTAAATTTCTCATAATAAAAGTTTTAAGTTAAAAAGATAGAAACTGTAAAATGAATTTTACAGTTTCTATCAAATCATTTTACAATGCTTGAAGCACGGCACCACCTGTTGTTGTAGTGGTTGAAGTGGTTGTAGTGGTAGTTGTCGTAGTGGTAGTACGATTTCTACTATCTATTCCCATATCGGAAGTTTCAATTCCTGATATTTTCATATCATCACTACTTCCAATTGAAGAACCATAACCTACAAAAGACATTGCTCCGAATAAGACGGCTATAGCCATCATTTTTAAATTTCTCATAATATTATATTTTAGAGATTAAATTGAAGAATAATTTAATTAGCCGTTATTCTTCGATTGTGGACTTTCCACTTTTTCAACTTTTAGGTATCCAATTTTCGCTTTTCCAGAGAGTAATTTCCTTTTTTATTCTCTAACTCCGTAAGTCGGATGGTCATGAATTTACTCTGTTTACTCGGTTCTAATGGTTACCAACGTTTAGTATAAGAAACGTAGGGCAGTTGATAAGTACTATCGTTTCGGTTTATTACTTAGCTAAATATAAATATTTTGCTTTTATTTTTTCTTCTATAAACTCCAAATTTTATATTTAGCGGACTTTATTAATACTCACAGACTCTGAATTTAGCACAATTGCCCTATGTTTTTTTATACCTTGTTACCTGGCAGGCTTTTTTATCCGCAAACTTGCTAGCGTTGGCAAAGACATACTCTTTTACAGTTTCGGTGTAGCTTGGATGGCGCGACTGGAAATGTGTATGGCTTTCAGCGTTGGCAATTCCGCTATACCATTAAATTGTAACTTTCACTTGGCGGAAACAACAACTCAATTCCTTTCGGTTTGATTTTAAATAACGGGCCTTTTTCAACCACTTTTCCTTTTGAGTTTCGCTTAATTAAATGGTCAAGTGTAATTATTCCTTGTTCAATTAGTAAGTCAAATTGAGAAGTAATTGGCTTTTTTGTGTGCTCTACCAATTTATATTGAAAATGCTCTCTGTCATTTATTCTAGTGCTTTCGGCTTCTACCCAAAACGTTTCTTTATGTTTTGTTTTTAGTCGGTTATGAAGTTTGTCCAATGTCCAAACCACAAAATCTCCAACTTCTGGTTTATCAGAGTTTTCAATCAGTTGTTTAATATCGCTATCAATTCTTAGATTCAAACCTTGTGAGTTTCTAGTAATTGCAGAAACAGTGCAATACAATTTAAAATCCTCTTCTCGTTCATAACCAAAATTGTCGAGAATTTCTGCTGAACTTTTAAACTTACTTAATTTCCAATCTGGAACTTGTGCAAATAGATTTTTTCGGTTCGTTCTACTGTTTCTGAATGATTTTAGCTCAATTCCTTTATAATCTGGTTGTTTAGAAGAGTTAATGTCTATTCCAAGTGCAGTTTCAAGTGTTCTACCAACAGAAGTGTCAGCATCTACCATTGAAGGAATTGGGCCAGCATTTGCTATTTTTCTTAGCATTGCCAGAAGCTCAAAAGCTACTTCATTCTCAGTCGTGTTAACTGCATTAATTAACTCTTGAAATGGATTTAGAATTGAAGAACTAATCAATTCTCTGATGTCTAATTTTGTCAAGTTGAAAACTTGAAATTGACTATCAAAGTACGTTATTGCAATAATATCATTTGGCTCTGCAATCTTTGTTAAGCTATAAAACCAAATTCGTGGATCTCCTTTTTTAGTTGAAGGACGATATAAAGATCCTTGTGATTTTATTGTCTTAAAACCAGTATGAATAACTGTGGGAATCATTACTTTACTTTCTGTACCTTGTTTTTGTAATTCGTAATCGTGAATATTTTCGCTTTTCAAAAAACTTCTAACCGAACCTGTTGCATCCATTATGGATTTCTTTAGTCCGTTTTCTGTTGGTTCAATTAAAGTAAGAGAAACTTGGTTTTTAGTCAGTAATTTTATCTTTTCTTGTTCTGCGTCTGTAAGCTTTCTCACTTGATATGTTTTAAAATTTCACTTGCTACTGCTCTTGCTAATAAAGGCGGAACAGCATTTCCAACTAAAGTATATTGTGGCACTTCTGTTTTTCTATTATTCCCACCTGTTGAGCGTTTTCCTTGAAATACAAAAGAGTCGTCAAAGGACTGTAAACGTGCCATTTCTCTAACTGTTAAAGACCTTGGCGAATTGTAATGAATGTAGTCATCTGCAATAGTCATTATTGTAGAGCTTTGCTCGTCTGG
>MDTF01008476.1_pt1 | contig 10653 bp, 11 predicted proteins | sample 811191 | NCBI WGS metagenome assembly MDTF01 (sample SAMN05326649, study PRJNA326480) | marine metagenome | isolation source: seawater | place: Southern Ocean | collected 2011
TGATTGCCGCAACTCTGGCAAACAAAAGTAGTTTTCTTTTTAGCCAATTAATCTGCTATTTTCCGAAATTCATACCAAACTGTCCCAAAACTTCCATTATCAGAACTTTGTCTAATCGTCAAAATCTCTGAATCTAATTTTTGAAGATCCCAATCGCCTACATAAGCACTATAACTGCAATTACTTAAAACCGTAGCAATTGTCAAAACACCATTTTTGACGAAGAAATTACCAACAGCACAGGTGTCAAATTTCCCGTCATATGGATAGCTATTATCTGTTGCCTCTATATAGGCTTGGGTACCCTCAAAAGTCCATCTATAATCATATGACGATTCGTTTGGTTTAGATAACAATTCCCATGACCCTTGTAAATCGGCAATATTTTGCTTATTACAGGAATTAAAAATTCCAAATGCTAGAATCGGTAATAATATATATAACAATCTTTTCATAATACTAAAATAAATACGAATATATTAAACTTTTAAAACTTACTCAAATTTTGAATTTTAGTTACCAAAGAACTTGTTGAAAATCCTTCCACAAATTGAACGATTTCCACAGTACCACCTGTACTTTCAACTTCTTTCGCCCCTACGATATTATTTTTATCATAATCTCCCCCTTTTACCAATACATTTGGCTTAAGGTGATTAATCAAGGCTAAAGGCGTGTCCTCTGAAAACAATACAACTAAATCTACAAATTCCAAAGAAGCTAGTAACTGCCCTCTTGAATCATCTCCATTTATCGGTCTTGTAGGCCCTTTTAATCTTGCAACTGATTCTGAAGAATTTAATCCAATAATTAACTTACTTCCTAAATCTTTGGATTTAGATAAATAATCTAAATGACCAATATGCATTAAATCGAAGCAACCATTTGTAAAAACCAAAGTATGATTTTGAGTTTTCCACTCTGACACTATTAAATGGGCTTCATCCCAACTAACAATTTTAGATTTTATTTTTTCTAATGCTGTCAATTAATAAACTTTATTAGAAGACGTTTCTGGGAATACAATGGTTGGCTTAAATATTTTCGCCTCTTCGAAACTCATTTGAGCGTAAGATATTATAATTACAACATCACCAACAGCAACTTTTCTTGCGGCAGGCCCATTTAAGCAGATATTTCCAGATCCTTTTTCTCCTTTAATGATGTAAGTTTCCAAACGCTCACCATTATTTATATTTACAATTTGAACTTTTTCGCCCTCGATCATATTGGCTGCATCCATTAAATATTCATCGATAGTAACACTACCAATGTAATTTAAATCGGCTTCTGTGACCGTTACTCTGTGAATTTTGGATTTTAATACCTCCACTATCATATAACAAAAATACAACTAATGATTTAATCTACTGCAATATTATCGATCAACCTTACGCCTTCAAGCCAAACAGCTGCAAATAATCGAGAGATATTTCCTAATTTATGCACCTCAATGTACTCAACATCAAAACCTAAACGAGTAAGACTGTCGGTTTTAGTACTAATTAAACTCTGCGTTATTAAAACATTATAGATCTGAGCTGCTTTTACTTTTCCAGTGTCAGATAACTTAACATTTCTACTGCTCATTGCTAAACCAGACTTTTCTCTTTTTATATCACAATCTATAATTTCAACTTCTAAATTCGTATCTAAAACCATTTTCCTTACAACCATAATTTGCTGAAAATCCTTTTCTCCAAAAAACGCTTTATCAGGACATACGCACTGAAACAGTCGGAAAACAATTTCAATGACCCCTTGAAAATGTCCAGGACGTTTTGCACCTTCCATAACATTCTCTAGACCACCTAAATCAATATTCCCCGGTAAGGGAAGTTTTTCTATTTCTTCCACATTTGGTAAAAATACAACATCACATTTATTGGTAGCTAATTTAAATATATCTACTTCCTCAGTCCTAGGATAATTATCAAAATCAGAAGCCTGATTAAACTGTGATGAATTAATGTAAATACTTACGACAGAAACGTCGCAATCAGTCAAACTATTATTAAGCAAAGAAATATGACCATCATGCAAGGCACCCATAGTTGGTACAAATCCAATTGTTTTCCCTTCTAGTTTATAAGCACTTATTAAGTGCTTTAAATCTGCTATATTACGTACAACTTTCATACAATAAATGCGAAATTAGATAAATTCTAAGTATTCATCCTATCAAACGCCTTCTTTCTAAGATAAAGCTTTGAAAAAGTCACTTATTTTCAGTACTTTCGCGTACGATTCGCTTCTGAATAGGCTTTTCAACTGTCCTATTGAGTTTAAAAAAAATATTATGAAGAAAAGAGTTTTATTCATTACTCAAGAGATGCTGCCATATATAGAGGAAAGTGAAATAGCAAAAATAGCAAGAAACCTACCTCAAGGAATACAACAAAAAGGAAAAGAGATCAGAACGTTCATGCCGAGATTTGGAAGCATAAACGAAAGAAGAAATCAATTACATGAAGTTATCCGTTTATCTGGAATGAACTTAATAATTGACGACAACGATCATCCATTAATAATCAAAGTTGCTTCTATCCAAGCTGCAAGAATGCAAGTTTACTTCATCGACAATGAAGAATATTTTCAGAAAAAAGTTGGTTTAAGAAATAAAGCTGGTGATTTCTTTGAAGACAATGACGAAAGAGCAATCTTTTATTGTCGAGGGGTTTTGGAGACGGTAAAAAAATTAGGTTGGGCTCCAGACATAATTCACTGTCATGGCTGGATGAATGCATTTGTTCCCTTGTATATAAAAAGAGTTTTTAACGAAGATCCTATTTTTGAAAATACTAAAGTTGTATTTTCAGTGTACAATACAGGTTTTGAAGGAAACTTAAATAAGAAAATAGGTCCAAAGGCAGTTTTAGAAGGGGTTGACATGGAAGATATTGCTGAATTAAAAGCACCAACAGATATCGAAATGTATAAATACGCCGTAAAATGGTCAGACGCTGTTATAAAAGGTAGTGAAAATTTATCCCCAGAACTTGATGAATATATCAATGGATTAGATATTCCCGTTTTAGAACACCAAGCAGAAGATTCTTTTATAGAAGAGTGCAATAACTTTTATGATTCAGTGTTATCTGAAACTGTAATAGCAGAATAATTAAAATGAAAAAATTAAAATATTCTTTATTTGGGCTATGTGCATGCATAGCCCTTTTTTCTTGTGAAAAAGACGAAAACAACCTAGGTGCTAAGGTTGGTGATGACAAAAAACTTGTTGGCGCTGCAATTATCGATACGTTTAAAGTAATCACTTACAGCAACATCGAAGATACTATTAAAAGTAGTGAACAAATCTCCCCACAACTAGGAGCATATAATTCTGATCAAGTTGGTTTAGTGCAGAGTGCTTTGTTTGTTACTTTAAAACCTGACTCCTTTGGTTCTAACCTTCCAAAATCTGACTTTAAAGTTGATTCATTGTTTTTAACACTAGATATTGTTGACGTTTATGGGAAATCTGTTAATCAAGAATTTGATGTTTACCGACTAGACCAACAGGTTAATAAAGATTCTATTTATTATGCTTTTAATACGTTAGGATATACCGAGTTAATTGGAACTATTACAATTAACGCAACAGATTCTAATACATATAGTTTCCCTCTAGACACTGCCTTTGCCAATCAACTAGTACTGGCGGACTCAACGGATATGTCTTCTGAAAGTGACTTTAGCAGCTTTTTTAAAGGAATTGCTATCGTTCCAAAAACAAATACATTAGGAAGTAACGAAGGTGCTATTTATAGTTTAAATAGAACAGGAATAAAAATGCATATGCAATACCATTCCACTCTTTTAAATCCAACAAAAACCTATGATACGGAAATAATATTTGATGTTGAAAGCGACAAGCTAATTTTCACAAATGCAACCCACGATTTTACTGGATCTGAAGTAGAACCAGTTTTAAATGATTCAACACTAGGGCAATACTACTTCTATACACAAGGTTTAATTGGAAGTATCGGAAAGGTTAGCTTCCCATCACTACAAGCTTGGTATTTAGATACGAATAACTATCTGATTAATAAATTCGAGTTCACAGTATATGTAGAGGATAATTCTACTTTTACACTTCCTACAGAATTAATGCTTACTTATAAGAATAGTTTTGGTGGAACAAGTTTTACCACTAGTATTATAAATACAACTAGTAATTCTTATACTTTTACTATTTCACCATCTGAATTGGATACGCAATTAAAATCCGGCACAATAAAAAACATGGACTTCACTTTACTTCCTACTTTCCCAGGAAGCAAAGCAAATCAAGTGAAAATTCATGGTGGTGAAGGTGTAAACCCTCCAAAGCTTAAGATTCATTACACAATATACTAAAAAATTTAGCTTCGTTATATTATATTTACTAACCTAAAATCAGATTTACCGACTAATAATTGACTAATTTTATGCACTAAAATCCATTATCGTGAAAAAATTATTTTATTTATTAGTAGCATTCCCATTATTGGCTTTTTCTGAAGTAACTATAACGGATTCATCAGGTGTAAATTCTGATTCTATTTCTCTAGAAAAAAAAGGTGAAATCTTAGATTATATTGAAAAAATAAAGCGTGTTGACAATTTTGAATATCAAACAGGAATTGTAGATCTGGGGGACAACATCGCGACTTTAAATGTTCCTGATGGTTATAAGTTTTTAAATTCGGAAGACAGTAAATACGTGCTAACTGAATTGTGGGGAAATTTAACATCAGAAACATATGGGTTAATTTTCCCAGACACTGCAAGCCCATTAAATTGCGGAAATACATTTGTAATTACCTTATCCTATGATGAAAGCGGTTATATTGAGGATGGTGATGCTGAAGATTTAGATTATGATGAAATCCTTGAAGGTTTAATTGAAGATCAAAAAGTAGCTAATTTAGAACGACTAGCAAACGACATGCATGCAATGAACTTAATAGGATGGGCACAACCTCCATTTTATGACGCAACAGCGAAGAAACTACATTGGGCAACAGAATATACGCTGGATGATTATGAAGAGAACGTGTTAAACTATGACGTTAAAATATTAGGTAGAAAAGGAATGTTAAACATGAGCGTATTGGGTGATGTGTCCGTGCTTCCTTTGATTAAAGAGAACATTGATATATTTATCAATAGCACAGAATTTAAACCTGGTTATACCTATTCTGAATTCAACCCCGACATTGATCAAGTTGCGGCCTACGGAATTGGAGGGTTAATAGCAGGAAAGGTATTAGCAAAAGCTGGAATTTTAGCCTTACTATTAAAATTTGGAAAAGGTATTGCAATTGCAATTGGAGTTGCGTTTATTGGTATCAAAAAATTCTTCTGGAATAAATCTAAAGACTAATCGATATTATCAATCTCAAATAATAATTTACGCACAAAAAAGGGTCATTCTATAAATGACCCTTTTAATTATATCTATTTTAAGCGATCTTCTAAACCAACTTTTCTTTAACTACTTTAGCCACCAATTTATTATCAGCTTTACCCGATAGCTCTTTTGTTGCAGCGCCCATAACTTTACCCATATCTTGAGGTCCATTAGCACCAATCTGAGCAATTAAAGCCTCTATCACTATCGCAATATCTGCTTCACTCATCATTTCAGGTAAGTAAGTTGCTAAAATATTAGCTTGAGCCACTTCTTCCGAAGCTAAATCTCCCCTTCCTTGTTCTGTATATAAAGCAGCACTATCCTTTCTTTGTTTCAATAATTTTTGAAGAATTTTCACAACTACAGCATCAGCGATGACAGCACCAGAGCCATCCTTAGTTGCCTCCTTCAAAACTTCTGACTTTATCGCTCTAACTGTGTTTAATGTATCACGGTCTTTTGCTTTCATAGCAGTTTTTATATCTGCATTGATTTGATCTACTAGTCCCATATTAATCTACATTATCATGTAAGAATGAATTATTAGACCTGATTTCAGGATTATTTTCACCATCATCTCCTAGTGTAAATCTCGAAACATTTGTTTCCGATGAGTGATTAACAGAATTCAACTTCACCTTTCTCCTTAAGTAAGCAGGCTCATTTTCCAAATCATTAATTCCTGAAGGGGTTTTCATTTTCTTAGAAAGATTATTCAATTGACTTAATCTTTCTTGAGACCTTTTCATTCTTTCTTCAGCGTCTAACTCCTCTGAAAATGTTGATCCAGATTCCTTCGGTTCAGTAGGAGGAGTTAATCGCTCTTTACTTACAAAATTTGGTGTAAAAGGAGTTGATTTTTCTTCAACTTCTTCCGTTCTATTTTGAGAAGATTCAAACTCAAAAGTTGGAGCATCATTCTCTTTTTTAGCGTCTTCATTACCAGACTCTGAAACAACTTCTTTCTCATCATATAAATTATGAACGATCTTAGCTGGTTCAGACTCTAAAGGTTTGGCTTCGTTAATTGATGCCTCTTTTTTAATTTCGTTTTGAACTCCCCAATGATTATTAGGAGCTACTTCTTGTTTCCTATCAGTTGACGAAACATCTAATTTCATCTCGATTTGTTCTGATTCAGTAGTCTTTAAAGTTGGTTCTAATTCATTTACAGACTCTGCAGCAACTTCAACCTTCTTTTCAATTTTATTTTCTACACTCAAATTATGAACAACCTTCGTCTTTTTCTTTTCACTTTGAATCCCTCCAATACTTTTATTAGCTTGAAAACCAGTAGCTATCAAAGTAATTGAGATATTATCTCCTAATTCTTCATCTACCCCAGTACCCCAAATAATATCAGCAGAAGACCCTGCTTCATCCTGTATAAAATCGGTGATTTCCGTAATCTCATCCATCATCACCTCATTAGAACCTGAAGAGATATTTAATAAAATATAATTAGCACCTTCAATATCGTTATCATTCAATAAAGGTGATGACAATGCTGCTTCAGCTGCAACCTTCGCCCTATTTTCACCAGAAGCCTGTCCGCGTCCCATGATTGCGACACCACTATCTGTCATTACAGTTCTTACATCTTCAAAATCAACGTTAATGTATCCTGTTCTAGTAATCACCTCCGCAATTCCTTTTGCTGCAACTGTTAAAATATCATCAGCTTTTGCAAAAGCTTCTGATAAAGATAAATTTCCATAAATTTCCCTTAATTTATCATTGCAAATAATAACACAAGTATCAACAGATTCTCTCAATTCTTCCAATCCATTATTTGCTTGGGTAGATCTTTTCCTACCTTCAAACATAAATGGATAAGTAACAATACCAACAGTTAAAATTCCCAATTCTTTAGCTGCTTGCGCTATAATTGGAGCTGCACCAGTACCTGTTCCTCCTCCCATTCCCGCTGTAATGAAAAGCATTTTTGTATCGGTCCCTAATATTTCCTTAATCTCTTCTAAATTCTCTATTGCTGCGTTCATTCCAACCTCTGCAATAGAACCTGCTCCTCTTCCCCCCGTTAGGTTTAATCCTAACTGAATTTTATTTGGTACAGGACTCATATCTAACGATTGTTCATCCGTATTACAAACGTAAAAATCTACGCCTTTAATACCCTGCTTGTACATGTGGTTTACAGCGTTTGTACCACCACCCCCAACACCAAATACTTTGATAATTGAGTTTTCTTCGTTTTGTAAATCAAAGTCCATATCTTATCTGTTTTAATTTAATGACTATCACTACATCGCTAGTCGATATTTTTAATTATTTACTCTGTATCATCCTCAAAAAACTGGGTTGTTTTCTTCAATATTGCATCGAAAAAATTACCTCTATTTTTTGTTGAATGTCCTTTTACTTTATTTGTATTTGTAGCATTTTGCCTTGCTACAGTTTCCAATCCTTTAATTACCAAACCAACACCTGTTGCATAAATAGGACTAGTAATATCCTCAGCATTTCCACTTGCTAAATGTTCATTTGGATAACCAATCCTAGTATCCATTCCGCTCATATATTCAACTAATTGCGTAACATGCTTTAACTGAGAACCACCTCCTGTAACTACAATGCCAGCAATTAACTTTTTCTCAAATCCTGAATTTTTGATCTCAAAATACATGTTTTCAATTATCTCTTCCATTCTTGCCTGAATAATATGCGCAAGATTTTTTACCGATATTTCCTTCGGTTCTCTACCTCTTAATCCAGGAATACTAACAATCTCATTCTCTTGGTTTTCGTTTGCTAGAGCAGATCCAAACTTAACTTTTAAAAGTTCAGCTTGAGACTTGATAATCGTACAACCTTCCTTTATATCCTCAGAAACAATATTACCTCCAAATGGTATAACAGCTGTATGACGAATTATCCCATCCTGAAAAATAGCAATATCTGTTGTTCCACCTCCAATATCAACTAACACAACACCAGCTTCCTTTTCCTCTGCACTTAAAACTGCTTCTGATGAAGCAAGTGGTTCCAAAATTAGATCAGCTGCTTGTAAACCTGCTTTTTCAACACATTTGTAAATATTCTTTGCAGCAGTAACTTGACCAGTTATTATATGAAAATTCGCTTCTAAACGAACCCCCGCCATTCCTATTGGATCTTTTATTCCTTGTTCACTATCTACTATATACTCTTGTGGGAGTACGTGTATGATTTCCTCACCTGGCAGAGTAACTAGTTTATACATATCATCAATCAATCCATCTATATCCAATTGTGACACTTCTAATTCAGTTGCATGACGAACTTTCACTCCTCTATGCTGTAAACTTTTAATATGCTGACCAGCAATACCTACATTTACAACTCTAATATCAACACCAGATTGTGCTTCAGCTTCTTCTACTGCAGTTCTAATACTTGTAACAGTTTTATCAATATTAGAAACAACCCCACGAGTAACCCCAACGGATTCCGACTTCCCCATTCCGAGAATTTCTATTTTCCCGTATTCATTCTTCTTTCCCACCATACAAACAATTTTGGTGGTTCCGATATCCAATCCTACAACTATATCTGAAGTACTCATACTTTTATACTATCTTATTTACAAACAATTTGATCGCTAAATTTCAAATTAACCACCTTGTATTTATCCCACCCTACTTTTTTAGCAATTTCGTTGTGGAATATTTTTATTTTTTCAAGTTTAGCTTCGTAATCACTTAAGTCCCCAAGAATAAATTCCTGATTACCAGCAAGTGGAATTAAAATAGCATCACCGTTTTCTTCAATGTAAATTTGTCCTATTTGCGCTTTCCAGTAAGTGTTTTTATCTACAAACTGTGCTAATGCAAATACATCTCTAATTAATTTAGTGTGTGTCTGTAAATTTTCATCCGCTAGAGAATCTTTTAAAAACCTATTGTAATTATATAAGTTACCAGTAACAGTTAATACCCTTGGTGTATATTTGGCAACCCAATCCATTACCTCACCTTTCTCATCTATATAAAAACCATTAGTCGTGTCTGGTTTTAATCTAACTATTACTCTTTTCAAATCTACATTTAAATGCACATTTCCTTGACTAGTTGTGTAAACTTCAGCGTTCCTAACCGAAGGATCACTTTCTAATAAATTTTCAATTTCTGACAAATGTAAATCACCAATTAGTTTACCTTTTAAGGTGTCCAACCTTGTGTAAACTAGATTTTCAATATCAGTTTTATCCATAAAAGGATCTCCCTTTAAATCATTGATTTTTATGTTTACGTTTTGGACAAGCTTAGTTTCCTGAGCACTTCTTACGAATGACAACAATACTAATAGACCAGCTATTACCAAAAAACCTCCTAATTTTCTGAGTACATTTATCATTAAAAAAAAACGTTAATCATCTATAATTCAATAGGTAATGTTTAATATTAGCCACTTCAGCACCTATATCACCAGCACCTATAGTTAAAACTACGTTACATTTTGATTGTTTAATGAGGGTAGGTAGTTGTTTTTTTGAACAAAGCATTTTTGATTTCATGTTAATAAGCCCCAATAACATCTCTGAATTTACTCCTTCAATAGGTAGTTCTCGAGCTGGGTAAATATCCAATAACAACAGTTCATCTAGCAACTCTAAACTCCTGGCAAAGCCTTCAGAAAAATCTTGCGTTCTGCTAAATAGATGTGGTTGAAAAACACCCAAAACAGGTTGATTAGGATACATCTTTTTAACCGAATTAACCAACATTTTAATTTCCTCAGGGTGGTGCGCATAATCATCGATATACACAATTTCATCAGTCTGAATCTGAATATCAAACCGGCGCTCCACACCACTATAGGCAGCTAATGCTTTTTTAAGTTTTACTGGTGAAATTCCTCTCCGAATACCAACAGCAAATGTCACCAGAGCGTTTTCCATATTATGAATACCAGGTAAGCCAATTTTTACATTTTTCAACTCCTGATTATCCCATCTAAAATCAGCCACAAACTCTGCGTTTTCTACTCTAAAATTAGCAGCATAAAAATCCGCTTCTGAATTATCAATGGAATAAGTAATGTGATTGTCGCCTAAAACTGGAATTAAATTATGATGAATAATTGTTTGACCATTTTCTCTAAGATTTTCTGTCAAAAACTGTCTGAAAGTTCTATGCATTTCCTCTTTAGTTCCGTAAATATCCAAATGGTCAGGATCTACAGCCGAAACAGTAATGATTTCCGGTTTTAAACATAAAAACGAACGATCATATTCATCTGCTTCAATAACA
>MDTF01000061.1_pt1 | contig 10652 bp, 9 predicted proteins | sample 811191 | NCBI WGS metagenome assembly MDTF01 (sample SAMN05326649, study PRJNA326480) | marine metagenome | isolation source: seawater | place: Southern Ocean | collected 2011
CATTTCATACATTTATGGAAAATGAATTTTCAGTTTGTAGAGTAAATTTTAGGGGTGTTGGAAAAAGTGATGGTGAGTTTGACAATGGTCAAGGTGAATTAGCTGATGCTGCTGCTGCTTTAGATTGGTTAGAGAGAGAAAATTTTGATAATTCGCAATGTTGGATTTCGGGATTTTCATTTGGCTCTCTGATAGCAATGCAATTGCTTATGAGAAGACCTGAGATAAATAGATTTATAGCAATTTCTCCTCAACCAAATGTTTATGATTTTTCTTTTTTATCTCCTTGTCCTACTTCAGGTTTGGTGATTTATGGAAAAAAGGATGAGCTTGTTCCTCTGGCACACATTAATGAATTAAATACAAGATTGAGCGCTCAAAAAGGAATTAAAGTAGATTTTCAAGCTGTAAACGATGCTAATCACTTTTTTTCAAAGACAGAGGATATTTTGGTAAAAAGTTTAGATAAATATATTAAGAAAGAGTCTGCATTATTTTAATAATTTTTTACAATTACACCACCAGTACTTGGTTCTTTACATCCAGTAGTTTTGGGAAATGAAACTGGTAAACCCAAATAAGATCTTATAGCAAGATATGCAAATGCTTGTGACTCCACATAGTCTCCATTAATACCATAATCATCAATTGATTGAATCGCTAAATTTTTAAGTGTTCTACTTTTAATTTTTTCTATCAAAGTAATATTTTTTCTCCCTCCACCACAAACTAAAATTTTCCATAATTTTTCTTTTGTCACAGATAAAAAACTAAACAATTCTTCTCCTATAATTCTTGCTGTAAATTCAGTCAATGTTGCTGCTCCATCTTCTAAACTAAGACCTTTTACAAAACTTAAACTGAAATCTTTAGTATCAAAAGATAGTGCATTTTGATTAGGTCTATTGTAAAAATTATCTATAGCTTGATTTAAAATTAAATCATTTGTTTTTCCTTTTTTTGCAATTTCTCCATTATTATCAAATTTATTTTTTGTATTCTTTCGTATCCATTCATCTATTAAACAATTTCCTGGTCCTAGGTCTCTACTTAAAAAATTATTTTTATTGTATTCATCTATCGCAGTTACATTTGTAATACCTCCTATATTTAAAATGCAAACTGGTAATTCAATTTTTTTTTGTTTGACAATTAGTCTATGAAATATTGGAGTTAATGGAGCTCCCTCTCCACCATTCTTGATATCATTTTGTCTAAAATTATAAACTACAGTTTTTTTAGTCAACTGAGATAACAGTTTGCCATCTCCAATTTGTTTAGAAATTTTTTCTAATGAATTATGGTAAATAGTTTGACCGTGAAAACCTATAAAATCTACTTTTTTTTCAATCGAGTCTAGAATTTTAATAACAACTTTTGCATGAAATAATGTTATTTCTTTCTCAAGGCTATTAATTTCATTAATGTTTTTTTGAAGATCTTCAATTTTTAAGATTTTACTCCTTAAATTGTGAAGATTTTCATATATTTTTTGATCGTATTTAAAATATTTGTTTGTAATTTCACTATATAGATCAATACCGTCTGAGCTTATTAGGGAGGCATCTACACCATCTCCAGAAGTTCCACTCATTAAACCTAACGCTGTAAATATTTTTCCCATTCTTATTTTTTTTTTAAAAAATCTGTATATTGTAGAAGTATATACTTATGAATAAATTTTTAAAAGAATTTAAAGATAGGGGCTTCTTCTATCAGTGCACTAATGAAAACGATTTATCTAAAATATTAGATAAAGAAAAAATCAATGGCTATATAGGTTTTGATTGTACGGCCGAAAGCCTTCATGTTGGTAGCTTACTTCAAATAATGTGTTTGAGACTCCTACAAAAACATGGGCATAGACCAATAGTATTATTGGGAGGTGGCACTACTAGAATTGGTGATCCTTCAGGTAAGGATAAAACAAGAACCATCTTAAGTGAAGAATCAATTGAAAAAAATATTAAAAATATACAAAAGATACTAGAAAATTTTTTAGACACTAAAGACTCAATGATTAAACCAATTTATGTAAATAATTATTCTTGGCTCAAAGGATTAAACTATATTTCTTTTTTAAGAGATATTGGAAAACATTTTACAATTAATAAAATGTTAAGTTTTGATAGTGTAAAAACTAGATTAGAAAGAGAGCAGTCATTAAGTTACATGGAATTTAATTATATGATTTTACAAGCTTATGATTTTTTAGAATTAAATAAAAAAGAAAACTGCACTCTTCAAATGGGAGGATCCGATCAATGGGGAAACATTGTAAATGGTGTAGATTTGATTAAGAGATATTCAAATAAACAAGTTTTTGGCCTAACGACTCCATTAATTACTTTAGCTTCTGGTGCTAAAATGGGAAAGACTGAGTCTGGTGCGGTATGGTTAGATAAAAATTTTTTATCACCTTATGATTATTGGCAGTTTTGGAGAAATATAGATGATAGAGATGTTTTAAAATTCCTAAAAATTTTTACAGATTTAACTATTGACGAAATTGAAAAAATTAAAGATCAAGACATTAATCAATTGAAGATTACTCTTGCCAATAACGCTACATCCATGCTTCATGGGAAAAAAGAAGCTAAAGCTAGTGAAGAAACAGCAAAAAAAACTTTTTCTGAAAATTTGCTAGGTTCTGAGTTGCCCACTGTTTCAATACACATAGATCAGTTAAATAATAAATTAGATATTATTGATTTAATTATTTTATCTAAATTGGAAAGCTCTAAGAGCGAAATTAGAAGATTAATTAAAGGCAATGGTGTTAAAATCAATAACCAAACAATTAATGACGAAAAGTTAGTAATTACTAAATCGATGTTTAAAGATAATTTTATTAAATTATCACTTGGTAAAAAAAGACACGTTAAGGTTGATCTGTCTTAATTTTTTTTAATTTTTTCTAAAGTTCTTGTAATAAATCTTGGTGTTAAAGTTTTGATTGGATTGACTGTGGTTTTTAAATCTTTTGGTTGACCTTTAATTTTAAAGCTAACGCCAAATACACCCTCACCTGTTTTTTTTCCGACCAAAATATTTCCAATCAATGGTATTGATGCAATAGTTCGGTTAATAGTTGATGCTGGAACTAACGTGCCTCTTAGACTAATTAATTTTTTTGACTCTATATATCCATCCATAAGAATGGAGATAGCAGGTCCAATCGCATATATTTCTTCTATAGTCATTAATTGTTTTTGATTAGAAAATTTCATTTCAAAATCAGTAAATCGCACTCCTTCACCAGTAAGAAGATCGGATATTCCCTGTAATGATGCAAGAGTTAATAATTTAGCTAAAATCGGAATTTCTTGTAATTTAAAGTTTTCGATATTTAATAAAGAGTTTGAAACATCATTCTTTTTTATAGAATAAAAATCTAATACACCTTCTTCAAAACCTTTAATAAACTTGTATTGTTTGACTAAAGGTTTGGGGTAATCCGAAAAAACTGTTGTTATTTTTTCGTTATTATCATTTGTATCGATACTTAAAGTTAATCTTTTATTGTTAGGAAAAAAAGATTTTAGATTTAGTTTCTGTATTTTATTGTCTTTAAAAAAAATTTTTCCAGTTAGGTTTTCTACAAATTCAACTTTATCTAAATAAGTTTTATCAATTTTAATATTAAAATCAGAATTGAGATTGCTGAACATAGATTCAGAATCTTCATCATCATTGTTTAATATTATGTTAATTAATTTAGATGCGTCAAAACTATTGCCAGAAATATCATATATATCTTTATTCTTTTTTAAATAAATTTCATTTTTAATATTGTTTCTATTAATAAAATTGAGATCTAATGAATTAACGTCAATAATTTTTAAATTATCATTTAAAATTAAATTTTTAACACTAAAATAATTTTTTTTATCATCTTTAAATAAAATAGAATTAAATTTAGTTTCTTTATTTTCTATATATGAGCCGTTTAACTCAAGTTTAGAATTTTGCCCTTCACTTTTTTTGTAATTTAAGGAGTCTAATAAAAAAGAATTATTAATAATATTTATTGAGGTGTTAAAATTGTAAGTATCATTATTATTTATTAATTCATAGCTTAGATTGTCAGTCTTATTTTCTATAATTATTTTACCTTTACCACTTATGTCAAATTTATCTTTTTTATATTCAATTATAATGTTGTGATCTTTTAAAGCGATTAACTCTTTTAGATTTGGTAAATATTTTTTAATGCTTGGTAAATCTTTTTTATAAATGAGGTTATCTAAATTAATAATAGATTTTAAATTAAAATTTTCAATTTTTAATTTCTTATTAATATTAAAACTAAAGTCATTTTCGGAATTAAAGCTGATATCTTCTATGCCATGATTTTTCAAGGAGTTTTGAAATAATTCATTTAAAGATTTGATATTACTATCTAAGTTTAATAACTTTCCATTTATTAAATAGCTCTTCTCTCTTTCCTTAATTTCTAAAAGTGGAAAAGATAATTTTATTTTATTAAAATTTGTTTTTATATTTTTTAAAGAATACTTATTGTTTTTAATCTTAAATATTAAATCTATATTATTTGCATTATATTTTTTAAGTAAATTTAATTGACCATCTTTAACATACCCGTTAACTTCATAATTATTTTTAACTTTACCATTTTCATCAAAATTTAAGTTGATGTCAGCAACAACAAATCCATTTTTGACAATTTTATCTAATAAAAATAATTCGGTTGAATTTTTTAATGATCTAGCAAGTAAGATGATGTCATCAAGCTTAATTTTTTTAGTTGAAATATTCAAGTTATTGATCGAAAACTTATTATTTATAAATGCTCTAATAGAAATCTTTGTTTTCACTGAATCTAATGGTAATTTTTGGTTTTTAAAAACTATAATTGGATTAAAAGTTTTTATTTCAAGCGAAAGGTTTCTTATATTTAGTAATATCTTAACTGTTTTTAAATCTAGATTTATTTCTTTATTAAATTCTAAAATTTCATTTTTAATTTTACTATTAAATTTTGTGGTTTGAATTCCAAAGGTACTGAGGTACCCAATCAGTAAAACTAAAAAAATGATAGAATATAAAAATATCTTAATTAACCTTTTAATCATTATCTGTCAAACCTGCGCCTGCTCCACTTTGTTTTAAATTTTCATTTTCATCCACAAAAGTTTTTTCAGATAGTTTATAAAGTTCTTTCCATTCATTTTCTTCAAAAGAATCTGAATTTTTTAAAAATTTAATTATAATATTATTCCCTATAGTTGTTATTCCATCCTGGAGGTAATTTGTATAAATACTGAGATTGTAATTTAATAAGAAATTTTTTTGATCTACAGCTAAGAGTATTTTTTTTCCTATAACTTCAGAAGCTCTACTTACAAAGGGTAAAAAAAGCAGGGGGAATGCTAAATTTTCAAATTTTATTTCATTTAAAGTTTCTAATGATCTAACTTGATCTAAAAAGTTTACTCCTGAAATTATAGGGCAATATTCATTTTGCTTTTTCTTATTGTCTTCATCTATAATTTTTATTTTTTCGAAAATTTTATTTTGTCTTATTTTATAATAATAATTAAGATTTTTAATACCTGCTATTCCAAACATTTCTAACATTCTAGTATTTTTTCCAACCTCTTCAGCTACACCCCAATCAAATCCTGTGGCTCGACTAGCTCTTTTTGATACCGTATCTATTTCACTTAATGATTTCATTTAATTTATTTAATTATAAACCCAACCATCATCATAATTATTTAGCTGCTCGGGTAATGGGGCTCCTTGAAACATACATATTCTTAACCATTTATCTGACCTAGGATCAAACTTAAGTGCTCCAAAAAATGATAATTTTAGTCTTAACATGTCTATCGGAATTATTGATTTACCAATAGTATTATCCTGTATTTCTGAATAAGGAAATTTTTCAACTATAAACGCTCTTCTTACTACGTGTCTTAAATGGTTATTGTTTAATAAAAATTTATCAATCGTTAAGCTGTTTTTTGAAATTGACAGAGCTTCGTATAGCTTATTTATATCCCTAGCAATAGCAAGTGGCTGCTCTAAATCTGATCCTTTTTCTTCAAACCTATCTGCTAATCTAGGCTCTTCTTTATTTTTTGAAATAAACCAAAAATTTTGATTGTTCTCATCTTTAGAGAAATCAATTTTTAGTATCTTTCTATATTTATTTTCTAAAATATCTTTTAATTCAATAACTGTGCGATTTGTTGGTATATTAAAATATTTTTCTTCCTCTGAACTCATTTCTTTGATTAGTGGATTAACTATTTGATCATAAGGCTCCATCATCATTGAAACAACATATTCTATACATTCGTCTCCTGAATTTTTTTCTAACCATAGATAAATTGTATTGAAAACAAATTCGCTAGAAAAATTAAGATCCTCTTCAATAAAAGAAATAAAATTATTTAAATCTTTTAATAATGATTTAATTTTTTTTTGCTGATATTCACTTTCCGTATTCCATGAGGTTATATTTTTGATTGATTTTTTTAAATATTTTTTGAATAAATCGCTATCTTTTTCCTCTACTAGTTTAATTTCTCTAATTTTTTTTAATACTTTTTCTCTAGCTAAAACCCAGTTATTTAAAAGCGTGGGGTGATTAATAATAAATGGTGCCATACCTAAGCCAGTAGAATTACCAATTCCAAGATTTCTACAAATTTCCATATCTAATGTAACTGCTTTTTTTGGATTTTTATTTTTGGCAACATGGTTTACTTGATCAAAAGTAAACTGCCTAACTAAATAAACTAGCATCATTTCAAGTCTAAATGGACCATAAATTTCTTCTCTATTTTTAATTCTAAATCTATCAGCTAACCCAAATTTTCCTGATCCATAGACAGCTGTAGTCCTATACAAATATCCAACACTTGTGAGTAATGAAATATCAGGCTGTTTTCCTTCACTTAATCTTTCTACAACATGATTAAATACACGAACTGATTTATTGGCTCTAGATAATGTTAATTCCTTATAAGAAAGTCTTCCCACTTCCTGTTTGGGAACTTCATTTTTTAATCTTTCAATATCTTTTTTTGTTGGAATTCCATCATGAAGCGTAAATGCAGCATCCCATTTAGTTGCTATGACCCTATCAGATCTATCACTTTCATCCAACTGATTTGCAAAACATATTAGCGAATAAACTCTTTTATTTTTTTTAAAAGAGTAGACTGCAGTACCGTAGCCAAATTCATTTAATTCGAATGAATCTCTACTGTATTTCCAGTCTTTAAATTCTTTTAAAAAGCTTCTTAAAAAAGATAGTTTTGACTGGTGAAAAGATCCTAACTTAGATAATTTCATTACAGTATTAGGATCTCTTAATGCAACTTCCACTAATTTATCCCTTTATAAAAATTATACCAATTGTTTCCTAAAATTCCATTTACTTCTTCATCATTAAATCCAATTTTTTTTAAACCAACTTCTAAATTTTTAAATCCAGTTGCATTTAAAAACCAGTCGGGTTGATTTGGAAAGCCTGGCTTGTCTTTTGAACCTTCACCAAAATTTTTTGCTTTTGTCCAAGTGCCATTTCTCATCCATTCAACAACACCATCTGGCTGGTCAAGGCATAGATCAGACCCAATACCAATATTTTTTACTCCCATAATGTCAGCTGTTTTCGCTGTCATTTCACAAAAGCTTTCAAGGGTACAATTAGTACCATCTTTTAAGTGATGGGCATACAATGAAAGACCTAACATGCCACCACTGTCTGCTAAAGTTTTTAATAAATCATTTGATTTGTTTCTTTTAGCATCATGCCAAAAATTTGGGTTTGCATGTGTAATTGCTATTGGTTTTTCACTGATACTTATTGCATCTAATGTACTTTTCTCAGCTGAATGTGACATATCAATTACAATACCAACTTTATTCATTTCTTTAATTGCCTCTCTTCCAAAATTAGTCACTCCACTATCAGTTTTTTCATAACAACCAGTGGCTAGCAATGATTGATTGTTATAAGTAAGTTGCATGAATCTACAACCTTGCTCATGTACCTTTTCTATTAAACCAATATCATCTTCAATGGGTGAACAATTTTGAAAACCAAAAAAAATTGCTGTTTTTTTATTTTTTTTTGCTTTTTCTATATCTTTAAAATCTTTAGCTAAAAAAATTAAATCTGAATTGTCCTTAAAATGTTTATTCCAAGATTTAATAATACCTTTTAGTTCATCAAAATCTTCATGATAAACAATGGTAACGTGAACTGCATCAAGACCAGCTTGTCTATTTATTTCAAAGATACTTCTTGACCAATTGCAGTATTGTAAATTATCAATTTTAAAATTCATTATGAGCTATATCCATCAAAGAATATCAATAAGTTGAATAAATTCTATTAATTTTATTGAAATTGTAATTTTAATTTGAAATAACCATTTGGGTGATAAAAAAATTAACACTACATGCCTAAAATTAAGTCTATAAAAGTATCAATTGTTATGGGTAGTCAGTCAGACTTGAAAACAATGGTATTTTGCCAAAAAGTCCTTAAATCTTTAAAAATAAATTTTGAAACAATGATTATTTCAGCTCACAGAACTCCTGAGCGAATGTATAAATATGCAAAAAATGCTGAGAAAAATAATGTTGGAGTTATTATAGCTGGCGCAGGTGGTTCGGCTCACTTACCTGGTATGATTTCAGCATTAACCTCCTTACCTGTTTTAGGTGTTCCGATTGAAAGTAAAAAACTTAAAGGATTAGATAGTCTTTTATCAATAGTCCAAATGCCAAAAGGAATACCAGTTGGTACATTGGCAATTGGAGAGGATGGTGCAATCAATGCCGCACTATTAGCTGCTTCAATAATTGGAAACTCTGACAATAAAGTTAAAAAGAAATTAAACCAATGGCGATTAAGTCAAAGCCGATCAGTTAAAAGAAAACCTAAATAATTTTAAATATGTCAAGATCAACCCTTGGAATAATTGGTGGAGGTCAACTAGGCAGTATGCTTGCTATTTCTGCAAAAAAATTAGAAATTAAAACTATTATTTTTTGTGATGATGTTGATGCGCCAGCTCAAAATTTTGCAGATGAATTTATAATTGGGCAATATAACGATCAAAAAAAAATTAATGAATTTATAAGTAAGGTAGATATAATTACATATGAGTTTGAAAATATTCCTTATGAAACATTAAACGAGATTAACAAATATAAGCCCGTGTTTCCTAAACCTTCTGTAAATAGAATAATTCAACACAGATTAGCAGAGAAGGATTTTCTCAATAAACTAAACCTAAGAACTACTAAATATGTGTCTGTCGAAAAAAAATCTGAAATAGAGTCAGCTCAAGATATGCTTCCAGGAATACTAAAAACTACCACTTTAGGGTATGATGGAAAAGGACAACATCTTATAAACGATATTGGAGATATTGATTCACTAAATATTGACTACTCCAAAGGCTATATTTTAGAAAAAATAGTTAAATTAAAAAAAGAAATTTCAATAATCATCACAAGATTTGATAATAAAGAGTTTGAAATTTATGAACCAATTGAAAATATGCATGAAGATCAAATATTAAAACATTCTAAAATTCCAGCTGAAATAAATGATAAAATTATTGACCAATCGAAGTTATGGGCAATGCAAATTGCTGAAGAATTAAAATATGTTGGAACGCTATGTGTTGAATTTTTTATTGATAAAAATGAAAACCTTTATGTTAATGAAGTTGCGCCAAGAGTACATAATTCAGGACACTTAACAATTAATGCTTATAATGTTAGTCAATTTGAAAATCATGTTAGGGCAGTTTGTAAATTAGAAAAAATTCAACTTAAAAAAATTTCAAATGCTAAGATGATTAATATTATTGGTGATCAAATTGTAATTTACAGAAGAAAAAAATTAACAGAAAATGAATTTTTTTTTGATTATTTAAAAAAAGAAATTAAAGATAAAAGAAAAATGGGTCATCTCACAACTCTGATTAGTTAATTTTATTTAATATGCTAAAATCGATAGAAGGTAATTTTGATAATCCTGAAGTTCACGACCTTCTTATTAACCATTTTATTGAATTAAGATCTGTTTCTCCTGAAGGAAGCACTCATGTACTCGATATAGCTGGTTTAAAAGATCCTTCTATTAAATTTTGGAGCCTATGGGAAAATGGTGAATTAATGGGTTGTGGTGCTATAAAATTTTTAGATAAAAAACATGGTGAATTTAAATCTATAAGAGTTAACAATAAATTTAGAAACAATGGGAATGGCCCAAAAGTAATAAACCACTTGGTTAGTGAGGCAAAAAACCTTCTAATCAAAAGACTAAGTTTAGAAACAGGTGCTGGTAAGTTCTTTGAACCGGCTCGGAAATTATTTGTAGAATGTGGCTTTATAGCCTGTGAACCTTTTTCACACTATAATAAGGATATTAATTCAGTGTATATGAGTATGCTAATTAGCAACGATTAACAATTTAATCATATATTCTTTTAAATTTAGTTGACAAAACCTCAAATAATCTAAACAAAGCCATATTGCTTAATTATAAGTAATAAAAGTAACACAATAAAAAGTAAGAAGATAAATATGAGTCTACAAGGTAAAGTAAAATGGTTCAATCCAACTAAAGGTTTTGGTTTTATTGAAAGAGA
>MDTF01016019.1_pt1 | contig 10652 bp, 15 predicted proteins | sample 811191 | NCBI WGS metagenome assembly MDTF01 (sample SAMN05326649, study PRJNA326480) | marine metagenome | isolation source: seawater | place: Southern Ocean | collected 2011
CGGCATTTGCATTGGACGCTCGCTTTCTTGCGGAATTTTATCGCGCCCGCGATCTGTTGGACCTCTTCCTCACGCACGCCGCGACATGAAGATCATCCCATCCTTCACGCGCTCGCCCAATCGTGATTGTAACGCGCCTTCGCCATACTCGTCACTCATGCTCGAGAAGAGCAACACGCTCACGTACGTTGCCACTGACAACTTCGACGCGTCCTCAAGGATCGCGATTGAGCAGGGGATGGCGCTGGCGAATGACTTTCTGGGCACCTCCTCCAATGAGCGAATCTACATGTACGAGCCTTGGCTCGAACACTTCACCGCGCAGCGCGCCAACAATGCGCACAAGGAAACGGATGGACGCACGACCAAGGATTTCTTTCAACCGCCCCCCGAGGGCTTTTGGCTTGCGGTGGAGCTAGTTGAGACCGACCTTGCCAACGGCTTGCCTTCGGACGTTGCCGAGGGCCCCGGCGGGAAGATTGCACTCGCCGCCTTCACCGGCGACGCAACTGTCGCCGACTTTTATGCCGCCTTCGAGGATGCGATGGTTGCCGGCACCGTCGCGACCGAGACCGAGCTGCTCGCGCGGCTCGAGGACGACGAAGCTGTGCACTCGGCGTCGGGCGAGGCCGTAGCATACGACGGCGGCGACTACTTTGTGGGTGCGAAGGCAAATAAGTTGGCGGCGCTATCGCCTTCCCACGAACCCGCTTCTGTGCTCCCATACCCACGAGACTGGTCTGACGAGCCCTCGGCGCAGGAGGTGCAGCGCTTGTGGATGCTTCGCCTGGAGAGCATCTATTCTTTCGAGGACGGCTCGCCTAGCCACCTGCCTGCCCCCGCAGCCGAGAAGAAGCCTTTCCACACGGCCGTGGCACGAGAGTCGGAGGAGACAGGTAACAAGGAGAACAGCCCGCAACAGGCGAACATGGTCCGCTCGACGCGCACCGGCGTGCCGCGTGTACTCGTAGCGCGCCAGCGATGCTAGTTATGCACTAACGATTATTTGGAAATGGTGGTTGAGTGTTCAGTCATGGGCGGTGCCTATCGTGCTGCCCGTTCATTCGACTTCACCGTTTAATTCACCCTCCCTTGCACAGCTAGCTGTTTACTCCGCGACGAGCGACGACGGGAAGAGTGAGCTGAGAAGATGGCGGCCTCGTCGATCGTGGAACGAGCCGACCTTGAGGCGGGTGCGACGTCGAATGATGGCGCAGAGCCGGAGCTCGCCTTCCGAGAGCTTCAGGTGACGGACGTGGCCGAGCTCAGGGAGCTCCAGCTGGCACTCTTCCCCGTGCAGTAGCAGGGTCAAAAGTCCTTGCCGTAGCCACTCACCGCTCAAGATGCCCGACCGCTTGCTTATGGCCGCCTGCGTTCTTGAGGGGCACCCTCGCCGCATGGGTGCCAAAGAAAGGCTCCAGCGGCCCTCTGGTGCCTGCGCCAAAGTCGCCGATCACGGCTGGTAACATCCAGGTGCGGTATTCAGACAGCTTTTACGACCGGCTCTTCACGGACGGGCACTATACTGCGGTGGGGTGCATCGTTCCCCACGGCGAGATTGTCGCAGTCGCCGCCGTGCGCATTGTGCAACGGGGCCAGGACGCGCCTCCGGGCCAGCGGAACCAGCGCGAGGTGCTGTCGGCGTGCCGAATCGACGCGCCCACGCCGCGCCCTCTCTCCTGCCAGCTGCCCACCCACCAATCTGCGTGGCCCCTCCCACGGCAGGCGTACATCATGACGCTCGGCGTCAAGGTGTGCGGCAGATTAGCGCGCCGCTCGCTGCCGCCGCCGCCGCCGCCGCCACCATCGCCGCCGCCGCCACCGCCGCCGCCACCGCCGCCGCCGCTGCTGGTTTGGGTTAGGGCGAGGATTCGGGTTAGGTTTACGGTTAGCATGGCGGTGCCCACGGCAGTGGAGCCGCCGCCGGCAGCGGCCGAGGAGGTGGCCGAGGAGGTGGGCGAGGGCGACACCACTCCCTTTCGCTGTCCTCACTTGACCTCACTTGACCTCACTTGCCAGCCGCGCCCCGGGCCACTTCGCGTCCCGCGCGCATACACAGTACACACATGTAGGAGTCACAGCGGCGGCGACACCTCGGCACCCGCATCCTGCGCGAATGTCTCGAGCTGGTCGCCGTGCGCGCGCCATGCGACGTCGCCGCCCCTGGTTCATACGGTCCACGATCGGGGCGCTCTGTGCGCAGACTAGGCTGCCACGCTTGCCATGGCTGGGGGCCTGTGTAAGCTGTGTGGGCCCTCGCTTCGCTGTACACGGCCGCGCCCACTGTTTGCTCTGTCGCTCCAGAACAGGCCAACCAGCTTTGGGCGAGCTCTGCTGTCCCACGCGGCACGAGCCTAGGGAGCCCTCTCGACCGCCTCGTGAGCCCTGCACACCTCCGGCTCTCTGCCTAGTGCTGCACTCGTTGCACCGCAGGTCGCCACGCTGCACGTCAAGTCAGACAACTTGGGCGCGCTCCGCTGCTACAGCCGGCTGGAAGCGCCGTCTTGGGAGCGCCACAGCTCGCTCGCCGTTCGCTCGCCACCCTTGCCTCCTGGGGCTGACGGGCGCTTACTCTGGCGGGCGCACCAGCACTCTGGAGCAGCGGCCATGCCGCCTAGCGCTCAATGAGAGCCTCGGCCAACGTTGCGGGGCCTGAGTCTTCCCGCACCGTGCGCCTTATTCTACGCCAGGCTTTTACGAGCGTTACGGTTTCATCGTCCGCTTTGCATGCGGAAGGCGCCGTCTTGGCGCGGTGCCATCTCCGCAGCGTCGCAGCGGACCGGCCTGGCCTCACGGGGCCGACACGGCTGGCTCGGGGCGACGCGACTCACGCACTCAGGAGGCGCTCGCCTGAGCCGTGCAGCGCCTGAGCAGAGCTTGCGGCGTGGCTGTCAGCCCTTCCAAGCCCGAACCGCGTTGCTACTTTGCATCTCTAGGTCGATCCTGACGGCTTCTGTAAGGATCACTACCTGATCGAGGGCGTGATGTACGATGCCTACCGCTTGACGCACAGCAGAAAGCTCAGACTTGCCGTCCTGGTAGCGGCAGGGACGGCCACTTGCGGCTCGAGGCGCCCTGGCGCTTTGCGCATGGCGGCCCGTTTGGCTCCAGAGAGGAGCTTGGGCCGAGTGAGCCCCGCAGCGCAGTCCAGGAGCCTCACTTTGGCGCTGATGCTTACTGCGTTTGGCCAACCAGGTACAGCTTGCCGCCGCCGCAGAGCTCTTCGTTTCTCTCGTTCTTGCCGCGGTGCACAGTCGTGTGACACAGATCAGAAAGAGTACGCTGAGAGAGAGTTTGTGTACGCGTGTACGCGTGTTGCAAACCGTGCCCCTCTCACTCTTTGCCATCACGGTAGCCTTACACCGCGTTTAAAAAAGTGCGTGTGTAACACAGTGTGTACGAGGTCGCCCTGCGCCGTGCTCTGCCCCCGCCAGAGCCCGCCCCGGTGTGGCGGCGGCGGGGCCAGTCACCGCAACTCCGTTCCAGTTTTAAGAATAATGACTGTGTGCACTGCGATGGATGCTGCGTGTAGATCCCAGTCTCAACTTAATTTGTCTTATCCTACTCTAGATTGTCGTATAGCTCTGACGGCGCCGTCTCTCTACCTCAGGCCCCACATGCCATGCTGACCACCACCCATGCCGCGCAGCATGCCTATCCACGCTCCTCGACCACGACGAGGTGCGTGCCGAATTCAGTTTTGACCTTGTACGGGGTGTTCAGCTGGGTATCCGGCGACATCACAAGCGCGTCGAACGCGGCCACTTCTGCTGCCTTACCCTCATACGGCAAGAACAGGATCGACGAAAGGCTGCTGAATGTGCTGAGGCTGCCCCGCTTGCTGCGGCTCGGACACGAGGAAAACTCAGCGGCAGCGTCGCCACACGAGATCTCTCCGGACTGAATGCGAGCCAAGAGCGCCTCAGCTGCGGCGTCAGCCTCGTCAGACATGAGCAAGATGTGTGAGGCCTCGCAATAGCCCCGTGGGGGACCCGCCACAATCGTGTGGTGCCGAGTCCCGCTGCGCAATCGAGCGAGCGGCGCAGCGAGAGGCGGCAGCACCAGCGAGGGAGCGAGGAGAACGAGGAGCATCGCCATTGTAATTCGGTTCGGCGACGCGCCCTGGTGGCGTACCGCTGTTTATTTCAGTTGTGCCAACGCCATGACGAGACGGAGGGCGTCAGGCTCAGACCACCTGCAAAACACGCAAGGACACAAACGATCGGCCCGGCCTGCTCTGTCCCGGCCCCGTGAACCACGTGAGAATAAACCCCTCTCCGCGCGCGCGCGCGCCGCGCGCGCCTCCACAACCCCTTAGCGCGGGTCGGCGGTGGTTCTCTCCGCTCTCCCCAGCACGCGAGATCTATGTGCGCACCGAGAGCTTTACTTTCGTTTACGGCACGTCTCTGCTAAACCGGCTGAGTTAGTTTACTGGTTGTGTCCGGATAGTCCGGAGTGTGCTAGCATCGTCTCCTGGTAGCAAGTTTTTGATACCGATACGTATCCCTTCAGTTCGTTCGACCCGGGCTCGAAGATATCTGCCCGCCGCGTGCCTCGACCTGCGCAAGATACTTCTTGATCGCCTCCGGGTCGTTGACACTCACACCGTTGAGCACGTCAGCCTCCTCCTTGATATCAGCATACATGGCCCGCCGGCAAACAAACCAGTTGGTCCCGTACAGCAGGCCGCACACGGTCCAGCCCACCGTGATCGAATTCCTGGGATCGCGCGTCGTCCAAAAGCGCAGTGCGCCTAGGGCGATCCCGCCCAGCAGGCCCGTGATGGCTGACTCTCGGAGGCAGGGCGCCCGGTGGAAGCTCTGCAGCGCAAACCACACATTTTGGCTCGTGACAACGTCGCGATTGCTGTCAGTGATTACACGCGCGTCGTCGGAGCCGAGCATCGGCGGCTTGTCGTCGGCCATACTCGGCGAGCGCACAGTGTCCACGAAAACTGCGCTGAGCTGTGGTTCGATCGCCGGCCGCCGTCAGGAGCGCCCTATTGGCGATCGCGGTAGGGAGCAAGCCACCAACAACGGCTGCGTTGGGATACAACCTTGGTTTGTATGTCTGTACCCCCTTAAGCGTAATAACACCGAGTGCCTGCTACTGGCGCAGAGTTAGGTGGGAAGGCCCAGACCCGCAGGGCAGTACAAGAACAGATGGCGCTGCGTCTTGGCCTTAACGCTCAAGTAGCCGAGCCTGGACGGCCAAACGCAGCGACGCCGGTGATTCGGGCGGCGCCTCGTACAGACCAAGCGGCCCAAGCGCGGCTCTGTAGCCCAAAGGGCTGCCGCGTGCCCACGCGCGAGGGCGCCTCGGGCCCGCAGGTTCGGCTCTACAGCTGCCAGGACGGCGCGTCTGAACTTGCTGCGCGAGCGGCCGCCGCCGTTCGAGCCGCTGCGACGCGAACGCGGCGCACAGCTCGTCTTCGCGCCGCGAGTTGTACCTGCTGGCTAAGCGCAGTGACATCGACCACCGTCAGCAAGCACCAGGGCGCTCTGCTGATGCCGTAGAGCAGCCTCCCCTCGGCATCCGAGCGGCGAGGGCTCTCTCCTCCCGGGCCTAGAGGGCGGTCATGAGCGGAGTGATTGAGCCACTGAGGCGGTTGAGGGGCGCATGGGCTGCTGCGAGCGAGGGCACGTTTGGCCCTGCGGTGGCACGCGATGTGCAGCGGCACGTTGTCGCTGGCGCCGGGTCGCAGCGTCTCGATGGTCGCACGCAACTGGAGTAGATCGATGTTGGCGAACGGCGGGTCGCCTACCCGAGTGAAGACATGCACAGTTGGTCGCAAGTCAGGAGGTGCGTGCCCCCGCGCCCCCGCGCGTGCCCACGCCCCTGCTCGCGGAGGGCAAGCCTATGCGTGGGGCGCCGGGCGGACGCGCACAGAAAATGGCGTCGAAGGGTTCGTCCAGGGGGGCGGGTTCGTCGAGATCGAAGGCTCGGAACGAGCTGAGGAAGCTGCGCGGCGAAGAAGCGGAGGCGCAGCGGTGTGGAGGGGTGAAGCGTGAGGGGAGGAGGGCGACGGAGAGGGCACAGGGAGGGGGGTATGCAGCTCGCCTGAAGCGCTCGTCCCTGTCAAGCAGGACGTAAGGCTGCCCGCGGCGCTCGGCCTGCAGTTGGAGCAGCGGCGGCACGGCGTCTGCCTCTTCTCTCCGTTTTCAGGTTAGCGGCGCCGCGAAACGGCCCCACAACGGCGCGTGCCCTGGGGACAGGGGCTGGGGCCGAGGCTTGGGCCACGGGGCCCGGGCGCTGCCGTGTGTTACGACTTTCTACGACGTGCCGCTCAGCCGCCACGGCGAGGGCGGGCGTGCACAGCAGCAGCGGCCGCTCGTAGCGCGCCATCAGCGCGAGTAGCGCCTCGCACGTCGGATCGTCGAAGAAGTACTGCGCAGTACCACGGCACGGTAAGCAGGGTGCTACGCAACTGGCGTGGGAACTGTAGCCCTACGCGTTTGGTGCTGCAATCCTGTGTGTCTAAGGCTGCAGCCCCGAGCTTGCGAGGCTGCAGCCCTATGTGATGCCAGGTGCTGCGCGACAGGGCAGGAGGCCAAGGAGCGTCAAGAGTGACGTGCGGCTGGTGCGCGTGTCTTGAGGCAGTGGAGTGGACGCAGGCACTCCGGCGCAAACCTGCTCGTAGTGGTGGTCCTCCAGCACACCAGCCAGCGTCGCCGGCTCCAGGCTCGTCGCTGGCCCCGCGGGAGCGGGTGGCAGGCTGCCGGGCGGCTGCAGGTGCGCTCGGCGGTGCCGGCGGCTCATCACCAAGTGAGCTCTGGTGCCGACGCGCCCCGCTGCAACTGGCCACCACGCTGACGGCGCGACCGGGGCTGGGCCGACGCCGCAGCGGATCAGTAGGGCCAAGGTGCCGGCCAGCGTGCGCGGCCGCATGCTGCAGGACTTAGAGTTTTGCGAGAGGGGGGGGGCGCTTCCAGCGGACGACATTCGGACCCCTCTGTGGACCCCCCTGAATTCAGAGAGAGGGGCCTTGTCGAGCAAGAACTCTAGCCTCGCGTCTTATTATTGCCCCTTGCCTCGAGTCGCACCAAACATCTCCATCCATCCATCTTCGTCAACGGTCGTTGTCCCTGCGCTCTCCCCAGCTTTCATGTCGTTTCGTCCAGGTCGTTTCGTCCACACCGTTTCGTCTAGGTCGTCGCTGCTCTTCACGGTCTGGTCCGCCGCCGTACTAACAGCGCACGGGTGGTCCCCTGCATCCAGCGTCCGTCCTTCCGTGTGCGCCGCCGCATCACAGTCGCGCCATGCAGCGGCCTTCCTCAGTCTCTCGAACGGTCACGACGCTGTCATTCAGCAAAGAGTGGCCAACGGCCTCTCTCATGTCGTTTTGGGACAAGCTGACGAGCTCTTGAAGAGCCGGGACAACGGGCCTACCGATAACGCCCTCATAGTGCCTCCTGGGAACCTGGTCGACGCCCTGCGAGCTGGCAGTGGTGGTCGACTCGTTGACGACATGTACTACATTCTCCTCTTCCCGGCGACCGAGCAGCACATGTACGCTCTCGCGGCGCATCGAACCCCTCACCGGCCACGACCGCCACGCCACGCTCGAAGGAGCTACCATACTCCTGACAAACTCCGGGAGAGGGAATGTGACGGCCACTCCTTGTCGTGGCAGAGGCGTCTACACGCTGCAGGGCAAGGAACCCACGCAGCCCTCTAAGCGCACCTACCTCCTGGCCTTTGAACAGCTAGGTGACGCTGTTCGCTTCGCCGCCCTGCTGCGTGCCAGCAAGGCCGAACCCGTTCGTCCCCAGAGCGGCAGAGCTCCCCACCTACGGCTCGAGGCGCCCTCACGCCTGCGCACGCCGCCCTCCCTAGGGTCCTGGCAGAGTGCTCGAGCTACAAAGGTGCGGGCCCCGCCTAGGCGACACACGCTGCGTTTGACCAATCCAGGCAGGCGCAGGGCCTGAACACGCCGGCACCGACCGAACGGAGCGCCGAACAACTCGTCGAGTTCTGCGGCAAGGCCAGCTTGCGGCTCGGGGTCATGCCTGCCGGTGCACTGCCACTGCCACGCCGCAGTGTTGAAGCGTGCTTGCCGAGTTGGTTGGCGCCACAGCTCTCTACTCTGGCCGCCTGGGACGCGAGGCTTCGGGCCTAGGCTGCTATTCGCACTCCAGAAGTACGCCTCAGCCGCTCAGAACCCAGTGTCAGCAGGTAGTGACGCCGTCAGCAGGTTTCGAAGTGACTTCTCTTAACGTCCACGTTTCGACACCCAGGTCGAGCGAGACTCTCGACGTGGGCCGCTTGCGCCTCGAGGCCCTCATGCGTGGCCGAAGAGGGCATCTTTTGGCGGTGCCCGCTCGCCATCCTGGCCCCATGGCCCTCTGGGGCCGGCACCCCAGGCTCAGGGCTGCTCTACACTGGCCGGATAAACCACGGACCCGCTCGGCGTAGTGCTGAACTGGCCATCGATCCGTGTCAAAAGCCACCAGGTTTCACTGCATTTGACCACCAGGCTTGCTTTCTCCTCCGAGCCCCCCCGCAGGGATCGGGTCCTCAGCTGGAGGCGTAGTGGAGCTACGCGAAAAGGAATTCAATTGTTGCAAGTGCATGTTTCGGCACCCAACCATGTGTACAGAAATGCTGGCAGCGTCCATCTCGCACTGTATACTTCAATCTCTCCCATCTGTATTTCTGCATAGCATGATGAAAAAGAAAGCGTTCGATTGCATTTCGGCATGTATTGCGAGTTCTAAGTTGGTGTACTTTCGAATGTTAAAACCCCAAACGCGCCTTGCACGCAACTTGCAGCACTGTTATTTTCATAATCACATTATATACACTGTAATGCAGCCAATACGCTGTCGTGTGTACATATCATAAAACACGTATCTGGCTGATTAACATGTTCATGCAAAACGCTCGCGCAATGACATTGTCGCTGACTCGATGGCCGCGCGAGACGCCATCGTCTGCGTGGGTGGCTGTACAGGCCACAGCGTCTTCTCGCCCCCCAACGGCCGCGGCGGCGCGAGCGGCCGCTGGCGGAACCAGATGTTCATTCCCCACCTGGTTACAGTTGGGCTAGAGGGCTGCACACAGTTTGGGCTTCGGCCCAGGGTCAAGGTCGGGGCTAGGGCTAGGGATAGGGCTAGGGCTAGGGCTAGACGTCTCAGAGTCGGGTGTTCGTCTTCCCGGCGCACTTCTCGCCAGATAGCACGGGGCGACCGCAGTGCAGGGTGCGCCGGTCGAGTCGACCATGCCGATCTATGTTGTGCCAGAGCAGCGCGGTGCCCGGAGTCGGTGTCACGGTCAGCCCGAGCGAAGTGAACTGGGTCTCGCCACCTTCAGCTGCACAGGCGAGGTACACCAGCACGGACACGAGCCAGTTCCCCGCCGCGCCCATCCGCTCGGCGACGTTCTCGTCCGCCGAAGAGAAGTAGTCGACGTGGTCGCGGTACTCCTGGCCGGGCGTGTAGTGCACCACCTGGCACTCCTCCGCGTGCTCGGGGCTCAGGCCCGTCAGCCACGCGGCGCGCTCGACGGCCGCGCGTATCGCGCGGCGAGCCGCGCCACGATCCAGCGCCGCGCCGCCCTCGGCCGCTGCGCCCGCGCCCTCCTCCACGCCCTCCTCCGCGCCCTGTTCCGCGCCCTGTTCCGCGCCCTGCTCCGCGCCCTGCTCCGCGCCCTGCTCCGCGCCCTCCTCCTCGTCGGACCCGGTGGCGCGCAGCGCGCACCAACTCGAGGTGCGGCCCTGCACCTGCCCGCCGGCGCCCGAGCCCGAGTCTGCCGCGGACAGCCGCCGCCTGCCACGTGCCACGATCGCCGCGGCCTCGTCGCTGGTTAGGAAGCGATCGACCAGGGCCACCTTAGGGTCGCTGCGCAGTGCGCGCACGAGCATGGGCTGCCCCCGCGCCACCATGCGCTCGCCGACGCCGCGCTCGTTCCAGCGCACGAATGCGGCGGCGCGGCCGAGCGGGCTGAGGTCAGAGGCCTGGCCGCGCAGCCGCAGCTCGAGCAGGAGCAGCGCCGCTAGATTGCCACGCTTGGGCTGCGCGCCGCACCGCTGCACCGCCTCGAGGAGACTCACGTCTGTGCCGCCGCCGCCATGACCTTCCAGCAGCAGGTGAGCCACGCCAACGTCAGCGGCTACGCCACCACTCCGCACACCACGTGCCCCGTAGACCACGACGCGCCCACTAGCGCGCCGCGCGGCGGCACACCATTCCACGCAGCGCTCGAGCCACGCGGCGCTCGCCTCGGTGCTTGTGGTGTCCGGCGCAAAGTGCTCTGGCACCCGGACTCCGAGCGAGGCAGGCGGCTGCGGCGTGACGGCGAGCAAGTGCGTCACGCCCGCCGCGGCGAGTGTTGCGTTGTCAGCCGATGCAAGGCAGCCGAGCAGCAGCCCATCCTGGAGCGTGTGCAGCTCGACGGCGTCGGCAGTCGCCGGGCACGCCATCCCGGCTTCGCGTGTCGAGGGGGTCGACCGCAGCGGACAAGCGCCCTCTCGGTGATAAGAGGACGCAGAGGCGAAGTACTCCCTCGCGGTTATGATTGACGGCCAGCACATCGACGGCTCGCCCTTCTGGCTGGTCGTCCCAAGCACCGGGGGATCGCCGTCGGTCCCGGTCCGCAGCGGCAGCCCCCCCAGTTCACATGCGCAGCTCTCGTCATCGGCTCAGTTCAGCCCG
>MDTF01005319.1_pt1 | contig 10650 bp, 12 predicted proteins | sample 811191 | NCBI WGS metagenome assembly MDTF01 (sample SAMN05326649, study PRJNA326480) | marine metagenome | isolation source: seawater | place: Southern Ocean | collected 2011
GAATTTGAATCTTTAACTCTCTTGAAATTTGAGCTGTACTCCAACCACAAATCTTAACAAATATATTAGGACCCACAGTTGAACCAACTGCCATATGAGTATTATCGCAATTAGAAACCCAATATCTCATACACTCACTAACAGCATCAACAAGTGTTTGGCTTCCAGAATGAACGGGCACAACTTCTGCACCATTTTTTTTCATTGAATCAACATTTGGTTTTTGTCTTTTTATGTCTTTTACACCCATAAATATTTTACATTTAAGGCCAAATTTCTTAGCAGCCATGCTTAGCATCTTACCAGCATAACCAGCACCAGTATCGCCTACGATATATTTTTTGCCTGCCTTTTTAGCAATAAGACAGTGTACCGTAGCATTATAGATTTTATGAGCACCTCCGTTCGCCTCAGACACCATTTTAGCATATATTTGAGCACCACCTAGATAATCAGATAAATTTTGAAGCTTAATGAATGAGGTAGGTGAGCCTATATAGTTCTTAAAATAATAATCTCTTTGTTTAAGAAATTTTTTTTCATATCTAAGCTTTTCAAAAAGAATAGTTAAATCTTCAATAGGTTTCTTTAAGGTCTCAGGAATAAAACTACCACCAAATTTGTTACCCCAAAACCCACTTTTGTTATGTTGGTCAATTAAAGGAATTTTTTTTTTAAGTTTCATCATTAATCTGTTTAATTTTTTTCAAAAAAATATCTATTTTTGAAATATCTTTTAATCCAGATGTTTCTAGACCTCCAGAAATATCTATAATGTCGGCTATTTCTTTGTAATTTTCAAGATTATCTTCTATCTGAATATTTCCTGCCAACATCAATTCCTTATTTATTTTAAGATTTTTAATTAATTGGTGATCAAAAGATATACTTTTTTCATAACCTTTACTGTCGAACAATACCATGTCTGCAATATCATTGTATTCCATATATTTAACAACATCATTTTGATCTTTGACAGTGATAGCAACAATAATTTTTTTATTATATTTTTCTTTAATAGATATTATCTTATCCGAAGAACAGTCATAAATTTGATAGTAATCAAAAGGTAAATTTTTTATTTCCTCAAGAATATTTTCATCAGGCTGAACTAATACCGCAACATATTTTGAATTTTTTTTATTTATATTCAAGAGTTCTTTAAGTTTATTGTGTCCCACAAACCTTTTAGATTTTGGGTAGTTAACAATAAAACCAATATATTGAGGTGGACTAGAGTGATCTGTTAAATACTTTAATATTTTAGAATCAGATATTCCACAAATTTTAGATTTCATTTAATCTATCGATGAAAGGATATTTCTTATATTTTCTTTTGGATTACCCTTGGTAATAGGTCTGCCAATTATCAAACAATCACTACCTTCTTTAATTGCTTCATTAGCGTTCATAGTTCTTTTCTGATCATCTTTCGCATCTCCAATTCGAATCCCTGGAGTAAAACATTTCAGGTTTGGTGCAATTTGTTTAATCATTTTTATTTCTAGTGGGCTGCAAATAACTCCAAATAGATTTGATTCCACAGCAACTTTAATTAACCTTTTAACTTGATCTTCAACCTTGCTATTAAAACCTAAGCTTTTTAAATCTTCGTCATTAAAACTTGTTAAAACAGAAACACCTAGTAATTTTAAGTTAATTTTTTGTGCTGCTTGATTTGCAGCTTTAAGAGCATCCAACCCATTTAGAAGATGAACTGTTGCATAGTTTACGTTTAAGGCTTTAAGTGATTTTATTGATTTAACCAATGTATTTTTGATGTCAAAAAATTTCCCATCATAAAAAATAGGTTTTTTAAATCTTGAAAGTTCTCTTATTTCTTTGGGACTACTTTGAGTTATATATTGTAATCCAATTTTAATTCCCTCAATATCCTCATGAATTAATTCCAATAAATCTAATATTTCCTTTTGGCTTGAAACATCACAGGCTACAAAAATATTTTTATTCTTCATTATTTAATTTTTTAAACAGCTCTTTTGCCATTTTAAAGTGAATTGTTTTCTTTTTAGGTGTTAAAACTTTTTCGCCAGTTTTAGGATTTCTTGATATTCTAGCTTTTTGTATGTGTGTTGACCAAACTCCAAAATTCCTTAACTCAACTCTTTCTCCTTTTTTAAGAGATTGCTTAATTTCAAATATTATTATGTCTACAAATTTTGCTAAATCTTTTTTTAAAAAATTTGGATAGTTGTCTGAAAACTGCTTTAGGAGAGTTGACTTAACGATTGTCAATTTATTTTATTCTTCTTCTTTATTTTGTTTATCTTTTTCTTCTAACTTATCTGAAAGAGATGAAAAAGGAAGGTTTTTTCCTGAAAGCGGCGAACTGAATTTAGAAACAGCCTCTTTATTCTGCAATTCTTCAAGCAATTTAATACTTAATGTTACTTTTCTTTTTCCCTTATCAAGTTCTGCAATTGCAGCATCGATTCTTTCACCACCAACAAAACGAGATGGTCTCGCATCAGCCATATTTATTGCTATATGGGATTTTTTAATAACCAAATCCATTTCACAACCCTCTGGTCTAACAACCAAGCCTTTTGTGTTAGAAGATATTACCTTTACAGTAATTGTATCATTTATATTTTTGTTTTCAAACCAGTCGAAAGGATCAGGTTGCGTTTGTTTAAGACCTACTCTAACTTTTTGTTCATCAGTTTTAATCTCAAGAACTTTAACTTTTAGTTTATCACCTTTTTTATATTTTTTAAGTTCCTCTTCTGCTTCATTGGAATAAGTTAAATCATTACAATGTAAAAAAGCTTCTATTTCAATATTATCAATTTTTAAATATATTGCATATTCATTAATGCTACTTACAACTCCTTCGACTTCACTTCCAATCGGAAAGTTTTTTTCTAGTTCTTGATATGGATTTTCTTGTGTAAGCCTATGAGAAATAGCAACTCTTCTTTTTTCTTTATCTATCTCAGTTATAATACAATTTATTTCATCACCAATATTAAACATTTTTTTTGCTGAAGGGTTTTTCTTTGTCCAGCTAAGTTCACTCGAGTGAAGTAATGTTGATAAACCAGGTTCAAGTTCACAGAATGCACCAAAATCCATTAGCTTAACAACTTTAACTTTATACTCTTTGTTTAATTCATAATTTGAAATATGCTCAAATGGGTCTGGCGATAGTTGTTTAATACTACATCCCACTTGTAACTTTTCCTCATCAACTGTGATAACTAAAAGATCATGTTTTTCCCCAATGTTAAAAACTTCTTCTGGGTGATTTATTCTTGAGTAAGAAATTTCTTGTAAATGAACTAAGACATCTAGCTCTCCATTCACATCAAAAAAACAACCAAATGAACTATATCCTTTTACTATTGCGTCTTTAATTTTATCACCAACTTTAAACTTCTGAACAATTTTTGCTTTATCTTCCTGCTTGAAAGATGAAATAATTTGTCTTCTAGAAACACATGCGTTCCCTCTAACTTTGTCTAATTTTATTAGAGCAAATTTTTGAGGCTCATACATTAAATGAGAAATATCTTTAAGTGGTTTATCTGAGATTTGTGAACCTGGACAAAACATTAAAGAACCTGTTTCAATGTGTTCAACGATTACACCACCCTTACATTTTGATGTGATTTTACCCATGATTGGTTCACTTTTGTCATACGCTTCTACTAATTTATCCCAGCCACGAATTTTTTGAGCTTTTGATGCTGATACTAGAACTTCTCCATTCTTATCTTCTATTCTTTCTAGTAAGACAGAAATTTTTTCATCTAGCTTTACTTTATCGAGCATACCCATGCTTTTTAACTCGTTAATATCTAATACAGGCTCTGATTTTAAACCTTCAATAAATAGAAAAACAAACTTATCACTAATCTTTGTGATTTTGCCTTCAATTATTTTTCCTTCTACTAGGTTTTCTGTTTTTGAAAGTTGACTATTAAGCAGTTGCTCAAATTCTTTTGCTGCTGGGGTTTCTAGATCTTTATAAATTTCCATTAAGTTTTAATTTTCCTATCTATAATTTGCTTTATTTTACGAAAGCAGGCAGTCTTACTCAATTTACTTGTATTAATCAAGATTGAATCTTTAGTTTTTTTTAGAGGAGAAATTTTTCTATTATAATCATTTTTATCACGTTTTTTGATGCTTTTTAGAACTTCACTAAAATCAATAGCCTTATTTAAGGTTTTTAGCTCCTTAAATCTTCTGGCTGCTCTTATATTTACATTTGCAGTTATAAAAAATTTAAAATCTGCATCAGGCATTATTTTATATGTTATGTCTCTACCATCTAAACAAGACCCATTATATTTTTTTGGAGGACTATTGGCACATTTAATTTGAAAATTGTGAACTAGCTTTCTTATTTTTTTATTTTTTGCAATAATTGATGTTAAAGTTGCAACATCATTACCTAGTAACTCTTTATTTTTAAGTTGATGTATTTTAAGTGTTTTCATTTTCTTCTTAATAAAATTGAGATCAAACTTTTTTGGATATTTCATTTTATATAGCGCAATTAGTCTATAAATTTTCCCAGTATCTAAATATAATAAATTATAATGTTCTGAGATTAGTTTTGCTTGAGTACCTGCACCAGCTGCAGCAGGACTATCTATAGCTACTTTAATAAGTTTTTTTTTTTTCATTTTATTTTAGCACCAAGTTCTTTTGTCATTTTTAAGAACGTAGGAAATGAAGTTTTGATTGAGTCTGGGTCAAAAATTTTCCAACTGCCACCTTTTGCTAGAGCCAAAACAATTGTAGACATTGCAATGCGATGATCTTTTAGAAAGTTTTTAACAATATAATTTTTGTTTAATTCTAAATTAGGTTGCCCCCATATTTTTATTCCATGATTAGATATTTTTTGTGTCTTAATCCCAATCATTTTTAAAATTTTAAAACCCCAGTCTAATCTTTTTGATTCTTTTTTATTGAGTTCTGAAAGTCCTTTAAAAGTACTCACACCTTTTGCAAAGGCACAGCAAATAAAAATTAATAAAAATTCATCAATTGCACTGCTATTATTAAATTCAGATGAAAGCTGAATTGATTTTAAATTTTTTACACTTTTTACGTAAATATCTGCAACTTGTTCACCTTTATACATTTTTTTATTTTTTAATTTAATTGATGCACCCATCATATTTAGAATAGAAATAATTCCAATCCTTGTTGGATTAACGTTAATATTTTTAATTGTTAATTCTGATTTTTTTGACAAAATTGTAAGAACCATTGGAAATGAGCAAGATGAAATATCTCCACTTACTTTATAATTAAAAGCTTTAAAATTTTTTCTACCTTTAATTTTTATGTAATCAAATTTTTTTGTTTTTTTAATACTAATTGGCAGCTTCAGATATTTAAATAAAAGTTCTGTATGATCTCTAGAAGGCTTACATTTTAATTTTGTAATCCCAGTTGTGGCTGCTGCAGCAATAATTACTGCTGATTTACATTGAGCAGAACCTTTAAGCTCTTCGTAACTTATTGGTCTTAGGGATTTAGATCCCATGATAGTTAATGGAAGCCTCCCTTTATTGCTTTCAAAAGTAGCACCAAATTTTCTTAATGGATTTATAATTCTTTCCATATCTCTGGTTTTAAGTGATTTATCACCAGTAATTGTTATTTTTTTATCAGAATTAACTAAGGTACTACAAATTAATCTTGCCGCTGTTCCAGAATTTCCTGCATTTAAAACTAAGTTATTTTTATATTTATAGCTGTTCAAGCCTTTACCAACTATCTTGCATTTATTTTTATTGAGTTCAATTTTAACTCCTAATTTTCTTAAACAGCCAATTGTGCTCAATACATCCTCAGAAGTTAATATATTTGTAGCTCTAGATACTCCATTAGCCATGGAAGCTAAAATTACAAACCTAATACTTAAAGATTTGTCCGGGGCAATATTTGTAATCTTTTTTTTAAAATTAGGAATTTTTTGAGTAATTATTATTGGTTTTACCATTTAAAATTTTAATTAATTAATTTAAACGACTCACCAAAATAGGCAGATTTTGCAGCAGAATTGTTTAAAAGTTGGGTTGGTGTTCCTTGTGCAACAATATTGCAATCAGAGAGAATTATTGCTCTATCTACGATCGACAACAGCTCTCTTGCTTGGTGCTCACATATTATAATACTCATTTTTGGATTTTCTATTTGAAGATTTACAATTATTTCCTTAAGCATCTGTATAGTTAACACATCTAATGCTGCAAATATCTCATCACATAATAAAATTTTAGGATCACCCAATAAAGCGAGGCAAATGACGAGCTTTCTTCTCTGTCCACCAGATAAAAATTTTGCTTTTATATTTCTTACTACCTCTAAATCAAATTTTGCAATAAGCTCATTTATTTTATGTGATCGAATTCTTTCGTCTTTAATTAAAATTTCACTTATTGCCTTTAAATTATCTAATAATGTTAAATCATGAAAGTACCCACCATATTGTGGGACATATCCTATTTTAAATTTTCTTGTTCTCAAATAAATTGGATATTTAATTATATTTAGGTTCTCAAATAATATTTCTCCTGAATTTGGTTTAACTAGTCCTGTGATTAAATTAAACATGGTGCTTTTTCCTGCACCATTAGGTCCTAAAATCCCTAAAATTTCTCCAGAATTTATGTTAAAATTTATATTGTCTAATATTTGTCTTTCTCCAAAAGATAGTGCAACATTTTTAAAAACAACTGCAGGCATTTGTTTCTTGAAAGAAGTGATTCTAAATTTTTTTATAATTGCCATATTAGTTTAGAGTAATAACTTTTACTTTGTTTGCACTATTTTTCATAAATATTTTAGAATTTTTTGAAATTAAATCAATTTCTAGTTTATCTGACCTTAAAACTGTGTTGTGGTTATTATAAACAATATTATCAATCATAATTGCTAAATTTGTTTCAAGATTTATATTCATAAATTCTGAAGTTGCTCTATGCCCCACATATGTCACTACTATATTTTCAGTAAAGTCAGTCTCATATGTTTTACTATTATATTTAGCATAATCAGAAGTAATATCGACTGGCTCTGATCCATTAAATTTAATTTGAGCAGTAACATCAGTCATAAAAACTATGTCCTGATTGTCAAAGTCTATTATACCTTCAATTGCTTTAATCTCATATTTATTCCCTTTTTCATCTGAAGATAAATATTTCAAATCTTTTATTAAGTTTGATGTTGATTGTTTTATAATACTTTCAGTTTTTTTTTCTTTATTTAAAAAATTTTTTTTATCATCACCTTTATAAATATATTTTAAAAAAACAGCAAAAGTAATTAAAATCATGGTTAAAATCAAAATAAACTGTATTAGTATTTTTTTGTTCATCATTGAACATTTGCTTCCAGGATGTTGTGAATATGCAGTACGCCAATTGTTTGATCTTTATAAGCCTTACTATAAACACATAAGCTGGTAATTTTTTTAGTATTCATTAGCGCTAGAGCTTTTGCAGCTAAAGTATTTTTTTCAACTTTTATAGGGTTTTTTGTCATTATTTTTTTTACTGGAATATCATTTAAATTTTTATTTTTTTCTGCAGCTCTTCTAATTTGACCATCAGTGATAATTCCAGTTGTTAGTCCTTTATTATTTTTTATTACTAGAATCCCTAATTTTTTACTTGTTAAAATTTTTAAAGCTTTGTTCATTGTTAAATTTTCGTTAACAAAAGGTATTTTTTTTCCAGTAATCATTAAATCCTCTGCTGTTTTTAGTTTCGCTCCCAAGGAACCAGAGGGATGAAATTTTTTAAAATCTAGTTTCCCAAACTCTTTTTGTTGCATTGTAGCTATTGCAATAGCATCTCCCAAAGCAAGCTGAGCAGTAGTACTTGAGGTTGGTACAATTCCATAACCAGACTCGTTTACCTCCGGAATATGTAATCTTATATCTGCTGCTTTATATAAAAGTGATTTCTTTTTTGAAACAATACCAATTAGTAATATCTTATTTCGATTCGCAAATTGTATAATATTTTTTAGCTCACGGGTTTCTCCAGAATAACTTATTAATATAAGAACATCTTTTTTTGAAATACTTCCTAGATCACCATGAGAACAATCACTAGCAGATAAGGCAAAAGCTGGACTACCCACAGAAGAAAGGGTAGCAGCTATTTTCGAAGCTATTAATCCACTCTTACCCACACCGCACAAAATAGTTTTAGATTGACATTTAACTATAGCATCAACAGCTTTGTCAAAAGAGCTGTTTAAGTTTCTTTTTAATTTTGTAAGTGCTTGAATTTCTAAGTTAATTACATTTCTTGCAATTTTTTTATAATTCTTTTTTTTCATTTAGTGAGACCAAATATCATCTTTAAATGAAGCCAAATCTAAATCAACTCTAGTCTTTAAAAATTTTAAACAATCTTCGTATAATTCTATTCTTTTTTCTCTTACAAGAATTTTTTTTAAATCCCCATGTATTTTGTGAAGATACACTACATCATTTGCACAATATTTTAATTGTGCTTGAGTTAATTCCCCTCCAAAATCAGAGCTTTGAAATTGTTTACTAACATCAATATTTATAAATTCTTTGATCAAAGTTTTAAGTGAATGACTATCTGAATATGACCTTGCTAGCTTAGAAGCAATTTTAGTATCTAATATATTTTCTATATCTACATTTAAGTAGTATTTTATGTGAGCCATATCAGCTCTTCCATAATGAAAAATTTTAACAACCTCTCTGTCTTCAAGTAATTTAATTAAGTTTGGAGCCTTATAAGTTGTTCGATCAAGTTGAACAATATGTGCATCTGAATTTCCACTTGAAATTTGCACCAGGCATAAAGGATCTCGTTTGACATTTAGCCCCATGAACTCTCCATCGATAGCTATCGAGTTGCCTAAATCTAAATCTTCTGGTAGATCATTCTTGTGAAGCTTAATATCAATATTCATAATTGAAACCCTTATATATGACACTACAAAATTGTCTATTTTTAGATAAATGAAACCTCAAAATATCCTAATCTTTGGAGCAAGTGGCCAAGTTGGAAAAAATCTACTTCGGCTATTGACCAAAAATAACTATAAATGCACCGTGGTGACCAGATCACTTCATAAAAAGGGTCTAACGTTAAAAACTCAGGGATCAGCAGGCTGGATAGAATGTGTGGAGGCAAATATTTTTGATGAAAAAAAATTAAGAGATTTAATGAGCAAAGCTGATATTTGCATAAATTTAATAGGAATTTTATTCGAAAAAGGAAACATTAATACTTTTTCAAATATTCACGCTAAGTTTCCATATTTAATATCCAAACTTGCAAAAGAATATTCTTTAAAACAATTCATACAATTATCAGCTTTAGCAATTGATGAAAGTAAAGATACTAAATACTCTAAAAGCAAAATTGAGGGCGAAATTAATATAAAAAAAAATTTCCCTAATGCTACTATTTTAAGACCAAGTCTAGTTTTCTCAAGTGATGACAATTCATCTACTCAGTTTTTAACTCTTCTGAATAGGTTGCCATTCTTTCCTCTTTTTGGTAATCCTAATTTTATGCCTATTTATGTTGCAGATTTAACAAGAATTATTTATGAAGTAATCATAAAGAAAATTAAATCTACTACTATTGAGTGTATTGGACCAGAAAAAATTTCTTTTAAAGAAATTTTACAAAGGTTACTAAAACTTATGGATAAAAAAAGATTTCTTATTCCATTACCTTTGTCATTATCAAAAATAATTGCTAAAACTTTTCAACTTATGCCTCGTCCAATGTTGACTGAAGATCAATTAAAATTACTCTCATATGATAATGTTGCTTCTGGAAGATATAAAACTAATTTTGATGTAGGCATTCCCAGTACACATATGTTTAATGACGAAGTTGAACTTTATGTTCATATGTGGAAAGAACGTGGAGAGTTTTCTAAAAAAAAATATAATTTAAAAAATGATGATTAATTAAATAAATATTCAATTAATCAATCCTAAATTTCCTTAAGAGTAAAATTCCTGTATTAATCTTTCTATTTATATTTTTGAATTTAATGAAAAAAAAATCAATATATGAAAAAAATTTTAATAATCAAATTTAGGCAGTTTTAATTTTTTCAATAAATTGAGGAACTTCTTCCTCTTTATCAACAGCTTCTTCTTTTTTGCCCTTAGGTTGAAACGCGTAAAGTAAATGTAATTTACAATATGAAAAATCTTTTAATGAAGATCTGCCACAAAAATAAAAAGCGCTTTCATTGGGATGACCAACTGGCCATTTACACGAACTTTCATCTAGTTCTTCCAATTGCTTAGGGTTTTCAGGTTCAAAATCCTTTTCAATAAGTAATGATTTAAATTTATTACCCCTATTTTTTTTTTGAACAGACTCTTCTGGATTTATTTTATTTAAACCCTCTCTACTTGAATTGCTTCTAGGTTTTATTTTGGCAGATAAATTTAACCTGTGAGCCTTGCCAATAACTGCATTTCTGCTAATACCACCAATTATTGCAGCAATCTGACTTGCTGTACTTCCCTTGCCCCAAAGCTCTTTTAACTTACTTACTTTTTCTTCGTTCCAGCTCATAATCTATATTTAGTATGTTAATTAATTTTAATAACTATATACAGATCGCACAAGATTAAAAAAA
>MDTF01015662.1_pt1 | contig 10649 bp, 7 predicted proteins | sample 811191 | NCBI WGS metagenome assembly MDTF01 (sample SAMN05326649, study PRJNA326480) | marine metagenome | isolation source: seawater | place: Southern Ocean | collected 2011
AATATGTTGAGGGAACAGACACCAATGGTATAAAATTTTTACTTTTTTTAAATTCTCTTGCGAATGAGAATATTTCAGCTGAAGTTTTTTCCTTACTATGAATTAAAATAGCATCAGCACCTGCTTTGGAGTATACTTCGGCTCTCTTAAGGGCATCTTTTAAGCCTTTTCCAACTATAAAACTTTCAATTCTAGCTATCACCATAAAGTCTTCATTTTTTCTAACATTACAGACTTTTTTAATTTTTTTTGCAAAAAGAACTGCCTTATCTTGTTTTGTATCTGTTTGGTTTTTGAATAAAGAATTTTTTTTAAGTCCAATCTTATCCTCCATTATAATAGCTGAAGCACCACATCTTTCTAAAGATCTAACTAAAAAAGGAAGGTGCTCTAACAGTCCACCATTATCAGCATCAAAAACTAAAAGCTTTGAAGTTACTTCCATCATTTCATTTAAATTTGTAAGTCGCGAAGAAAAATCTACTGAAGAGTTATCAGGTTTACCTTTTGTAGCAGAATCAGTTAAACTCGACGACCACATACCATGAAATTCAGCAAAAGAATTTTTTTTTGAAAGTTTTAGATTTTCAATAATTAATCCTGTTAATGAGTTATGTGATTCTAAAATTCTAACGATGCCTTTTGCATTCATTAATCTTTTTAATCTCGAAACCCTATTGTTAGAAGTTATTCCAGATTTAATTATCTTATTTTTAATTTCGGTAGATGAAATATTTTTATTAAATGTAACTTCAATTAATTTACCTTTATATTTTTTAAGTGTTTTTACAACTTTAGCTCTTTGTTTTTTTTGTATACCTGTTTTCCAGTCATCACCATGAATGAAGTAATCAGGCTTATATCTTTTTATATTATCAGAATAATCCCAAATAGTCTGTTCTACTATTTTATCAATAAACCTAACTCCTGACAAAATTTCAAATCTTTCTTTATAATTTAGGATAGGAACTTTTTTATATTCAGATATTGCACTATCAGTCATTAAACCAACTATAACTGTTCCATATTTTTTTGCTTTTTTAAGAATATTGATATGCGCACTATGTAATAGATCTACTGCAAGTGGGACATAAACTATTTTATTTTTCATTAAACATTTGTTTTGCTATCTTATAATCATTAAATGTATCTATTTCCATATATTTTCCAGATACATAAGTTGGTTTTATATTAATTTCTTTTTTTATTAAGTATTTAAAAAAATGATGTAATTGAAGTTTTTTTGTACTCTTTGTTTTCTTAAGCAATTTATATTCTTTTAATAGCATATTACACATTTTTTTACTTATTTTAAAGATTCCCAAAAATTCACCATTTGCCTTATTCATTGTAAGTTTTTTTCCTATATCCATAATCTTATTATTTTTAATAAAAACTTTATCAGCTTGATCTAAGGGATGGTCAAACCTGTTTATATATTTTTTTTTCCAGTTTTTTTGAATAGCAATAGTAAAATTACACTTGTTATTAATAATTTTTTTTATTACTGAAATATCATAAATTATATCTGAAAATGATATTAACAAATCATCTATAAACCAGTCTTTAGCACTAAATAAAGAGTCTAATTGTTCATTTTGTCTATAATTTTTATTATGAAAATACTTAATATTTTTAAAATTTATTTTACTAGCTTTAAAACCTCTAACTATACAAATTTCATCTATTTTGCATTGTGTTATTAATTTAATTTGTCTTTCGAGTAATGATTTGTTGTTAATTTTTATTAATGACTTTGGAATTAATTTTGAAAATTCAGGTATTCTTCGTCCAGAACCTGCTGCTATTATAATTGATTTCATTGAGCTATATTATTCGTATCCCCAAGAGATTTTATCTTTATAAGATCTCTCTAGAGTTTTTTGTGGGTTATATAGGTTTGTAACCTCTGACAAATCTGATGAGTCTAAATTTTCTCCGTTAGAAATTTTTAATAAAGAGCCATTTCCAGAAAAACCATGCTCTTTAAATGAAGATATCCATATAGCATCACCTTTACTTATTTTGATCGATCTATTTTCTATATTAAAATGAAAATTGCCTTTAGTAACCAAATAGTGAGAAGATGCATAATTAGATAAATCTTTTATTTTTTTCTTATTAGAAACTTTGACAAAATAACCAAATAAATCTACATAACGCTCAGAAGAAGCCATTGAAGCTATTTTGTAAGATTTGTATTTTCTTATTGTTTTAAAACTATTTTTGTATGAGAGGTAGGTTTTCCCAATTTTATCTTCTGATTTATATATTTTTTTATTGAATATCTTTTGGTCAATTTTTAAAAATTTACAAACTTTTAAAAGTATTTTTTTATTTTTTAAAATTTGACTTAAGCCAGTTATTTTAAGATTAATTGATTTTGATAGATATTTTAAACTTACACCCCTGTTATCTAAATAGAGCTTTAGTATTGATGATCTTATATCTATAGACTGAAAATTAATCATCAATTTTTTATAATTATTGCTAGACCAATTATTTAAATTTTTTACAAGTTTTTCTATTGGGGATTTAGCAGTATAAGAAAGTATCTGACTATTTTCATCTGTTGCTCTAGCATATGAGTGTGGACAATAAGTAGGCTCAACATAGCTATCACCTATTATCCAGGGGTGATTTTTTGAATTATTAAAACTAATTTTAGAAAAATTTGTTTTATTAATATGTTTTCCCCAACGACCATAAATATCATTAGGACCCAGATTAATTGTTATAGCTTGTTCCAAATGACCATTATTTAATTTAGGTAATTTATTTTTTGGGCATAAAATATCAAGTATTACTGGACCGACAAAACCATTAGGTGTTGGTAAAGAATAATAATTATAAAAATGAATGCCATCTCTTTTAATGGGTCTTTTAGTTTTTTTAATTATATTTTTTGACCAAAAAATATAATCAGGAATTTTATCATGTAAAATAATTTTTTTCGTTGGTATTGAGAGGATTGAATTTATAAAATTTAGTTCTTTAGCGGTAATACTAAAATTTTTTTTTGTTTTTAATTTATTAGCTAAGGAATTTTGTTTATTATTAATAAATGGATTTGCTATTTTTCTAGCATTCAGCCAATGATTTAACTTTATTATATCAATAATTGTTAATTTTTTACTTGTAGTCATAAATTTTATAACATTTTATTATAAACAAATCTAAAACTCATTAGACAAATCTATTTAATGATATTCTGAATTTCTGTCAACTTATTACTAATTTAATCAATAAGAAAATCTTTGATAATTAGATAAAGCATAAAGATACTTTGAAGATCGAACTTGTCTAAATGGAAAATTATTAAGAATTTTTTTTACTAGTTGAAAGCTATCTTGAAAAAACTTTAGCTCTACAATCACATAATTTTTTGAAATGAGAGATTTTTCAAAATTAAAAAAAGATTGGTTATTTGAGCAAACGAGATTTTTATCAATGGTAAGTCGTATTTTAGATGAAATAAAATTTTCATAATATTCTCTTTCATATCCAACAAAAATAATATCTTTAATTATTAATTTTAATAATTCAGGATGTTTTGAAATTTCAAAATATACTTTATCATTTATAAAATTTCGTCTCTCTATTAAAGTATTTTTTGTGTCAAAAAAAAAATTAGATAATATAATTTTATCGCTTAGGTTATTTTTTTTTCTTTTAACTTCAATATTAAATGATTGATTTTTTTTTGAAAAACTATCAAAAATATTTTCATTAAATTTTGAATACCATCTTGCTCTTATTTTAATTCGCTTAGAATCACCAGAAATATTATCTGCAGCAAAATCTAAATTTGGAGTATCGTAATAAAGGGAATTTACATTACGATTATCAAAACTTTTGTTGAATTTAGCATTGAATAACCACGCATATAATTTTCCTAAATCTTTATAAAAAACTTTATATTTGATTTCTTGTCTAGGTAGGTTTTTTGATAAATCCATTATTTTTTCATACTACCCGACTGATACAAAGCTTTAACATTTAGATCGGAAACTTTACAAATATCTCCATTAATTTCAGCATAAGTGTTTTTTGTGCTAGTGCATAAATTTCCATTGATATTAGTTGTTTTATTTAAATTAATTACTTTTAAGCTAGTATTACCTTTAAAGAATGGTTTTTTGATATATGTCATGAAGGCATCATTTAAAATACCTTCCATCTCAATATTTTTAATTTCAACTATACTACCGTCTTTAACAGCAACTCCAGTGGAGGTATTTTTAATTAATATATTTTTAAATTTTACATTGGAAGCCTCTCCTATAGATAATGCTTTATCTCCAACTAAATTTATTAAAATATCTGAAATTTTTAAATTTGATCCTGACAAATCTAGGGCATCACCAGTAATGTTATCAAATTTTAAATTTGAAACTAAACCATTACAAAAATCGCAATCCAAGGCATCAGATTTTGTATTTATAAAATTCAAATTTGATAAATTTATTTCAGCATTTACAATATTTAATTGATCTTCAGCATTTCCACCTTCAAAATTTGAATTTTTAATTTCAAATTTACCACCGTATCCATTAATTGAACCTGTATATCTCATTAATGGGATTGATGGGGTTGATAAATTTGAAAAATTTACATAATTTATTGAAGATTCAGAATTACTATTATTAAAGATTGATATACTTCCGCCATTACCTGAAATTGAAATTGGCAATTGTTCATTTCCATCCATTTTAACTGAAGATTTAAAATATAAGTGGCTATTTTCCGTAAGCGTTAGTTTTGAGCCTTTATGAATTACAACAGGCTGATTAAAAATAACACTTTTTTTAAAAAACTTCTTACCCTCAATAAAACAAACATTTTCTATATTTTTTTTACAATAATTTTTTTTTGTAAAATATTTTTTATTCGTGATAGTATCTATGTCTATTAATGAAAAATTATTCTTAGAAATTTTTTTTATATTGTTAATAGACGAAATTACTTTAATTTGCTTATCTCTTTTACCTTTCAAATTAGTAAAAATTTCAATTTTATTTATATTATTTTTTTTAGAAGCCTGAATAAATTTATTAACTTGAATTTTTTCATCTTTATAATTAATTTCCGATATGAAAACTGGTTTTGATAATAAGTTAAAAATATGAACCTTTCCATTTGTGTAATGAACAACTTTAACAAATTTTTTGAATGACTTTATGTCATTATCTTTAAGCTCATGTTCTAAATTTTTTGAATCAAAATTTCCATCTTTTGGTAAATTATTTATCAAAAAAATCATTTTTTTATAATTTTTTTTTAAATATTCTATATTTTTTTTTACCGGAGAGATTGTAAATATTCTGTCATTAGGAAAATAAAAGGTTTTATAATTATTAGTAATACTCAAAGGATCATTCTTATTAATATAACGATCTACCCTATTTAGTGATTGTAAATATTCTTTATTATTAATTGGAGAATCTTTAAAGAGAATTGAATATTCAAATGGTAATCCATTTGGCAATACTGAAATATTTTTCCAGGTACGCTGGTCGGTTAATATTGGTTCTAATTTATGAGAATATGAATTCCAAGTATAATATGAGTTTCGGTTATACAGTGTATGTAAATCTCCCCATGACAAAGCTAAAATCAAACTATCAATCATTTTAGCTCTTTCAAAAATTTTTGAATTTTTTGAATTTATTGATTGATATATAAAACTATAAATTTCTCTTAAATTTTTATCACCCATTATTTTTTTATCACTTCCTCTTTGTGACAAAAAAATAGTGGGATCTGATATAAAATGGTGATTTGTTAAATGTTCTAGTTTCGGATTTAATCCATATTTCCAGTTTTCCTGGTTTGAAATACGGAAAACTCCTGTTCGTTTAATATTATTTTTTTCAACAAACTCTTTGTTAATTGTGGGCTCAATATTCATTACCCCCCAGTTCTTGTCATTTACTCTAAAATTAACAAAACTTTGGTCACTACTTGACAGGCCACCTAGTTCAGAATTTATTTTATGAAATATTTGATCATAAGGAAATTGGCGCGATAGGGCTCTATGTACTGAAAAATCTTTTAAACCGTTTATATAACCATCTTGAATTTTGACTCTCATGCTGAACCGAGTTTTTGAAAACCAATGACTTCTCATGTCACCCTTTAATTTTACTTTACACTTATAAATTGCCACACCATCACTAATTTTACATGACACATATTTGGGCTTAAAATTTACATTATTGGCTAAAGCTTTATCTCTATCATTATAAATTTTATTTAAATTTTTGAATTTAATGAATAAAGCTATATCTGATAAATTTTCATTTCTATCATTTATGAACCCATCATAGATTACATAAAAAATTTGTTTGATAGCTGGTAAAATATCTTTGGACTTAATGCCTTTAAAATTAGTCGTTATTTCACCAGTATCAAATAATCGAACGAAACCCGAATATGTTACAAAATGTTGTTGAGAGGACTCTATTTCAGATTTAACAAATATTTTAAAATTTTTTGTTGTTACTAACAAAAAAAGTCCAAAACAAAGTAAAAAAAGAAATAGTAATTTTTTTTGGTTTTTACTTTTGTAAGAATTTTTCTTAATCACCTATATTGACAAAAAGGTTTTTACCAATTTACCCCCGACTCAACAAATTCAATTTTAGAATTAACATCAATGAGTTTAAGTTTTTCAATTAAGTTTTGTAAGTCAAAATTAGGATCAATGCTTACATTTAAATATACGGATGTCCTTTCACCCTGAGATTGTGTTCTAATAATTTTTGATCCAATTGTATTTTTTTCTACAAGTTGGCAACACTCATTATAATTAGCATTTAAAATATTAAGTGAAATTGTATATTCTCCATTTATTCTATTTCCATGCCTTTCACTATTAAAGTACAAATAAACAAGTATTGATAAAGTTATAACAATAGTGATTACTTCAAATCCAGCACCAAAACCTAATCCAACAGCAATAGTCAAAAATAGATAGCCCAATTCCTCAGGTTCTTTTATTGGGGTTCTAAATCTAACAATAGATAGTGCACCAACCAAACCAAGAGATAAGGCGAGAGAACTTTTCACAACTGTTATTACCAAAAAAACTGTTAATCCAATCAAAGGTAAAATTGACCCAATATGAGTCTTCCCTCCTAAGGTTTGTGAAAATTTTTTGTAGAACCAACTAATAAGGCTAACTAGGACCATACATAATATTAGATCAAAAAAAATTACACCTATTGCATCATTGGTAAACTGTTTAGACTCCAATAGTTTATTAAGCTTTTCCATTTTTTTAGTGTTTTTTTTAACTAGCTCTTATTTATAAGAATTTACTATTACATATAAAAAATTAAAAACCAATAAAATTAGCTTAAACAAAATGCTGAATCTGTAAGACTTGATGACCACATTTTATTAAAATCTATATTCTTTTTTTTTATTAATTTTTAAATTATTTACTAAATATAAATCATTTTCAGATAATGCTTTTTATTTACCTTTGCTTTTATTTTTTACGTTAAAACATTCTTCATATTTAGAACTATTCTCACTTAGAGTGTAATTATAATAGATTATTCTTCTAACTTTTCTAAATTAAAGTATAACAATTTAATGTCAAAGTTCTTACTATTATCTTTTTTATTTATATCATTTAGTACAATTTGTTCAGCCTATATTGATCCAGTTACAACCAGTTTTATATATCAAATAATATTTTTCTTAATAACTGGTGTGATAGTTTTTTTTGCTAAATTAAAAAAAATAGTTGGACTAATAAATAAAGATTATAAATATTCAAATATTATTCTATATCTGGTTGGTATTTTCCCAGCATGGGTATTGTTAAGCGATCTTAATCAAAAAGAAATTTTTATAATATTTATTATTTTTTTTATCATTCCATTATTTATTATTTATGTATTAAATTTTTTTTTTAAACATCGTAATAAAAATAAATTTTATATTTTTTTAAATTCATTTGTAATAATATATGGTTTAGATCAATGTTTCGGTCTAGCTTCAGTTATAAATCTTTTAAGAATCCTTGATGATATTTATAGATATAGTGCGTATTTATTATTGTTTATTTTTTTATTAACCAGTTGTTATTTTTTATATTTGAAAAATAATAGAATTATAAATTTATTTATTGTTATAATTTTATTTTCTAACATATTAAATATAACAACAAATGAAAAAAATATAAAAAATCTCAAAAACTATGAGGTTATAGAAAACAATATATCAAATGTAAAGATTGAAAAAGTAAACTCAAACATTCAACCAACTATAATAATTATATTAGATGAAATGAATGGATATAGTGGTTTAAATAATGAAATTATAAATACACAAAAAACAAAGAAAAGCACAGATGATTTATTTAAAGAATTTGATTTTACACATTATCCAAATGCATATTCTATTTATGTAGGTACTGCTGATTCAATTCCTAGCTTTCTAAATTTTCATCATGAATATGACTTTAAAAAAATGGATAATTATAGAAAACCACACAATGAAATATTTGGATTTTATGAAAAAGTTACTAGCAATAAATTATTTGACCTTTTTGAACCTAATAAAATTTATGTTAGTCAAACATTAGGTTTAGATTATTGTGCATATGAAAATTTTAAAGAATGCAAAACTCTTAACCCTTTTTCAAAGAAAAATAAATATATAGATAATTTTAATCTTAATAGTTATGATTACATCTTTTCTCAATTTGCATTTCAAACTTCGATTACTGCAGCTCTTATGACTAGGGCTTTAAGATACTATGATTTAATTAAAATAATTGAGCCTAGGCTAATTGGTAAAGTTACGATTAAAAGCACATTAGATGAGTTATTTATTAAATCATCAACAAAAAAATATTCTTTACTATTAGCACATATACTAGCGCCGCACAAACCTTTTTCATGGGAAAAAAATACCTGTAATTATAAATACTACCAAAACCCAAACTTTATTTCTGATAAAAAATTACAAGAGTTTCATAATATTGAAATACAATGCTTAAATAAATATTTAAGAATTTTTTTTAATAAATTATCAGAAAAAAATTTATTAAATTATTATAATATAATAATCGCATCTGATCATGGGGCAAGAAACTTAGACTATTTATCAAATCCTTTAGATTGGCATTCTACATTATATGCTGAAAGAATTATTGAAAAAAAATATAGAAAAGTGAACAATATAATGTCCACACAATTACTATTTTCAAAATTCTTTAATGGAGATATTGAAAAAAAACCTAGAAACATGATTTATAATCATAAATCATCTAATTATGAATTATTAAATAATTAACTCAATTAAATACTTGATCTAAATTTTCAACAGTTAAACCAAAATTATAAAAGTTTTCGTTAGTAAATTTTTCAATTAAATTATCTTTATTCTTAAAATCCTTAATTGAATTATTTATAATCAAATCAATATCTTTAATTTCATTCTTTTTAAATATGTAGCCAAATGTATTTTTAACTTTATCTTCCATGGTTATTAAATCATCGTATTCTTTAAAATTTAAATTGTGGACTTTTCTTACATCTTCAAAATAAAGAACTGGTTTTTTAAACAACAAAATATATTCAATTGCTATGCCAGAGTTATCTGTTATTAAGCATTTTGCATTTTCCATGGCTTCCTTATTTTCTACATTATCATCAAGAATGAAATTGCTATTCATAAATTTCTTTCGAAATCCCTCAATAATATTAGGAGATCTTTTAAAATTTTCTGGGTGTGGCCTAAATCTGACATTAAAGCCTTTTTTTAAAACTTCATCAATAAGTAATTCTAAGTTTTGATTCATAAAGTTTACCTCATTTGAATTCCATGATGGTGCAATTAAAACTTCGTTAGAAATTTTTTGAAGATTTATTTTTTTTTTTAGATAATCAAAATATAAGTAACCAGATTTGATTAATTTTTTTTTCTTATTATTTTTTAAAAATTCACCTCTTTTTATTTCTTTTAATTGATACTCACCATTACAAAGAATTGTATCATAATTATCAAAAGCTTTGTTCGTATATTGAATTGATGTACTTACAGCAGAGTGAAAATAATAAATGTAATTATTTACATTTTTTGTTTTCTTAATTACGTGATTATCTAAATCTGTTATTGTTAAAAACATATTTTCAGATTTTACAATATTAAAAAAATACTGCATAAAAAAACCTTTTCCAATAAACATATTTTTAACATTTAAGTCTTCAATTTTATCATTAATATCAGAACTAACATAAAAAATTCTATCAGTATTTTTTTTTGCTAATAGTTTAATTAGTAAATATGAGTATTTTTGATAAGATCTATTTTCGGAATAGAAAATATATTTGGGCTTTGCAGAATTAATAATATTTATATTTCTTATAAATAATATTATATTTATAACTTTACTATATAACGACATGATTAATCTAATCATTTTTTACGATTTAATTCGACCATATATATCTTGAAATCTAACTATATCACTTTCTTTTAGTATTGAACCAACCTGAGCTTCTATGATTTTAACAGGCTTGGTGCCTTTATTTTCAATTCTATGAATTGCTTCTAATGGAATGAAAATATGATCGTTTTGTTTTTTAGAAAAGCTATCTTTATTAAGTGTAATCTTGGGAGTTCCTTGA
>MDTF01017012.1_pt1 | contig 10645 bp, 9 predicted proteins | sample 811191 | NCBI WGS metagenome assembly MDTF01 (sample SAMN05326649, study PRJNA326480) | marine metagenome | isolation source: seawater | place: Southern Ocean | collected 2011
CTTTTGCGATATCTAAAATGGGGTCACTCACGCCAAGCGCTTCTAGTACCTCATCTGCTGCTACCTTAATAATCGTTGCTCGTGGGTCGAAGTTCTTATAAACACGGTGGCCAAATCCCATTAATCGGAAGCTGTCGTTTTTATCTTTTGCCTTGTCAACCCATTTCTGTAGACCGCCACCATCTTGCCGAATCTGTTCTAACATCTCTATAACAGCTTGGTTGGCTCCTCCGTGAAGAGGCCCCCAAAGTGCAGCGATTCCTGCAGAAACAGATGAATATAGATTTGCTTGTGATGATCCGACAACACGTACTGTAGCTGTTGAGCAGTTTTGCTCATGATCTGCATGAAGAATCAGAAGTTTGTTTAGAGCACGTTCTACAACGTCATTTACTTTGTAATCTTCCGTTGGAAGTCCAAACATCATTTGCAAGAAATTTCCACAGTAACTCTGGTCATTTCTCGGGTACATAGTAGGAAGCCCTTTGTTGTGCTTGTATGCTTGAGCAGCTAAAGTTGGGAGTTTCGCAATGAGGCGGTGAATTGTCTTTTCTATATCTGTTACAGATCTATTCGCACTTTGTGATTCTGGGTAAAACGTAGAAAGACTCGCGATCATTGAAGACAACATTCCCATCGGATGAGCCCCTTGAGGGAACGCATCGAAAAAACGTTTCATGTTTTCATGCACAAGAGTGTGGTGCGTAATTGACTCATCGAAGTAAGCCAATTCTTCAATATTTGGAAGTTCACCATACACAAGTAAATAGGCAACCTCAAGAAAAGTTGCATTCTCAGCAAGCTCCTCAATACTATATCCTCTGTATCTAAGTATCCCGTTCTCACCGTCCAAATAAGTAATTGAACTTTGTGTCGATCCTGTATTCTTAAATCCGGGGTCAATGGTGATGTAGCCTGTCGTAGCACGTAGCTTGCTGATGTCAATAGCTTTCTCGTTTTCAGTTCCAGTTATAACTGGCAATTCTATTTCCTTTCCGTCAAGGATTAGTTTTACTGTCTCACTCATTTTCTTGCTATTTTTTTACAGGTGTATGTGCCTCAGATTTCAATGATCGCTTCAAAAAGCGGGATGCAAATATAACAAAATCAACAGCCTAAATGCAATGTCTTTACTCAGAGAGTTTGTTACCAAGTTCCAACAAATTCTGTCGAGTATTTGTCCCACATTGGTTGCATTTGTTCTTGAGGTGTCTCACTCTTAAATACATCGTTAAAAAAGGTCAATAAAACCTGAAGTTGTCTAGGTTGTTTGTACCCTGAAATAGGTGCGATTACGTTTAGATTTTCATCAAAATATACGATCGTTGGGTATGCAGAGACTTTTAAGGCAATAGATAGTTGGTGAACTCCATTGCGCCCTTTGCTGTTGGGGTTGTAATTGGGGTTGTTGTAAACTTCACCTTGATAGGTAACAGGAGCTGGGCTTTCGGCATCAAATTTTACACAGTAATAATTTTCATTTACGTATTCGATTAAGTTTTTATTTGTAAATGTATTCGCCATCATCATCTTGCACGGTCCACACCACTTTGTATAAACATCCATCATGACTTTGCGTGGCTCATCTTTGAGTGCTTCTGTCACCTCTGCCATTGTCATCCAATTTATTTTTGCTTCTTGAGCATGTAATTCTAAGTTTGAAGCCCAAACCAACACTATCGAAGCTATTAAAAGACGCATTATATTTTGTTTTAGTAAAGCATGCAATTTACAAAATAAAAAAGATGGGACAGGTTAATTGCGTTCATAGTTGTATTTTGCGCAGTAAATAAATATTAAACAACATGTCTTCATCCTCAATTCCGGCCCACCAAAAAGAATTATTTGGTCACCCAGTAGGCCTTTACGTTTTGTTTTTCACAGAAATGTGGGAGCGCTTTTCATATTATGGGATGAGAGCTATTCTCGTGTTGTACTTAATCACTGAGTCAAAAGGAATGAATCCAGGATTGGGCTGGACTGACGGTGACGCGCTTGCTTTATATGGATGGTATACAATGATGGTCTATGTCATGTCTGTTCCAGGGGGATATATTGCGGACAAGCTTTTGGGCCAAAAACGATCGGTTCTAATTGGCGGAATTTTGCTGTTAATAGGTCACAGTACTCTTGCGATTGAGCAAATGTGGGCGTTCTACACAGGTCTGGTATTTATCGTTTTGGGAGTAGGTATGTTAAAGCCAAATATCTCAACGATGGTTGGAGGATTGTACAAGCAAGGAGATATCAGAAGAGATAAAGGGTTTACCATTTTCTACATTGGAATTAATGTTGGTGCCTTTATCTCCAGCTTAGTCGTTGGATATGTGGGTGAAGTTTATGGATGGCACTATGGATTTGGTCTCGCAGGAATAGGAATGGGGTTGGGTGTTTTACAGTATATGTTTGGTTTGAAGTACCTCAGTCAAGTGGGTAACTTTTTAGGAGACTCTAAGGACAATACAGAGGTGATGAAAGCTCCGCTGACCAAAGTTGAGAAGGATAGGGTCATTGTACTCTTGATCTCCTTCCTGTTGGTGATTGTGTTCTGGGGAGCTTTCGAGCAAGCTGGTGGTTTGATGAATATCTACACCATGGAAAATACGGATAGATTCTTGGGGAATTGGCAAGTGCCAGCTTCATGGTTTCAGTCTATCAATGCGATGTTTATCATTTTCTTCGGAACGTCAGTTGCTTTATTTTGGGCAAACAGGAAGTTAAAAGGAAAGGTTTCTACTTCTCTTTTCAAGATGATTGTGGGCTTAATTATTATGGGAGTTGGTTTCTTCTTTATGACAGGAGCTACAGCTCAGTACGAAGCTACTGGAAGTTCAGCAATGTACTGGCTTGTTCTTGCATACCTTTTCCATACTATAGGTGAGCTGTGCTTGTCTCCTGTAGCATTGTCATTCGTGACCAAGCTTGCTCCAGTGAAATACGCATCGATTATGATGGGTATTTACTTTGCGATGACAGGCTTTGGCAGCAAGCTAGCTGGACTTTTAGGCGAGTGGTCTTCCAGTTTAGGCGCTTCCACGATATTTACAGGTATTGCTCTTACAAGCGTAGGGCTAGGGATTCTTGTTTTAATGCTAAGACCTAAGCTTGAGGCTTTAACTCACGGTGTAGAGGATGATGAAACAGTAGCGAGCTAAGAAATTACGACAAATGACAATCGGGGTGACTTTGCAATTGCAATGTCACCCCGATTTTGTTTTAATAAACTTGTTGCTTTAGAAGTTTTCTTTCACAAAGTCCATCATCATATTGAAAAGATGTATTCGCGTATTTCCACCGTATATGCCGTGGTTGCGATCTGGATAAGCAAAGAAATCGAAATCTTTGTTTGCATCAACTAAAGCGTTCACCATCTCCATAGAGTTTTGGAAGTGGACGTTGTCATCACCTGATCCGTGTACCAGCAGAAGAGCTCCTTCTAGTTTTTCAGCGTGGTTTACTGGACTGTTGTCTTCGTAACCGCTTTCATTCTCTTGAGGGGTTTGCATAAATCTCTCAGTGTAAATGCTGTCATAGTATTTCCAGTTTGTAACTGGTGCAACAGAGATGCCCGCGCTATACACCTCAGCACCTTTCGTCATGCACAAGAGTGTCATGAATCCACCATAGCTCCATCCTTGAATTCCAATTCTATCTGAATTAATGTAGTCTTGGTCTCCCAAGTATTTCGCGAAATCGATAAAGTCCTCAGTCTCTAGTTTTCCCAATTCTTTGTATGTGCTGTGCTCGAACTTGCGCCCTCTAAGTGGAGTGCCTCTTGGATCAACTGATACGACGATGTATCCTTCTTGAGCCAAGTACTGATACCACATTAGGTTTGCTCCACCCCAGCTGTCCGTAACGGTATTCACACCAGGTCCGCCATATATGGCAACGTAAACTGGGTACTCTAGTGAAGTGTCGAAATCAGGAGGTAGAATCTTCCAACAGTTTAACTCTGTCCCCGATGAGTTTGTAAACGTAAAGAACTCTTTAGAGCTATAATCGTATTCACTGAGTGTATTCCTTAAGTTTTCATTGCTTTTAAGTGTTCGAACAACATTTCCTTTTCTGTCTCTTAATGTGTAGACAGGAGGAGTGTTGGCGTTGCTGTGGTTGTGTATTCTGTATGAGAAATTGGCAGAGAAGTCTGCGCTGTGATGTCCAGGTGTTTCATCTAAAGTAACAATATTGCCATCCAGATCTACAGAGTGTAGGTGTTGTTGAGTAGCTCCTTTCATAGATGAACTGAAGTATATTTTCTTTTTTGATTCGTTATACCCCATGAACTCAACCACGTCCCACTCACCTTTTGTAAGCTGCGTCACATTGCCCTCATAGTCAAATTTATAGATGTGGTTAAACCCATCCCGTTCACTAGTCCAAAGAAAAGATGTGCCGTCTTGTAAGAAAATGAGGTTGTCGTGGATGTCTATATAGGTTCTTGTGGTTTCCTTGAAAATTTCCTTGGCACCTAAGCGGTTGTTTGGGAATTCTCCTTCAGTCAGGTAGAATCGAAGATCATTTTGGTGTCGGTTCATCGTCAAGATGCAAAGCTGTGCTGCGTCTTGTGTCCAAAAGAACCTCGGCAAATAATGCGCACTCTTGTTAATCGCCACTCCGTGATTAATTCCCGTATTTAGATCATGTATAAATACTTGTACGTCACTGTTAACTTCTCCAGCTTTAGGATATTTAAAAGTGTTAAGTTCTGGATAGAGTCCTCCGTACATCGGCATGTTCATTTCTTTGACGGCACTTTCATTAAACCTGTAGTACGCGAGTCTTTCGCCGTCAGGCGACCACTTCATTCCATTGTCATCACCGAATTCCTCTTCGTAAACCCAATCAGTAGCTCCGTTAATGATGCTGTTCGCAAGTCCGTCATTTGTGACTTGGGTTTCCGTCCCGTTGATGAGGTTTGCGATAAAGACATTGTTGTTTCTGACAAAAGCCACTTTATCTGCCGATGGAGAGAAGCTTGCAAGGCGCTGTTGACCTTTTGAAAAATCGGTCAATGGCGTAGCAGGTTCATTTGACCGAGTGTCGTAGATATAGAAGTCTGCATAAAATGAATGCCTATAAAGTTGGTTTGTGTTTGTTGTGAGGAGAATAAACCTTTCGTCAGTGCTAAAAAAGTAGTCTGTAATGAATTCTCGAGCATCTTCAAAGGCTTGAAGAGATGTGACGATGGTTTTTGCCTTCTTTCCTGTTTTGTATGAATACTTCACAATTGACGATCCTTCCGCTTCATCAAAATCACTTGTGGTGTAATGTGTTCCGTTAGCCATTGACCTGACTCCCCAAACTCCTTCAGACCGGAACTCTCCGCTCCATATTTTTTCGTTTGAGAAAGTTTGAGCTGTGGAAGAGAAGCACAATGTTATCGTGCTTATAGCGATGATCAATGAGAGTGTCTTTGAAAAATGTTTGTACATCTGAAATATCATATTGTTTGAGGGTTACTTTTGACAGAGTACAAGATAGTAAAATTGAAAACGTTTAAGAGCAATGCTTACGAATTATAGGGAGATTTTTCAAAATTGTTTGCCATCTGACAGGTTGCATTATGAGGGTGAGGTCATGGAGTTTCACTCTAAAGATGAAACTGAAGACTTGTACTTTAAGCCGGGAATCGTTGCGGAGCCCATTTCTACACTCGAAGTATCAGCCTTGATGCAATTGGCTTTCGAGCACAATGTCTCGGTTACAGCAGGTGGGGCAAGAACAGGTCTTAGTGGTGGTGCTCTTGCTATTCAAGGTGGTCTGGTATTGTCTCTTAGGAGAATGAATAAGATTCTACTCATCGATGAGATCAATCAACAGGTGATTGTTGAGCCTGGTGTTGTTACTGAAGTGCTTCAGAATGCAGTTTCCGAGAAAGGTCTTTTTTATGCTGTTGATCCAGCTTCTCGTGGAACGTGTTCAATCGGTGGCAACATTGCAGAGAACAGTGGAGGCCCTAGGGCAGTTAAGTATGGCGTAACGAAAGATTGGGTTTTAAATCTTGAGGTGGTACTCGCTGATGGAAGGGTCATAGAGACAGGCGCCAACACTTTGAAAAACAGCACGGGGTATAACCTCACGGGTTTGATTGTTGGAAGCGAGGGGACGCTGGGTATTGTGACTAGAGCAACGCTTAAATTGCAGCCATTGCCACGTTTTCAGGCTCTGATGCTTGTTCCATTTACAAGCGTGACCAACGCATGTAAATCAGTGTCTCAAATTTTTCGTGCGGGTTCTATGCCTAGTGCGATTGAGTTTATGGAGCGGGATGCTGTTGTCTTGACTCAAGAATTTACAGGGAATAAAGAGATTTCATTAGAGCCAAACGATCAAGCATATTTGTTGATTGAGGTGGATGGGTTTTATGAGTCAGAACTTATGCCACAATGCGAAAGGGTGTTGTCAGTTCTCGAAGCGAACGGCGCGGGGGACGTTCTTTTTGCTCAGTCTGCTTCGGAGAAGGAAAAGTTGTGGTATTTACGGCAAAGGGTAGGAGAGGCCGTAAAAGCCACAAGTGTCTACAAAGAAGAGGACACGGTGGTGCCACGGGGGATGTTGCCTGAACTCATGAAGGCCGTGAAATCCATTGGCATGAAATATGGATTTCGATCGATATGCTATGGTCATGCTGGGGATGGGAATCTACATGTAAATATCTTAAAGGACGACTTAAGTGATCATGTTTGGTCCGTTGATTTGAACAAGGCAATCAGGGAGTTGTTTGATGCAGTTGTTGCAATGGGAGGTACTTTAAGTGGTGAACATGGCATCGGTTTGGTGCAAAAAGAATTTATGGACATTGCCTTTTCAAAAGATGAGTTGTCTGTCCTCAAGATGATTAAGAATGGTTTAGATCCCAAAGGGATCCTGAATCCGGGTAAAATGTTTCCAAACGAGTGAATGTGAATATTCTGATTTTAAGGGATGTTTTAGTTGTGAATTGTAAGCCTAACTTTAATTTTCAAACCAAGGATTATATCAGATGGCTCAAGATTTATTGAAAGGCAAAAAAGGCATCATTTTCGGTGCGTTGAACGAAATGTCTATTGCATGGAAAGTGGCGGAGCAAGCAGTTGCTCAAGGAGCAGAAATTGTGTTAACAAATGCACCTATTGCGATGCGCATGGGGACGATTAACGAACTCGCTGCGAAATGCAACAACTGTCCTGTAATCCCTGCAGACGCTACCAGTGAAGAGGACATTCAAAAACTATTTGAAGGTGCCATGGCGCATTTTGGCGGCAAAATCGACTTTGTGTTACACAGCATTGGGATGAGCCCCAACGTTCGCAAAGGCAGGCACTACACCGATTTAAACTACAAGTTTTTACAGACGACTCTAGACGTAAGTGCAATCTCTCTTCACAAGGCTCTTGCCACAGCGAAGAAAATGGATGCACTCAATGACTGGGGCTCTGTGGTTGCTCTTACCTATGTAGCTGCCCAAAGAACCTTTCCGGATTATGGTGACATGGCTGATGCCAAATCACTCCTCGAGAGTATTACGAGAAGCTTTGGGTACCATTATGGTGTGTCGAATAAAGTTAGAATCAATACCATTTCCCAATCTCCAACAATTACGACAGCAGGGTCAGGCGTAAAGGGATTCGATGAATTTATCGCTTATTCTGAATCGATGTCCCCCCTGGGCAATGCTGACGCTCTGGCTTGTGCTGACTATTGCATCACAATGTTCAGCGATTTAACACGCTATGTCACTATGCAGAACTTGTTTCACGATGGTGGGTTCTCAAATACAGGTGTCAGCATGGAGGTTATTTCTAAGTTTGCTCCCGAAGAGAAGTGAGTTGATATTGAGAAGTGAATTCTCTTCTTCCGGCCTTCCTTGTGATGCTATCTTTTTGAATATCCCAACCTCTTGCCGGGCAATACTCTCTCCCATAGAATATGATCTGTAGGTGAAGTTTGTTCCATTTTTCTCTTGGGAACAATCTTTTTGCGTCTTTCTCGGTCACGACTACGTTTTTTCCGCTGGTTAACCCCCATCTGTACATCAGTCGATGTATGTGTGTGTCCACAGGGAATGCCGCAACCCCAAACGCTTGTGCCATAACCACCGAAGCGGTTTTATGTCCAACACCCGGCAGCTCTTCTAAGTCCTCAAAGCTTTGAGGAACTTTGCCCAAATGTTTCTCAACTAAAATTTCTGAAAGCCTATATATAGCCGCAGATTTACGAGGTGATAATCCGCAAGGCTTGATGATTTCACGAATTTGCTTGACATCTTGCATCATCATAACTTCTGGAGTAGAAGCAAGTTTAAAAAGCGCAGGCGTAACAGTATTTACCCTCTTATCTGTACACTGTGCTGAAAGCAAAACAGCAATCAGTAGAGTGTAAGCATCAGTATGGTCTAGTGGTACAGGAGTCCTAGGGTACAAACGCTCAAGCTCATTCATGATGAATAAAACTTTCTCAGATTTTTTCATATTCAAGGTGTTGTTTGAAAACGATAAGATGCATTTTTCTTTGTTAAAATGATGCTTTCTTTTGTGTTGAGAAGGCTTAAATCGACCACGTTTTCTTGATCATCATAGACTTCATAAAACATATTCAAGCTTATTTCACTTTCCTTCATCGTGTCAGCGACAAAGGTCTCTGACTCCAGATACAGATAGCAAATGTCATAATCGTATTCAAAACCGATGAATGTGAATTTTACATCATGTGGTCCATGGGTAAATGTGATTTTATTTTGGACGTAATCCCCGACTAAAGAGTCAGTAAGATCGTGCTGATTTTGAGCTCCGATTTCAAGATCCAAGTTCTCATGTGTTCTCTCAATGGATAGCTCCAGGTCGTCTGTGAAGACATTGATAACCACCTGAAGAGTTTGAGTGACATTGTTGTAATCGATTGTTGATTTGGTAAAGTGAATATCGTGGGTAGAACTCGCAATAAACATGCACATAAGAAGTACTCTAATCATGTGTTAAAGGTATATATTTATGGCATGGAGGCAATGGATATTTTCGCAGATGATAGAGCAGGTGATCTGCTGGTAAGATTAAAAGCCTCAGAAAGAATAATTCTGACAGGGCACAGAGGTCCTGATGGAGATGCAGTAGGTTCTACATTGGCACTTTGGAATCATTTTAAAGAACAAGGCATAGAGTCAACAGTGGTTTTTCCAGATGCATATCCCAAGTTCATTCACTGGATGAATGGGCATGATGAAATTGTACTTCACTCAGATCAGCCTGAGCTTGCTGAAAAGCTTATTCTAGAGGCAGATATTTTGTTTGTTCAAGATTACAACGACCCATCACGTGTCGGTGATTTGCAAGAATCTTTAGAAAAAACAAAGGCTTTTACCGTAATGATCGATCATCATCAAAGACCAACTGACTTTGTAGATATGATGTTTTCGGATGAAAAGAGCTGTTCAACTTGTGAAATGGTGTACAGATTAATTGATCGATGGGGCGAAGCTCCAAAGCTATCCGTAGACACTGCTTCCTGTATTTATTGTGGAATCATGACAGACAGTGGTTCTTTCAGGTTTCCATCAGTCTCTGCTCAGACTCACTTGATAGCAGCGGCTCTTATTGAGACGGGAATGGACCACTCTGTGATTCATGCGCGAGTTTATGACACCAGTCGTGAGGGTAAACTGAAGCTTGTTGGTTATGCTTTAAGCGAAAAGCTTCAAGTTTTCCCAGAATATCATGCTGCAATTATTTCATTATCTATAGAGGAGTTGGATAAGTTTGGCTACGAAAAGGGAGATACAGAAGGGCTAGTGAATACTGCTCTTAGTATTGAGGGTGTCAATTTTGCAGCCTTCATCCACGAGTCATCTGACAGAGTTAAAATGAGCTTCCGTTCGGTAGGTGATTTCAGCGCACGAGATTTTTCCGCAAAATATTTTGGTGGTGGCGGGCATCACAATGCTGCAGGGGCAGCATCAACAGACACTTTAGATCAGGTGGTTTCAAAAGTAATTGATCTTCTTCCTAATTATTTAGAGGCATTGGATTATCCAGCTCCTTGAGTTAGCCAAAGCGGAATCGCTTCATCTAGCATCTTATAGACTTTTTTAAATCCACTGTCTCCACCGAAATAAGGGTCGGGTACTTCTTCTTTGTTAGTCAGTACCATGTGAACTTTTGATTTTTGATTCTGGTTTTCCGCAAGTGAGCACACATCGTTAAAATTATTCTGGTCCATCACCAGTATTAGATCGTAATACTCGAAGTCAGTTTGTTTGATGATTCTTGATATTTGAGATGTAATGTCATGGTTGTTTTGTTTCATAACTTCTATCGACCTTGAATCGGGAGATGCTCCAGCGTGATTGTTTATTGTTCCTGCTGAATCTATCTCAACAGTCAGGCCAAGTCTTTTTCCGTGGTGAATTAACAATCCGTGTGCAATAGGAGATCGGCAGATGTTCCCCAAACATACTGCTAGTATTCTGTGTGTTTTATTGTTCATTGGGTCAATTTAGTGATCATTGTGTTTTTAAATCTAGTTCTTTTTTATTGACATGACTATCTACATCCTTCACGCGAAATATATTCATGTGTTTTAGAAATTTAACACACCAAAAACGGGGCCAAATCATTGGCCCCGTTTTCAAATATCTTTCACTTTTTCTGACTTCAGTATTCCAGGTTAA
>MDTF01014305.1_pt1 | contig 10644 bp, 11 predicted proteins | sample 811191 | NCBI WGS metagenome assembly MDTF01 (sample SAMN05326649, study PRJNA326480) | marine metagenome | isolation source: seawater | place: Southern Ocean | collected 2011
CTGTCTTGGCAGTAAATCTTATTTTAGTTTTACGGATGAATTTATTAATCAAGAACAAAAAGTAGCGAGAGACGTATAATGGATTCTAATAAAATAAAAAAAGGGTTAGGACGTGGATTGTCATCTCTAATAGGTGAGACAAAGTTAGAAACAAATATTAATAAATTACCTATAAGCGACTTACTCAGTAATAAATTTCAACCAAGAAAAAGATTTGATGAAGAAAGTTTGGAAGATTTAACAAACTCAATAAAAGAAAGAGGAATTATTCAGCCCATAATAGTTAGAAAGTCCTCTGAAAATAATTCTAAATATGAGATAATAGCAGGAGAGAGAAGGTGGCTTGCAGCCCAAAAAGCAGGCTTACACGAGGTGCCAGTAGTGATTACAAATGTAAATGATTTGAAATCTTTAGAGTTCGCCATAGTAGAAAATGTTCAAAGAAATGATCTAAATGCTATTGAAGAAGCGCGTGGTTACCAACGATTGATCCAACAGTTTTCTTACGATCAAGAAAAGGTAGCTCAATTTATTGGTAAAAGTCGTAGTCATATAGCCAATTGTTTAAGGTTATTAAATCTGCCTGAAGAAATTTTGAAATTAATCGAGTCTAAAAAATTATCACCAGGACATGCTAAAATTTTAGTTGGTTTAGGCAATGCAGAATTTGTTGCAAAAAAGATAATTGAAAAGAATCTTTCAGTTAGGCAAGCAGAAAATTTTGTAAAAATTTTTAAAGGTAAAAAAAAATCATTCAAACCTTCAAAAGATGCAAATATAAGAGATATTGAGACTTCAATTATAGAAAAAATTGGAATAAATGTTTTGATTAAAAATAAAAAAAATAATACAGGGTCTATTTCATTTGAATATAAAGATAACGAGCAATTAAATAAAATTATTGAGATTATTAAAGCGAATTACTAGCTGTTGACGTTTTTTCAATAATAAAATCCAACAAAATATTAATTGAGTTATTTGAATATTTTTTAATTAATAGCTCAATGTCATTAATTTCATAAATTAGATCTGTTGCGTCATTATAAGACCAACATCTTATTTGTTGTTTCACAACCTCTTTATCTTTCCAAAATATAGGTGGTTTATAACTTGCAACTATTGAGTCAATATTTTTTGTTTTTTCAAGCTGTTTACATAGAAGACTTAATCGTTTTGATTTCATAAGAAAAGTTCTAATGATCATTATACAATCTTCATGAGAATAATTATTTTCATTCAATATATTGAGAGTTTTTTTCTTATTTTTTGAGAGACAACTGTCTATTAACTCTGAAGCATCATAATTTTCAGCTAAATTTGTAAGTTTAAGTATATCATCTACTTCTATTTTTTTTTTATCTTTTGCAAAATTTTTTATTTTTTCGAGCTCATTGTATAAATTTTGTCTGTCACCCCTGCATCTTCCAGCTATTAAATTAATTACCTGTTGTGAGATAGTAATTTTTTTTGATCTAAAAAACTTACTCGCGATTCCACTTAATGTTTGATCATTATCTTCATAAAAAGGAACACAAATTGTTTTTTTATTTTTTTCAAAAAAAGATCTAAGTTTAGATTTTTTCTCAAGAGAACTTGAATTTAAAACTATAACTAAATCATCAATATTTTTTTCAACTATTTCTTCTATAATATCATTAATTTTATCAGTAGCCCTATTAATTATAACTAACTTTTCATTTTCAAAAAAAGACTTAGATAAAACATTATCATAAAAACTTTCTAAATTTTTTAGTACATCGGCCTCCTCGTAAGAATAAGTCTTGTCTGAGTATTCTTTCTTAAATTTTTCTTTTATTATCTGATTCTTGTGGCCTTCATTCTGCCCATATAATAAATAATATCTAATTTTTTTGAGATCAATTTTTTCTATTTCGAATGACTTAAGAATCATTTTAAATTCTAGATAAGAATATTGTACAGTCTTCTATAATTTTGTTTATTAATAATTCTTCGATTTCTTTCTCGTATTGGCTTAAATTAAACTTATTGCTATCAGCTTTATAATTAAAATTTGCAGAAAAAGATTTATTATCCTTTTTTCCATCACCATATTCTACTTGTAAATCAATAATAATTGTCATTTCATAACGCGATGGATTACCTTTTGTATCCTTTGATATTACTGTAATTTTTTTTTGTGAATCAAATGTTAAAGTTAGAAGGTTTTCACTTGCATCATTTGATAAGTTCAAAAGATTTCTTTTTATTTTTGAACTGATTTTATTATTTTCTTTTTTACTAATTTTCAAGATGTTAAAATTAAAGTTTTTACCTGAGTAGATTGGTGAGTATCCACAACTACAGAGAAGCAAAAATGCAAATAAAACTATTATTTTTTTTTTCATTATATTATTAAATTTATTAATCTATTTTTAACATAAATACTTTTTTTAATTTCTTTATTTTCAATAAACTTATTAATCATTTCATCTTTAATTATTAGTTTAATTAGATCACTTTCTGATATTTCTTTTTTTAAACTTATTAAGCCTCTTTTTTTTCCATTAATTTGGACTACAATTTGAAAATCTTTATTTATTATAATGTTGGGATTAATTTTAGGCCACTCAGTTTTTTTTATTTCACCAATTTCACTTAAGCATTCAAAGGCAAAATGAGGAATTATTGGTAGCATTAGTTTTAGTATTTTTTTATAGTTTTCAATTAATTCATTTTTGTTTAATGATTTCTCAATTTCTTTTGTTAAAAAATTATAGGTTTCATAAAGATTGGCCACAATAACATTATAGTGAAATTTTTCTAAGTTATTTGTTATTTTATTAATTAATGTATTTGTAAAAGCTGCTATTGATGAAGCCTCATCATTTTTTTCATCTAAAGCTATTTTTAAGACAATCTTTTTATGTAAAAGCCAAAATTTTTGAATAAATCTGTAAGAAGCAATCATTCCTTGGTCTGACCACTGCACATCTTTTTCTGGTGGGCTATCTGATAAAATAAAAAGTCTTACTGCATCTGCCCCATAATTTTTTATTATTTTTTCTGGATCAACAGTATTTTTTTTAGATTTAGACATCGACTCACTTGGTCCAATTTTCACTTTTTCATTCGGTTTGTTTTTTACATAGAAATCTAAACCATTATTTGATTCAATTTCATCAGGACTGAGCCACTTGTTATTTACATCCTTATAAGTCTCATGACATACCATACCCTGAGTAAATAATCCTTTAAATGGTTCTGGGTTGATAAACTCTTCTCTCTTAAAATTTATAGCGCGCATGAAAAATCTAGAATATAAAAGATGAAGAATTGCATGTTCTACTCCCCCAATATATTGGTCCACTGGCATCCAATATTTAACCTCATCTAAATCAAAACCTTCCTTACTATTTTTGCTTGAACAGAATCTCAAAAAATACCAAGAAGAGTCGACAAATGTATCTAGGGTATCAGTTTCTCTTTTACAAACTTCTCCATCTATTTTAATTTCCCCCCATTCCTCTTGGTGATCAAGTGGATTTCCTTTTGTATTGAGATTTATGTCTTCAGGTAATTTTACTGGTAAATCTTTAAGTGGAATTTTAACTATTTTATTTTCTTTATTATAGGCAATTGGAATTGGACAACCCCAATACCTTTGTCTAGAGACACCCCAATCTTTTAATCTAAAGTTAATTTTTTTTTTACCAATTTTTTGTTTTTCTAAGATTTTAATAGTTTCATTTATAGATTCCTCAGGTGCATTTAAGTCGTTCAAAAATTTTGAATTAATTATTTTACCAGGTCCAACATAGGCTTCGTTTAAAGAAGCGTTGTTTTTATTGATTTTAATAGGCTCTATTACGGAAGTAATATTAAGGTTATATTTTTTTGCAAAATCAAAATCTCTTTGGTCGTGAGCAGGGCATCCGAAAACTGCGCCAAAACCGTAATCCATCAAAACAAAATTAGCAAAATAAACAGGTACTTCCATTGAAGGCTCCAAGGGATTTATAGCAACCAATTCTGTTTTAAAGCCAAGCTTTTCAGCTTGAGCAATAGACTCTTCGGTAGTACCATTTTTTGAGCATTCATCTTTAAATTTTAAAAATTCTTGGTTTTTTTCATAAAACTTTGCAATTGGATGATCAACAGAAACTGCTAAAAAAGAAAATCCAAACAATGTATCTGGCCTAGTGGTAAAGCATTTAATAGTTTGAATAGGTAATTCACCTTTTATCTTAAAATCAATTTCACAACCAAAAGATTTTCCTATCCAGTTTTTTTGCATAGTTTTTACTTTATTTGGCCATTCATTGAGAGTGTCTAAACCTTGCAACAATTCATCTGAAAATTTTGAAATATTAAAAAACCATTGATTCAATTTTTTTCTTTTTACTAACGCACCAGACCTCCATCCTCTTCCATCAATTACCTGTTCATTTGCTAAAACTGTATGATCGATTGGATCCCAATTTACATAATTTTCTTTTCTATAAACAAGTCCTTTGTCATAAAGTTCTAAAAAAAACTCTTGTTGATGCTTGTAATATTCTGGAGAACACGTGGATATTTCTCTATCCCAGTCTATGGAAAGACCTAGTTGTTTTAATTGATCTTTCATTACTTTAATATTTTTTTCAGTCCAATTCTTTGGGTCTAAATTATTTTGTTTAGCCGCATTTTCTGCTGGCATACCAAATGAGTCCCAGCCCATAGGGTGCAAGACATTAAAACCCTGCATCATCTTGAAACGAGCAAGCACATCTCCAATAGTATAATTTCTCACATGCCCCATATGGATCTTCCCAGATGGATAAGGAAACATTTCTAGACAGTAAAATTTTTTTTTATTTTTATCTATTGAGCTTTTAAAGAAATTATTTTGAGCCCAATACTTTTGCCACTTTTCATCAATTATTTTGAAATTATATCTACTCACAAAAATAAACTTGTATTTTTTTATTGTTTGTTATTTTACTGTCCCACCTTGTCCTTGGAGAGAATTACGTTTTTTCTTACGATATTCGTCAACGATTCCCTTTGTCTCATTCTTCTCTAAATAAGCAGCACGCTTAAGGATGGCTAATTTTATTTCATTTTCTAATTTGGAGCTAATTTTATTTACATTACAATTGGTATAGTTATTTTGACATTTTTTTTCATGTATGCTTACGTCGAGTGCGTCAGCTCTTATTTCATTACTTAAAAATCTGACAGTAATTTTTAAATCTCTATTTACATTTTCTGAACTAGAATTCCCATTAAACCATTCGGTAATCAAAATTCCACCAGAGTAACTTGCGTTAGTAAATGGAACGAAATCAAGAACATCTATTGATGCTCTCCATAATTCGTTTGATGATGCAAAATCAAAAACTCCACCCCTTTTTTTATCTTTGCCAAATCTAACACCTCTTCCTTCTTCAATATTTTTTATAACTCTTTCATTAACATTAACTGGAGTATCTTTAACATCTGACGGTTTAAACCAGCCTTTTGAGCAGCCAGGCAGGGTTAAAAGAAGGATAAAAAGTAAAATTGTTATTTTTTTCATGAAAATGATATATTTTGTGAAAAACCACTTGTTTTGAATAATATCAACAAAAAAATGATATTATTATGTTGTAAAAATACAACAAAACTAGAAAAAAATTAAGAATAAACAAGAAATTATAATAAAAATCCACATTACTTGATAATAATGCTGCATTCATATGAACAATAATAAAGGAGAAAAAATGAATAACTTTAAAAAACTGGGTCTATCAGCATTAGCAGGTTCGCTAGTTGCAGTTAGTGCTCAAGCAGGCGAAATGGCTGTTACCGGTTCAGCTAATGTAACTTATGTTCAAAAGACTGGAACACATGGTACATCAATCGGAACTGATAAAGATGTATCTTTCACTGGGTCAGGTGAATTAGATAATGGTTGGAACTTCGTAGTAAGTACAACTTTAACGGATGCTTATGAAGTTTCATCTTCGTACACTTCAATAACTATGGGTTCTATGGGAACTGTATCTTTTGGTGCAGATACCGGTGGAGCATCAGGCAAGTATGATGAAGAAGTACCACAAGCATACGAACAAACATCTGATGGTCAGCAAAACTCAGCTAACGTTGTTGGTAACGCTATGGACTCAAACATGATCGTGTATAACTCACCTTCATTTGAATCTAATGGTGCTACTGTTTCTTATGATCTAGAATATTCTCCGTCTTCAGCTGGTGCAGCTGCAAACGATGGTGGAACAGCAGCGACTGGTTCATCTTATGAGAATGGTTTTGGTCTTGGTGTTACAGCTAAGTATGATCAAGCTACTATTGGTGCTTATGCTACTACTAGAGAAAACACATCTGCAAATTTAAATGACTTAAAAACTACTGGAAATGATACATTTCAAGATGATTTCCAAATGGTTGGTTATGCTAAATATGCAATGGGTCCAGTATCTGTAGGTTACTCATTGTCATACCATGACTCTGGTTTAGCTGGTGCTGATGAAGCGACAACTACTGCTAAAGTAGTTAACACTGCTTTGGGTATATTTGAAGCTGAATCAATGTCAATTGCGTTTAACGTAAATGATAATCTTTCAGTATCTTATACAACAACAGACGATACTTACGATATGCAGGGTGGAACAGGTTATGTTGGTACAGAAGATGTAATCCAAAAAACTGACGCGATCCAAGTTGCTTATTCTATGGGTGCAATGTCAATCAAAGCTTATTCGATTAGTACGAAGAAGCCTGGTTATGATAATGATGCTCTAGACGTTTCAAAATCTGAAGTTGCTTTAGGACTGTCGTTCTAATTACGAAAGTAATTTTATTTAAAAAACGGCCCAATTTTTGTTGGGCCGTTTTTTTTTATCCAAGTTATTCCTGCAAAACCTAAACAATTTAATAATTTTGTTTTTTTATAATTTTTTTCATTAATACCACCCAAAGCAATAAAATTTGAATTTTCATTTAAGGCTAGTAAATTAAACCTGCTTAAACCTAAGTAATTATTTTTTTTAGGCACTCTGAAGGTTGGAGCTAAGAAGATTAAACTACACCCTTGTTTTATTTTAATTTTTAACTCAATTTTATTATGAGCGGAGCCTAAAATTGAAAAATTATTTGGCACTGAGAATTGATTAAAATTAATTTGTTTGACAAAAGCTGGAATATAAACGCCGTGCAATTTAAGGTTAATGGCTAGCTTGATATCCTTAGCCAAATAAAGCCTTCTTTTATTTGCTGCACAATAGTTTTTTAATGATATTAATGTACTTTCATTAACTTTTTTTTTATAATTTCGATATATGAATGAAATATTTTTATCAATTTTATCAAATTCTTTAGGACTAAACTCGTCAACAAATAAATAAACCTGAGGTAATTTTTTTTGCATACAAGTATTAATAATCTAAATTCGATAAAAGATACATTAAAGTTAAAGAATGTGGATGTTAATAAAATTAATATAATTGCTGTTAGTAAAACATTTCCAATTAGTGAAATTTTACCACTAATCAATGAAAATCAAATTCATTTTGGTGAAAATAAAGTACAAGAGTCACTCGAAAAATGGTCAGATATTAAAAATGATTTTAAGCATATCCAGCTTCATATGATTGGCAAACTACAGGCAAATAAAGTTAAATTTGTTATTCCTCTTTTTGATTATATCCATTCACTTGATAGTTTAAAATTAGCTCAAAAAATTTCAGTTGAACAAAATAAATTTAAAAAAAAACTAAAAATTTTTATCCAAATTAATATTGGTGATGAACAGCAAAAAAGTGGTATTAACGAGGATGACTTAGAGTCGTTTTATGAAAAATGTGTTAAAGATTTTGATTTAAATATTATTGGAATAATGTGTTTGCCCCCCCAAAATAATGATTCCACTGACTACTTTTTAAAGATGAAACATTTAGCTAAAAAAATAAATGTTAATGAGTTAAGTATGGGGATGTCTAACGATTACCTTATTGCAGCTGAGTCTGGTGCAACATTTTTAAGAATAGGATCTAAAATTTTTGGTGATCGTAATTAACCTATTTTTATCTTAGAATTTTTATCTATCAATTTTAATAAAATTTCAAAATCTTTTTTTTTTAGCGTTATGCACCCAGCAGTAGTTTTATAATTATCTGTTAAATGAATAAAGATTGCACTACCTTTATTTGGAATCTTTTTATGATTATGATTTATTGTTATTAGATAATCATACTTATTATCCTTTCTATAGAAATTTTCTTTACTTTTTTTTTTAATTATATGAATTTCTTGATTATATTTTTTGTGATTTGGATCATCACACCATGCCATACTTTTTGTTATAATTTTTTTTTTAATCTTGCATATAGGAGAACCAACTCTGTCACGTCGATAATATAGTTGTTCTAATTTAAATAGTCCCTTAGGAGTTGATAGATCACCTTCTTTTTTATTTAATTTTAATCCGTTTCTACCAACTGAACATTTAAGATGAAAATCATCAATAATAAGTGTGTCTTTATTTTTTACATGAATTATCATAATTTATATCTAAATGATTAAGCAAAATGTTAACATTGTTAATTTTAACCAATTATATGAAATCTTAAACGAGATTAAAGAAAATTTATCATTTAATATTATAAAATGTGAGAATGAAGATGATGTTATTAAAAGTGATACTGATAATATCTTAGTTTCATTATTTATTTTAAAAAAAGATGATAAATTATTATCCAATAAAAGTTTAAGCAATAAAAACCTTTTATATTTTGAAGACCTTCCGTTACCCATAAATAGATTGATCGAATTAATTAATATTCATCTTCTTAAATTAAAATTTAATTATCAATCAAAGATAAGCATTAAAACCTATGAAATGGATTTAAATTCAAAATTTCTTTCTAAAAACAATATAAATTTAAAATTAACTGAAAAAGAAATAGAAATTATTTTATATCTTAGTTCTAAAAAAACCAAGCAAGGTGTTTTAAACTTACAAAAGGATATTTGGGGTTACGCATCTGATTTAGAAACACACACTGTTGAAACTCATATTTATAGACTTAGAAAAAAAATTAGTAGTAAGTTTAGTGATGATAAATTTATTTTAAGCCATCAAGATGGTTATTACATAGAATAATGTTAATTAGTTTAGTCTAGCACCAATTCTTTGAATAATTTTTGATGACATATCTGTGCCCATTTCAAGGCTTCTAAGAACTGTTAATCCGTTAACGTGTCCATGCAGATAGCCTGCTGCGAACAAATCTCCAGCACCAGTCAAATCCACTATATTTAAGTCTTTTTTACTTTCACATTCAATTATTTTATTGCTACTTATGGCGATACTTCCTTTTTCTCCACGAGTAACAATTAAGATTTTTCCAAGATTTTTTCCAAATGCAATCACTTCATTAAAATTTTTTGCATCAATTAAAGACGTTATTTCCTGTTCATTTGCAAAAGTGATGTCTAATTTATTTTTAACCAGTTCTAAGAAATGAGTTTTATGTCGCTCAACACAAAACAAATCTGATAATGACATTGCCACCTTATTAGAATTTTTTATCACTTTATCAAAAGCAGATTTTGGATCACCCTCATCCCACAAATAGCCTTCTAGAAAAATTATTTCACTATTTTTAACTGAATTAATATCAATATCATTTTCATTAATTTTTCCTGCTGTTCCAAGAAATGTACACATTGTTCTTTCAGAGTCTGGTGTAATTAATATTAGGCAGGTTCCTGTTGGCAAATTTTCTTTTTTCTTAGAATAAAAATAGTTAACATTTTCTTTTCTTAACCCATCTTCATATTTTTGACCAAGGTTATCATCATTAATTTTACCAATAAATCCAACTTTATTCCCTAATTGAGATAACCCCACGATAGAATTTGCAACAGATCCTCCTGACACTGTATCTTCGATTTTTAAAGTTGATAATAATTTTTTGAATTCTATTTCATCGACAAGCTTCATAGTGCTTTTTGTTAAGTCATTGTCTGATAAATATTTATCCTCAACCTTACAAATAACATCCACTATAGCATTTCCGACTCCTAGAATTTTCATATTAAGCTTTTATAGTTTTAATTGGATTTTTGCGATTAGGATAACAAGTCGTACAAATTTTACAAGTTAAACCGTAACAATTTCTAGCTTGACAGTATTCTCTGCCGTAATAAATTATTTGAAGATGTAACTTGCTCCAATTTTTTTTGGGAAAAATTCTTTTTAAATCTTTCTCGGTATGAACAACATTTTTACCATCTGTTAAACCCCACCTTTGCGCTAGACGGTGGATGTGTGTATCAACTGCAAATGCAGGAAAACCAAAACCTTGAGACATAACCACACTGGCAGTTTTATGTCCTACACCAGGCAGTTTTTCTAATTCCTCAAAGGTTTTTGGTACATTTCCATTATGTACCGCTAATATTTGCCTAGACGTTAAATATATACTTTTGGCCTTAACTCTAAAAATGCCTATACTTTTTATTAATTTTTCAATTTTTTTTGGTCCCAATTTAACAAAGTGTTCAGGTTTATTATATTTTGGGTATATATTTTTAGTTACATTATTAACATTTAGATCTGTACATTGAGCTGACAAAAGAACAGAAATTAAAAGAGTAAATTTATTTCTATGTTTTAATGGAATAGGAGTTGTTGGATAA
>MDTF01012737.1_pt1 | contig 10640 bp, 10 predicted proteins | sample 811191 | NCBI WGS metagenome assembly MDTF01 (sample SAMN05326649, study PRJNA326480) | marine metagenome | isolation source: seawater | place: Southern Ocean | collected 2011
AATGCCATTCCGTCGTGGTTCAAGATTGATTGCATCGTTGCAGGCTTCTTGAATTTCACTGCGGCAGGTGCGAAATTTGGAGTTTTCAAGGAAACAAAATGTATTTCTTGTATCAATTTTGGGCGACATGTGTCTGCGGTGATAGTTTTGTGTTACAAGTTGCAAATTGGGCAGCTTTTTTTGCAATTTGTTGTTTTAGATTGAAATTTATAAATTTTCCACTTGTAAATACTTCTGTTTATCGTACTCATGTCTGATGATACATTCTGTGTTTGCAAAACGAGCACAAAACTCAATGTCAGCAATCAAGGCGCTCCTCTCCACTAATACGAAAAAGACGGCCCTGTGGGTCATTGGTATTTTGTGTACGTGCTACTTTCTCACCTACTTGCCCAGTACCGTCGGAAAGACGTCCCGCCGTTGGGAAATCAGCAACAAGATAGACCGCCTCAAAATGCAGCGCTGGGCTAAGCATCTACACATCACGGACCAGCAGCTGGAGTGCTGCGCCTCAGAGGTCCAATCGCAGGACTTGGAGGACCTGCACATATTGGAGATCTTGCTGCTGGCGGCCAAGCATGAAGGGCAGAAGACGTTTGTTGAACTGGGCGCACTCGATGGAAGGACGTTCTCAAACACTTACATGCTAGAGCACTGCTTCGGATGGCACGGGCTGCTCATCGAAGGCAGTCCACAAAACTTTGAAAAGCTGAAGCGCAACCGACCCTCGCCGACGAATGTCCTGAGGAATCTGGCCATATGCCCCTGGGGAGGACCCAGATACGTCAACTTCTCCTCAATCGGCTCCGCTGTGAGTGGTGATGATAGTGCCATGTCGCCTAGTTTCAAAACACAGTGGCAGTCCCACCAAGGCAAGCAGTTTGTGCGCGTTCCGTGCCAACCACTTGAGCAGGTCCTGCGTGAGGCAGGCATGACAAGCGTCGCGTTCATGTCCCTGGACGTTGAGGGCGCTGAGCACAAGGTGATATCAACTGTCAACCCGGCCGCGTTTCAGGTGATCATCGTCGAACTTGACGGACACGATTTGAAAAAGGACCAAGAGGTCCACAAAGCTATTACGCACGCAGGGCTAAGCCAGCCTTTCAAATCCATGGCAACAGCCGTCAACATTAAACGGAGCGGCATTTATATGAAAGAAAAGCTCATGGCGGAGTACGCAAAGCTCGTGGCGAGTGGCAATTGAGCATGATGAGTGCTATGAATAAAATTTACACACTCACACACACTCACACACACACTCACACAGTTTCCCCCTTTTAGGGATACGCGAGAAGCCACGCGGTCGCGCGGTCGCGGTAGATATCCACGGAATCGCGGACGCCGCACTTTTGCATCTCGCGGTACCAGCGGGTAGCTTCCGCAGGGTCTTTATCAAACCCATGGTGTCCCTCGGCGTTGGCCCACCCGAGAATCGAACAGGCGTGCTCCGACCCGAGCGTGGCTGCGATGGTCACCATGCAGATCCCGCGAGTGTGGCTGCGCGTGACGCCACTGCCGTTGATGTAGCAAACGCCACAGGAAGTGGCCGCAGGTGGATCCCTGAGGTCTGCCGCGCGCTTAAACCACATGAACGCGGTTTTGGGGTCTTTCCGCACCCCGCGCGTCCCGTCGCGGTAGGAAAAGCCCAGCCGACCCATGGAGTGCGAACACCCAGCATTGGCGCGTTCGAGCAGCCGGTTCACTTGTGCGAGGTTTGCAATCCCCTGTTTCCACGCGTCCGCCTTGGGTCCGACGATGCGTCCACTGACGACCATTATCTCCATGAGGTTTCTGGTTTGAGTCGCAGGCGTGAGCCGCTTGCCCATGGGCATGTTGGTCATTGGAGATTTGACAATATCCTGCGACAGGCGCGAAAACCACTCCTCGATTGCAGCGCGCTCGTAAACGCGCCCGTCCTCGGCAATCACGGGGTCGATGGTCAGCGCAAGGCTGATGGGACAGGTGAATTCGTCTTCCACGTCCTCCATTGTCTTTGCAAGGCTTAGAGCGTCAAGGCCGTGATCGTCGGGCGTCTCCGCAGGTCCAACTGTCTTGCCAAACAGTGCGCGTGGGGTTGCAGACTGCGGAGGATCTTTAACGATGGAGCGCAACTCCACTCTTGCTGGCGGATTCTTCTTGCGTACCGACGGCCGTTTTTTTGAACTCATTGCAATCCCTCAATTATTTTTCAATTTCCTGTCACGAGAATGCACAAAACGCCGTGTGTTTTCCTCGTTTGGTACCGTCTTCTGATTGAAAAAGATTGTCAAAACTCAAAAACCTTGCAAACTTTGAATTTACACAAACGCCTAGGTCTCCTGAGCCTCGCGCTTCACAAGTGCAAAATCACACATCAGATTTGCGGGGTCACGCACGATGCAATTGATATAATCGATCGTGGCTTGCAGTCTTGCAATTCGTCCACGGTCGTCGACCGATACGTTGCAGGCGTTGATTAGCACCTTAAGGTTCTGCTCGGGCCATGAATCCGTGAGGCTGTAGAGCGCTCTGTTCTCAAAAATGGCCATGGTCGGTGCCACAGCATTCGTGACAGGCGAGCAGTTGGATGTCCGCCACCATTTTGAAATACTGTGATGGTCGTAGGTGCTACCGTCGTAGATTGTGGATGGCACCTTCATCACCTGAAGCGAGATTGGACAGAAGAATTCCTTGGGCGGTTTAACAGTCACCGTTTTTCCAGGGCCCCAGCGATGCCCCACATCAATCATCCGATCGTGGTGTTCCGCAACAATCTCGATGAGTTGGCAGACCACCTTGCGTTCCTCTGTGATTTTAGGAATTGGTGGTGGTGGTGGCAACTCCGCCGTCGAACCGTCTCCGCGCACCTCGACCCAGGAGTGCGGCATAGAATTGACAATGCGAGTGGACAGATCAAGGCCAAGTAGCGCTGTCGTGATGCGATTGGCCTCTTCAATCTCAATGAGCGCCAACAATCGGCTGTTCTCGACGCGCAATTGCTCCAGATCCATGCCGTCGTCGATGACAGAGCTTGCAAACACAGGCGACGAGGCCAAGATCTCCTGGCCTCCCACCATCGCCCTGGCAAGCATGGCCTCCATCCGCGCGTCCTCTGCGCGCATCTCTGCATGCGCGCGCATACGATGGCGTACAGCGATTGCCTCGCGCCGAGCCAAGAGAAGAGCGCGTTCCTCTTCGGCTTCATGCTGTCTCTGGAGCACACTGGCAATACGAGTGTGATACTCCACTTGCGTGCTCTCGAGGCTGACGGCCCGTGGGATGGAGCGGCCTTCCTCCACGTGTAAAGGGGACGGCTGTGGCTGCGGCCGTGGCCGCGGCGCCACGCGTCGCGCGTTGCGGCCAAACCACACACCTAGGTCCTCGGACCAAACACTTGAAGTTGTGACAATCGGCATTTTTTCTTCAAGATATTTCAATCGTCCTGTCAAAAACGCCAAGACGGTATGTGTGTGCTTCGTGTGTATTGGAGGATTGTAAGTTGCAAACGTTTATGAAACATTGAAATCACCTTTTTTACCTATAAATTGTATTTTCACACAGTTTGCGAATCGATACAACACCGTGGCGTGCAATAGCGATGGTGTTGGACTGGGCGCACATTTCAATGTAAAACCTGGTGAGAAACATATCGGCTTGGTCTTGGGAGAGACGTATCATCTGATTCTTCATCATGTCGCGTTTGTCGATTTTGCCATCAAAGAAATTGGCCTCGTCCTCGCGATTTCCCTTGTTGCGTACATCCGAGCGCCGATCCATAACGGCGTGAAAGGCGCACCAAATCTGGCTGCGGCGCAAAACGACAGAAAAGTATTTCCGCACGAGGCGCACGCGCGAGGCACCTTCTATGGAATCTTGAGTGGCCATCTTGACGATGATGCGCCACAGCTCATTGGGAAGATCGGGAAGCTCGGTAAGATGCTCGGAAAGCTGCTTGGGTTGCTTGGGTTGCTTGGCTCGTGAGCGCGTTCTCGTAGCACTGGCCATTAAGGCTTGCAAGTTTTGTCGTTTACAAGTGGAAAATTTACAAGTTTCAAGAATAAGCGAGTGCATACTCACGCGACAGTACAGTGAGTCCTGCGGATAGCAGCGCAACAATGTGCCAAACGGCATGTGAGTTTAATACGGCTCCGCAGGTGTTTGGACACGCAAGACAGGTCATGGATCCTTCCACGAGCAGTCCATCTGGCCACTCGAGGACGCGATCGATGGCCATTCCCAGCGTCACTGCGACAAACCCCACAATCTGCAAGCTTACGACAACTTGCGCCACCCCGTTGCCCAGCACGACCATGGCCGCCGGCACGCTCATAAAGTAGTTGGCAAAAAGCAACAACGAGGTTGCTTGGCGCATCTGTGTGTGGACGAGGTCGCGGTGTCCAAAGCTAAAGAGTCCTCTACCAAGCAGACACCCATCCCTGGAGCGTGCAGTAATCTCGTGAGGCGTCCACGTGGACTTTCCTGGAAGCCGGCTCCGTCTCCACACAAAGAATAGGATCAATAGGCTTGCAGCAAGTGGAAGGTCCAAGATTGTTTGCACCGGCACGTTGAGAAACCCCCGAGTCGCCACCGCGATGTCGGCGGTGGTTGCAACCGTGATGCCAATGTATATTGCGGCATAATCCAGGACGCGTGTGACCATTGCAAACCGGAGGTCTGGAGCCGTAAAGTGGTAAATGGAGGAGGTAAGAAAGACGGCAGATATTGTCCACCCCGCGGCGGACGTCATCATGCCCTCCAGCCTCGCGTCGTTACGTGCGAGCACCTGACGCGTGGTGGCGTAAATGGCAAACACAAAGGCGCCGACAAAGTGCGACCAAAAACTTAGACGCTCGTAGTGCCCCTTTGGTCCCAGAAGTTTGGAAATATTGCCGGTGCGGTCTGTCACATCGTTGGAGATGGCGACGCCATAGAAGAGTTCTATGAATCGCTCCACCCCGTTTTTACGTGCGGTGAGGCTCCCAACAGAGTACTGATCCGCGAGATCGTCGCAAACGGCCACCTCTGGTACAGGCTCCACCAAACGTTTTTGAATTTCTGTTGCAAATCCTGAAAAGGGTGCGGGTGCAATTCTTGCAACAACACCTGCGGCTCCTGCGGCCCCTGCAACTCCAATGGCCCCTGCGGCTCCAATGGCGCTCCACGTGAACGATAAATTCCCAGTGTTGCTGCTGCTGGTACTGCTGCTGCTGCTGGTGGTGCCAAAGCTGGTGGTGCCGGTGCAGGGAGCACACTGAAACGTATTCTTACTACTCATGCTCTCGCGCAGCGCCATGCCATAATTCACCTCGCTTGGTTGAAAGTTGAACGTTATCTTTTTCATTTTAGTACTATCACCAACTCTTCTTTACACAATCTACCATATCACCATGACACCTCTCACCAGACACCAGACACCAGACACCTTACACCTGACACCAGACACCTCTCACAGTTTACAATTCTCTTCCGCCTTTGACGCCTCCTACTCCTTTGCGTTCTCTTCAAGCCAAACTTTAACTTCGTCTTTCCACGCAGTCCGGAGATTCTGCAACAGCTTTACGATGTCGCGCTTTTGGTAATGAATCATAGACTGCATTTCTTCGAGATACAGCTGATGGGCAGCGTTGAGAGGCGAGTCACTCTTGTAGTTGAGCACCGTTTTGTATTCAATGCTGTTTACGAAAAGTGTAAGGTCTGTGAGATCCTCGATTTCCTTCTTCTTTGCAGAGACACTCTGCTTCTCCTGGTTGGGGTTCATCTCCCCAGCCCGCCCTCTCACGATGACGTTTACGAGCTTGAGGAAGTCTTGGTCTTTTCCGGCCTCCAGAAACCGGGCATCATTTTCTGGACTTGCCAAGCTTGCTGATGCACCGTCATCCGGCTCGTCATCTGGCTCGTCATCCGGCTCGTCATCCGACTCGTCATCCGACTCTGGTTTCTTGGATTGGACCTGCCGCCTCCGCGGAGGCGGCGGCCGCCGTGGCTGCCGAGCCTGCTTGCGTGCCGCATCTTCATAACGTGGTCCATTATCACCGACCCGCGTCACCAACCGATGGCAAGGAATATCAACCTCGAACATGTCGTCAATCTCGTATTGGATGACACATCGCTTGTTCTTCAGATCGACACCTCGAATCATTGCCATGTACCACCTTGCTGGAGTTTTATAGTCAGTGTACCAGACCCAGACGGCGGTATTCTCCTGCTTGTCGACAAAGAAATGTTCTGATTCGTCGGATGTAATCTTTGCGACTCGTGAGAGTGGCTTGTACTGTTCGTAGACGCCGTCGTCGTACACAACATCGTAGGTTATTGGTGCTTCGTTATTTACGGCCATCACAGTGGCGTAAAACCAATTGCTCATACCCGTCTTAAGGATCTTGGACTTGATACGTTGCCCAATTGCAAACGGTGCATCTTCCTTGCTTGTGCCATTGCCACCGTCTGTGGCTTGTCTCGGCACGTAGTTTGCCTGGGGTTTGGTCGGAATCTCTCGCTTCTTCTCCACTGATTTGTAAATGGTCTTTTTTCGGGTGTTGGTATACCTGTCTGTGTTGGCATCCACTCGCTCCTCTTCCAATGTGTGCAACCCTACATGCCCATTTACCTTTTCGCAGCCTTTAGTACCGCACTCCCTCTGCTTTCCACCAGTCGGTAGATGGTCGTGAAGCGAAAGCAGGCCAAAGTTTGGCAACATCTGTGCTCTTGGTTAGTTGGTTGTATGTTACTGGTTATGCAATCTTGAAACACTCACACACACTCCCTGTACCCTCTGCACTCACTGCACTCACTGCACTCCCTGCACTCAACTTTTAATGAGAAGATAGCCATCTTTCACCTCCACAATGGATATCTTCTTGCCGCTTTCGCATGGCACGTGTTGGTACTCGAACGTTTCATCTTCAGACGACCTGAAGAACTGCGACGTCTTTGGTGCCACAACGTTGCGACTCTTGGCCTTACTGTTAGACGTGGGCACCGCAGCGGTTGCGGTTGCGGTTGCGGTTGCGGTTGCGGTTGTTCCAGTTCCAGTTCCAGTTCCAGTTCCAGTTCCAGTTCCATTGCTGGGTTTCGTGGTGGGGTCGCCGTTTGTGCCCACTTCGGAAATGGCCCGCTTTGCGGCCTTGCGAACCTTTTCAAGAATTCCAATCACCGTGCAATTTGGATCCATCTTTGCCAGCTCTTCGAGCTTTGGGAACATCCTGTACTTGTTGCCAGCAACCTTTGAGCTGAACTCCGACGGAATGGGACAGTCGCTGATTGTAAAGACGCGGTCAACAGCGCGCTTGTCTACAATCATGTACACTGTGACATTGTCCTTGCTGAGCCGTTCTTTTAGATCCTCAATTTCGTTGCCGGTTGAGACCAGCTTCGTCGGAACGAGCATCATATACGTGTTCATGCAGGGCCCGCCACCGCTTCCGCTTTCCTGTGGCGCAATCTTGAAGAGGATGGCCGAATTCACTACAGTGTTGAGATTCTCCGTATTGTTGCACAGCTCCTGTTGGAACGTCTCGCGGATCTTGGTGGTTGCAGGCGACATGTTCTCAAGTGTGAGGCTCAATGCCCCCTTGCTGTCAGTGGCGTAGACGACAGCGTCTGGGTTCATCAAGAAGAACTTGTTGGTCTTTTCATTCTTGACGACGATTGCGTGCTTTTTCAGTGCTTCCTTGTTCACGTGTGAAATCTCTTGGGGCTCTGTCGTGTGTGTGGCAGACGACGTTGCCCGGTTTGCCCGCACCTCGTCGTACTCTTGCATCGCGTCCACTGGGTCGCTTGGAAGCGTCACGCGAGGCTTGATTGGAATCTTGCTCTCCATTTCCAGGTCGTCGGAGTCGTCGCTGTCGTTTTGGTATTCCTTGGGTGGCACCGGAACGCTCTTGGCTGGCACCTTTTGCTTTGCCTTTTGCGATGACAACGACGACGACGACGTCTGTTGTGGCTGCGACAGGGCAGGCTTTGGCACTGCCGCGGCAACCTTTGCCTTGGGCTGCGTTAAGAAGGCGTTCATCGTTCCAGCCTTTTTCTTTTCAGCGGCAGTACGATGATCGATTGGCTTCTCCACCACCTTGATCACGGGCACGTCTTCGTCGTCGTCCCCGTCCTCCTCTGGAACGTCGTCGTCACCATCCTCCTCAGGAACGTCATCGTCGTCCTCGTTTCCACCATCGCCACCATCGCCATCGTCCTCACCACAATTCTCACCCCCACCCCGACCCACACCCCCACCGCCCTCGCCACCGCCCTCGCCGCCCTCACCGCTGTCGCCCTCCTCATCGGAACACTCCACCCCATCGTCTTCGTCGCTGTCTTCCACACCCTTTTCAACGTCCATGTCGGAATCGTCATCCTGATCGTCTTCGCTCACGTCTTCGGGGTTCATTTTTTTATGAGTTTTTGAAATGTTGAATTTGAAGATTGCGTATCCGCTTAGCGTTTCTCAATTTCTTAAACCACGACTAAAGTAGCAAGTTTTGGTTTTGAATTCCAATGCTTGTGACCAACAAAAGTGGGGCGTTGCCAAAGTGCGCGGAAACGATTGCCTCCTCGGAAAGCGGCAGTTCAATCTCGCTCACCCCGTGCAAAGTCGGCAGCGTCGTCAAAAGGCCGTCAAGCCAGCACTCTCCCAAGCAGTCCTTCAAGGTGTCGACACGGATTGCGATTCCAGCATTCAGCCGTGCGGCAATCACGATGCGCTGCTCGGCGTCAGACAAGCTTAGTTTTTTTGCGAGAATTGCAAACGATTGCACGACAATCTCGCCACCGGGTCCGCGCAATCCATTCACTAGCCGCGTCAGTGAGGCCTGTGCGACGTCGAGGCGCTCATTCGAAAGGGTTGGGGCCGCCTTTGCAAGGCGAGCGCGTGCAGTCGCCACCGCTTCCGTGTAGTCTTCGCACTCTGAGCGGCGGCGCTTCTTCGGACGACCCTCTGCCAAAGCGCAAGGGCTGTCCAAGTGGACGGCACACATGAGCGTTTCTCCAGAGGTACCCACAAATGTCTTGGAGTCTGTAGCAGAAGCCGCAGAAAAAATGGATTCAATGTTTGCAAAGGAAACCGTTGCGGGCAGCGTGTGAATTGAAATATTCTTCTGTGTCAAAATGGATTTTGTGGCATTGCAAGAACTTGCAATGGTCTTTAAAACCTCGTGGTCCTCCAATTTTGACATGTTTTTTTGAACACAAACCACCAACAAAACCCCCAAGAAAACTAGCGCGGGGTGCGGAGCGCGGAGCGCGGGGTGCGAGGTGCGTTTACCTGAATCTATTTACGCTCGCACGCTCGTGCTCACGCTGCGCGAGCTCTGAGAAGATGCCGCGCTCTGCTTTTGTGAGCGCGAATTCTGTACCGCTGTACAAGTCTTCCTGCGATAGCCGACGGCCCGTGGCGGGTGGCGGCGAGGGTGGTGGTGCAATTATTAGACTGTCTCGGTGGGTGTCGGTTTTGCTGATCGCATTCGATGCCTGACCAAGCATGATGGCACCGGTGGCGCCTACGCCTATAACAAGTGCGACACTGAACGTGTTCATGGCCAGGTCCATCTTTTGCGCCCTGCCGCGCCCTGCCGCACTCTTCCACACTCTTCCACACTCTTCCACGCTCTACCCACAGCTAGAGCCGACTGCCTAATTGAATAGACTCAGCAGAATCTTTTTCTTGCAACATTCAAAAGGCACATAAGGACCCGACCTCCTCCTCTTAAGAGGGCTGAAGATGTTGCATGGCATCTTTTACGAATCCCTCTTCTTGAAAGGTGAAGAAACCCACAGGCCAACCCGCATAAAAGACACGGATCCTCGGAATACTCTAAGACCCACGATCAGAGGCCGTGTTCTTCCGGGAATCGTCACCGTCTTGTTAAGCCTGCTGACAAACTTTATCATTCTAAACGCCGCAGTCGACTATGGCAACGAGCATGCCACACCACCACCACCACCGCCGCCTACCCCACCCACACCGCCGCCGCCGGTTCTACCACCACCCACTCCGCCGTCTCCTCCATCGCCGCCGCTTTTGCCGCCCCTCCCACCCACGCCACCACAACTCCCATCGCCACCCGTGTCGCCACCACCCCCCTCGCCACCTCCACCACTGCCTCCACCACCCCAAGAACCACCATCCTCACCCTCACTTCCACCCCAACCACCGCTGCACCCGCCGTCACCCCCTCCACCCACGCCTCCACCGTCGCATCCACACCCGCCTTCGTCGCCACCTCCACCCTGCCCTCCACCACCGCCACCATCACCGCCACCCATTCCACCCGCTCCACCATCGCCTCCCCCCTCACCACCACCGCCTTCACCGCCTCCCAGTGCTCCGCCGCTGCCCTCCCCACCACCACCCTCGCCGCCACCACCCTCGCCACCACCCACCCCTCCTGCGCCGCCTCAGCCACCGCCCTCTCCACCTCCTCCATCGCCACCGCCACTCGCGCCGCCCACTCCGCCCCCACCATCTCCACCTCCATCGCCACCGATTCCGCCTCCCTCACCGGATACGCCACCACTCAGTCCACCAAGCCCACCTCGCCCACCGCAACTCCCCCGTCCTCCCAGCCCCCCCCCGCCACCATTCGCCCCGCCGCCGCCACCCACATACCCGCCGTCACCGCCGTCACCTCCAGAACTGCCGCCGCCACCGCTGCAACCGCCTTTGCCAC
>MDTF01006207.1_pt1 | contig 10636 bp, 7 predicted proteins | sample 811191 | NCBI WGS metagenome assembly MDTF01 (sample SAMN05326649, study PRJNA326480) | marine metagenome | isolation source: seawater | place: Southern Ocean | collected 2011
AAAAAAAATAAAACTTATACAGAGCTAGATGAGCTTGGTGGTCTTGACCCGTATAGTTCATCTAAAGTTGGTGCCGAAATAGTTGTGAATAGTTATATTAAATCTTTCTTTCAAAAAACTAATTTAAAAAACAAAATTTCTACCGTAAGAGCTGGCAATGTTATAGGTGGTGGTGATTATTCAGACAATAGACTTATACCTGATATTTTAAAGTCCATTAACAATAAATCTAAATTAGTAATTAGAAACCCAAATAGTATAAGACCTTGGCAGCATGTAATTGAGCCACTTGTTGGTTATTTAATTTTAGCAGAATATCAGTTTAAAGGAAAAATTTTTGAGAAAAATAATGTTTGGAATTTTGGTCCTAATAAAAAAAATTTTAAAAAAGTAATTGATGTTATTAAAATTATTAAAAAACTTAAATTCTTTAATTATTCTATAAATGAAAATAATATTTTTGAAGAAACTGCAATTTTAAAGTTGAATAGTGATAAAGCTAAAAATAAACTAAAATGGTTTTCTAAGATTAATTTAGAAGCCTCCTTAAAACAGGTTTTTGATTGGAACCATCAAGTAAACAATAACAACACAGCTAAAGAAGTTTGTGAAAAACAATTTTTGATGTATATAAATAAAAAATAACTCTTTATAAATAATGAAAAAACCTAATAAAAATATTTTTTATGGAAAAAACGTTTACGATAAAAGAGAAATCAATGCTGTTGTCAAAACTTTAAAAAAAAGCACACAGATGGGTTATTCAGTTAACTTATTTGAAAATAAAATTGCACCCTTGTTTGCTAAAAAGTATGGATTAATGGTCAATTCTGGCTCTTCAGCTCTAATTTTAGCTCTTAAAGTTTTAAATTTAAAAAAAAATAGTGAAGTTATTGCACCTTGTTTAAATTTTGGTACTGCAATTTCTTCAATATTACTATCTAATTTATCTCCAGTTTTAGTAGATTGTGAAATAGAGACCCTTCAGATTGATGTTAAAAAAATTGAAGAAAAAATATCAAAAAAAACTAAAGTACTGCTAATACCAAATTTAATTGGAAATATTCCTGATTGGAAAAAAATAAGAGAATTGGCCAACAAATATAAACTAATAGTTATTGAAGATTCTGCAGATACATTGGGGGCCAAAATAGAAAAAAAACCAACTGGCTCTTATAGCGATATATCAATAACTAGTTTTTATGGTTCTCATATTATTAGTTGTGCGGGTAATGGTGGTATGTTCTTAACTAATAATAAAAAATACTATGAAAGAGCTAAAGTTCTCAGGAGCTGGGGAAGAATGTCAACTTTAATAAAAGACTCTGAAAATATTAATAAAAGGCTTGGTATAAAATTGAAAGGATATGATTATGATAGAAAATTTGTATTTTCGGAATCCGGATATAATTTTGAACCTTCCGAAATTGGCGCTTCATTTGGTTTAATCCAATTAAAAAAATTTAATAGCTTTAGCAAAATAAGAAACAAAAATTTTGATCTACATTATGATTTTTTCAAAAAGCTTAATAAATATTTTATTCTTCCAAATATAAGTAAAGGCATATTAACTAATTTTCTAGCCTATCCTATAATTTTAAGAAAAAACCTTATTTTTAACCGTAAAGAAATTCAAATTCATTTAGAAAATAACAACATTCAAACAAGACCTATTTTTAGTGGAAATATCTTAAGACATCCTGGATTTTCAAGTGTTATTTCTAATAGGAATAAACTTAATTCATTTGTTAACTCTGATTATATAATGAAGCACGGTCTTTTAATTGGATGTCACCATGGCCTTTCTTTATCTGACATAGACTACATTCATGACACGGTATTAAAATTTAAAAAAATAAATTAAGTGAAATATAGATATAATAATATTATCAAAAATATTAGATTAAATATTTTAAATTTAACTTTTAAAGCAAAATCATCTCATATAGGAAGTTGCCTTTCTATTGTGGAAATACTTGTTGCTATTTATAGTGGTATTTTAAAAAAATCAGATAGATTTATTTTAAGTAAAGGTCATGCTGCACTTGCACTATATGCTACACTTTATGAAAAAAAATTTATTTCACTGAAAACTTTAAGATCGTTTGGTTCAAATGGAACAATCTTAATGAATCATGTAAGTAATAAAGTTAATGGAGTTGAATTTTCAACAGGATCTTTGGGACACGGTCTACCTGTCTCGGTTGGTAAGGCGCTAAAGTTTAAAATAAATAAAGAAAAAAATAAAGTTTTTGTTTTAATGAGTGACGGTGAAATTAATGAAGGAACTACTTGGGAAAGTTTGCTTTTTGCCAGTCATCATAAACTTGACAATTTGAATATAATTATTGATTACAACAAGATACAAAGTATGGACTTTGTTAAAAAAGTAATGAATATTGAGCCCCTAATTGAAAAATTTGAATCTTTTGGCTGCTGTGTCTATAATGTAGATGGTCATTCCGTTGATGAAATCATTAAATTTTTAAAAAAAAAATCTTTAAATAAGCCAAAAATTTTATTAGCAAACACAATTAAAGGTAAAGGTGTTAGCTTTATGGAAAATAATAATTTGTGGCATTACAAAAATCCAAATCAAGATGAATTAGTAAATGCATTAAAAGAAATTAGATTAAAATATGCGTAAAGTTTTTATAAAAGAACTAACTAAATTAAATAATATAAAAAAAAATATTTATTTAATAATAAATGACCTTGGGTATAATGTGGTTGAGCCGTTTAGTCATAAATTTCCTAAAAGATTTTTTAACGCAGGTGTATCAGAGCAAAATATGATGGGTATGTCAGCGGGTATAGCATCTGAAAAATGTCATGTATTTGTATATTCAATTGCTAATTTTAATACTTTTCGGTGCGCTGAACAAATTAGAAATGATATTGATTACCACAAGCTTCCTGTAACAATAGTTTCTGTTGGTTCAGGTTTGGGTTATGGAAACCTTGGTTATTCACATCATGCAGTACAAGATTATGCTTTAATGAGAAGCTTTCCAAATATGTTAATCCTAGCTCCTGGTAATAATTCTGAGTTGATAAATTGTTTAAAATATATAGTTAAAAATCCTCAACCGTCATATTTGAGACTAGATAAAGATGAAATTTCAGAACCTAGTGTAAATCCAAATTTATTAATTAAGCCAGGTAAACTTGCTAGAATTTTAAAAGGTTCGAAAAAAAACGTTATAATAACCACTGGAAATGTTCAGCATATAGCAATTAATATGGTCAAAAAAACATATAAGAATTATTCAATATATTCACTGCCTGTATGGGGAATGCAAACAAAAAAAACATTCTTTAATTCAATTAATAAATTTAACAAAATAGTCACTGTAGAAGATCATTTTCATGACGGTGGTTTTGGCTCTTGGGTCAGTGAAATTTTAAGCACATATAAAAATGATATTAATATAGAGTCTAAATATATATCTATAAAATCGATCAATGATGTAGGGTCAAAAAAATATCTTTTAGAGAAATATGGACCGAAATAAAAAATGATAAATAATATATCGTATAAAAATTATTGCAAAAGTATTAACAACATCTTTAGTTTTTTAAAACATAGCAAAAATCATCAAGAATTATTTTTAAAATCTATTCAAATTGAAAATAATAATTCTTATTTTCTAATACCTGTTTGCAATTTACATCTGAATGATGATTTGATTATTAAAAAATTAACTGAATGGAGAAATAAATATTCACATACTTATTATCCAAATAAAAAGACAACATTACAAAAAACAAAAAAATGGTTAAAAGAAAATGTTTTAAAAAAAAATGATAAGCTATTATTTATTGTGATGAAGAACGGAAGTATTCCAATTGGACATATTGGTTTCGCTAACTGTTATAATAAGGAACTTAATTTTGAAATTGATAATGTCCTTAAGGGTGAAAAAGACAATAATAAAAAAATTTTTTCTGATGTATTAAGTACTTTATTAAAATGGGCTACTACAACATTTTATATTAACAATATTACATTAAAAGTTTTGAGTAATAATACTAGAGCAATTAATTTTTATTCAAGAAATAATTTTAAAGTTTTAAATGAAGTAAGTGCAAACAAGCAAGAATTTTTTACATCAATGATCTTTACAGGTAAGACTAAAGTAAATGATGTTACTTTAACTGCTGGTCCATCCATTTCACAAAAAGAAATTTTTTATGTAAATGATGCAGTTGCTAATGGATGGAACAAAAATGCCTCTAAATATATCAACAAACTAGAAAGTAATTTTGCTAAATATTTAAATTGCAAATATGCTATAGCCACATCAAGTTGTACTGGTGCAATGCAAATTGCACTCATGAGCCTAGGTTTAAAAAAAGGTGATGAAGTCATTGTTCCAAACATAACATGGGTTGCTACAGCTAAAGCAGTTTCGTATGTAGGTGCTACACCTGTTTTTGCTGATATAGAAACTGATGATTGGACTATAAAACCTGAATCAATTGAAAAATTGATAAATAAAAAAACTAAAGCAATTATACCAGTCCACTTGTATGGCCAACCAGCAAATATGAGTAAAATTATGAGTATTGCAAAAAAAAATAAATTATTTATTTTGGAAGATGCTGCTCCAGCAATTGGTGCTGAATTTAATAAAAAAAAATGTGGTACCTTTGGTGATTTTGCTGCATTTAGTTTTCAAGGTGCAAAATTATTAGTTTCGGGTGAAGGCGGCATGCTTGTTACAAATAACTATAATCTTTATAAAAAAGCGTTAAAAATTTCTAATCACGGCAGGAATGAAAAGAAAAAATTTGTTATCGACTCTGATGGAGTTAAATTTAAGATGTCAAATGTTCAAGCCGCTTTAGCAGTAGGTCAACTAGAAAGAATTAATGAACTTATTGCTTTAAAAAGAAGAATTTTTAATTGGTATTATAATGAATTAAAAAATATTAAGAATATTTCTTTAAATAAAGAATCTAATAATACTAAAAGTATTTACTGGATGACGAGCATACTCTTGAATAAAAAAATTAATTGTTCAAGAAGCTATTTTATTGAAGAATTATTAAAAAACAAAATTGATACAAGACCTGTTTTTCCTGAACTTTCATCTTTTACAATTTGGGGTAAAAAAAGTAAAAAAAAATTAAAGTTTTTGAACTCTTCATTAATTGGTGAAAGAGCTATTAATCTTCCTAGTGGAGTTTGCTTAACAAAAAATGAGATTATTAACGTATGCAATAAAATAAAATTAATTCTAAAATCTATTTAATTCTAAAAATTAATTTTTTCTCTTTCATTGACTTCAATATCTTTTTTAATTTGATTATGTATCGACGTAATATATTCACCTAAAAATCCTAACACCAATAATTGCATACCTGAAAATATTAATATTGAAACCAAAAGAGTAGGCATACCTTTGTCTAGATCTGTTTGTATGAAAATATTATAAAATAACGCATAAACACCGTAGGATAGTGACAAAAATGATACTATAAATCCTAAAATTAAAATTAATCTAAATGGTGTATCGCTTACAGAGATTAAGCCATTCATAGCTGTGTTAATATAATCTTTTAAAGGTTCCTTTGACTTACCAAAAATTCTTTTTTGCCAGGTATAACTTACAGTATCAAAATTATCACTATACTCAAATGCTAGTGTTCTTGTAAAAGGAAAATTATCTTTCAATAGTATAAATTTATTTATAATCTTTCTATCAACTAACTGAAAATCAGAAACGTTAAGTGGAATTTTATTTTTTGAAAACTTATTTAATAAAGCATAAAATAACTTTCTAACTGTTTTCATAACAATAAATTCTTGGCGTTGATTTCTGCACCCAACGACAAAATCAAAGCCGTTTTCCCATTTTTTTACTAGCTCAGGAATTTTTTCGGGGGGGTCCTGCATATCAACTGGAAAGAATAATAACACTGCGTCTCCAGTGCTATTTTTAATACCATTAAATGTTGATTTAACTGATCCATAATTTTTAGCATTAAATATTATCTTAGTATTTTTATTTTCAGACGAAATTTTTCTTAATATGGCGATTGTTTTTTCATTTGAATTATTATCGCAAATTATATGTTCGTAATCATATTCTTTAAGTTCATTTGAAAATAATTCATTAATTTTTTTTGTGCAAATGATTAATCCTTCTTCTTCATTGTAACAAGGAGTAATAATGGAAATTTTTTTCATAATAATTATTTACAATACAAAATACTTTTGTAAATAACAAATGATCTATTCATATAACTTAAGCAGTATTGATTTATATTTACAGTATATCCCCTTGTTATTGGATCAATTCTATTTATTATAATCATTTTTGGTTTTGATTTTATGGGCTCTTTTTCTAAAAAATTATTCAAAATTCTTTTAAATTCATCTTTAGGCATGACCAGCTGAGTAACAAAAGGACTTGTTTTTTTAATTATTTTATTTTCATTCTCAGTATAATTATCAGTTCCGTTAAAGGTTATATTACTGTTAGCTAAATATCTGAACCCAAAGAAAGTATTCACGTTTTTATTTAAAATTCTAAAACCAGAAGCATCATTATTAAAAATCGTATTTAATTCATCTTTAGTTATTCCCAATATTCTAAACGAATTAATTAGATTATTTTCTATACTTTGAAAGTTCCTTGAGGTCCAAAATGAATTTGGTACAATTGTAAAGTTTAGATAATTTTTATTGACCAGATATGTAAAAATATCATTATCTAGTACAAGAATTTCATCATCTTTTTTTATTATAAAGTTATTCTTTTTTATTTCTTTTATTACTTTATCTGCATCAAATCTTAAGTTGTTGTCTTTTTTATAATTTTTAAAATATAAATAGTTATTTAAACACACTAATAAAATTATTAACACCACAGAGTATTTAATTATAAAGTTGGGAAACTGTTTAATTTTAATAGTGATAATTTTAAACGTAGACAGTAAAAAAAATAAAATTCCATTATTAAATATAGTTCTTTGTATTAGATCATATGGAATATTTTTATTGATGAATAATATAAAAAATAAAAAAGTTATTATTGTAGAGACATACATTAAGTAAATTATAGTAAAACTCGGATCTTTTTTTTTTACATATAAAAATAAAATTAGATTAGAAAAAAATAATAGAAGAAAAAAATTATTACTGAAATATTTAATTGTATATTTGACTAAATTTATTTTCTGATCATAATTTAAATCATGCAAACCAATAACTTTAGCGTTATCAGGACTTACATTATTTAGATGAATTATGAATGTAATTAAAAAGACAATAACAGTTAATGAAAGAACTAAAAAAAATTTTTTGTTATATATAATCATCTTAAATATTTCTTTTTTATAATTAACAATCAAATAAAAAAATAATATAAAAAATTTTATTATCGCCATAAAAAAAAGTGAATGTATTGATAGCCCCGTAAGTAGACCTAAAAAAAATGATCTTTTAATTGAATATTTTTTATCAAAGTTAATCTTCATCAAAATGAATATGAAAGAAAAAAAATATAAATTTGTAATTAGTGGTCTGGGCATCCTAAGTGTATAGAAGCTTTGAAAATTATTTTTCATTATTTCTAATATTTCAAAATTGAATAGATAGTTTAATTCAATAAAAATTTTAGGTAATAAGAATAAAAAACAAGCTCCCAATAGAGATAAAAAATTATTGAAATTTAGTAGTATGAATATTTTATAAATTACAATTAAAAAAAATGTAAGAGCAAAAAATTCCATATAAATATAAAACAATGGTCCAAATAGTTTTAAAAATATAATTGGTATAAAGAGTGCCAAATAGGGGAATGCTAAATTCTTATGATCCAGTTCATTTTCTAACCCATATAATGGAGAAAATATAAAATTACTGTATGATTTAATTATTGGTAAATATGAAGATCCAGTTTTTGTCTCAAATTGTAGCCTTATAAAGCTTTCTTCTCCTGGATAATATAAGCTAGGTAATAAAAATCTTGAGAGTAACAAAAAAAAACTTATCAAAAAGAATATTGACAATGTATTTTTTTTTAATAAATAATTTTTCATTAAAATAATGGTTGATCTTTGAAGAAATCTTTCATTTTAATTGGTTTTTTTTCTAAAATATATCTATAAACATTATAGTTTTCCATAACTCGCTGAACATAGTTTCTTGTTTCTTTAAATTTAATTAACTCAACCCAATCTACAAAATCAACTTCTTTTTTTTGTGGGTTTTTGTTTATTTTCTTCCAATATTTAACTCTTTTGGGCCCAGCATTATAAGCAGCGGTTGCAAAAGGATAAGCACCATCATACTGTAATATCAATCCTGCTATATAATGAGATCCTAGGTTAATATTATACTCAGGGTCAGATGTTAATCTTGATTTTGAATAAGGAAGTTTCGCCTGTTTAGATACTAGTTTTGCAGTGTAGGGCATTAGCTGCATTAAACCTTGAGCACCAGCATGACTATTAGCCGTCATATCAAATTCACTTTCTTGTCTAATCAATGAGAGGATAAATGCAGTTTCAGGAATTTTACGACCATTAACATATGTAGGTGTATTTATTACTGGGTAATTGAAATCATTATGAAATCTTTTTTCATACGATGCCAATTTTGAAATTTGTATTGCAAAATCATATCTTGAAATATTAGTTGATAGTTCCGCTGCTAAAATCTCACTTCCATTTTTAATATCATTATTTGCAAGATGTTTTAAAATACTTTTGGTATATTTGTCTTTATTCAATTCATCCAAAAGATGAATAATTTTTACTAAATCGTTTTTATAGAAATTTTTTCTATAATTTTCGTCAATTTTTTGTTGTTCTTTTAGTTCAAAATCTTCATTAGGTTTAATCTTTAAATGAGCTAGCTGACCATAATAAGTTGTAAGATATTTAGAAGCTTCTTTATACCAATCTTTTGATTGCTCCTTATCTCCAATTTTTTCATACGATCTTCCAAGCCAGTAAGCACCTCTTGATAAGCTAATTGGGTAACCAACATTTTGATAAAAATTATTAAAGTGATCTATTGCTAATATAGGATCTTCTAAAAAACTTAAAGCAATCCAACCACTTAACCATTCAGCTTCAGCAAATTTAGGACCCTTATCAAGTGAGTGTTTACTTGAGATTTTATAAGCTAATTCATATTTCTTTTTATAAATAAGAGCTCTTGCCATAATTGCTCTTTCTGTCCACCACTTGTCAGGCCTAACTAAATAATCTTTATTATTCCTAACCTTAAATATAATTTCTAATGAATCGTCAACTCTTCCTCTTTTTCTTCTCCATTTAAGTCGATCGTAATTTAGGCCAGCATCATTTTTTAATCTTGAGGGGACATTTTTAATAGCATTATCGACACCGTAAGATTTACTCATTAGAATTTGTCTAGCTGTATAAAGTAGCTCATAATCTTTAGGTAAATACCTTAACATTCTTTTTAAATCCCACGATTTACCTTCCCAAGCCAAATGATCTGCTCTTTTAATGTAGTCACTAGAGTCTAAATATTTTTTATATTTTTTTCTAAAGAATTTCATATTAGATCTATTTAGATCTGCAGTTATCCATCCATTTTTAATTAAAGAGGTACCTTTTTCGATTTCACCATTTTTTATAAAGCTTTCTCCTAATATTAATTTTCCATAACCACTTAAAGGCTCATTTGAGTTGAACCAGCTTATTATTTTTTTTGGTGAAATTTTATCAGTCGATAGCTTGTGTTCTGCTAGGTAACGAATTCTATTAATTCGAGGGTAATTTTCGTTATTTTTAATAAACGCAAGGTAGTCATAAAAACTTGCTTGATTACCTGTTGTTAGTAAATGTCTCCATTGAATAAAACTATATATAGATTTATCTTTCGCTTTTTTAGACATAGATAACGCTGAAGTCCATTGCCGTTTTTCAATAGCTTTAATAGATTCTTTAGCAATATTAAAATCTTTTTGACTGTAGTACTTTGACTTTGTTTTTTTTATAGTCGACTTTTTTTTGACTGTAAGAGGCTTACTTTTTGGGGTTAAAAAAATATTTTTATCTTTTTCTTTTTTGACTATCTTATTTTCTATTATATCAATTTTTTCTGTCTTTATTTCTTCCTTTTCTTTATTAGGCTTAGATAATGGTTTAATAAAGTCTTCAGATGTTTTTTTATTTTTTATTTTTATATTTGGCTTTGATTTAGGCCTTATAATTCCTTGTTCTAATTTCTTTTGTTTTGTTATTTTATCTAAAAATGGTTTTTTTATAGGAATTATTGTTAATTCTTCTGCATATAAATTACTGATAAATAGTAGAATTAACGTAAATGGTTTTAAAAAAAAAAATATATATCTAAGCATAAAATTATTAAATGAATCGTTAAACTATGTTATAAGTTTTTATGTTCAAAGGATCAAATGTTGCTTTAATAACACCATTTAAAAATGATAAGCTTGATATTGATGCTTATATTAAGCTCATTCATTTCCAAATTATCAATGGAACTAATGGCCTAGTTCCCGCAGGAACTACGGGTGAATCCCCGACATTAAGCCATGATGAACATCAAAAAGTTATTGAATTATGCATTAAAGAAAGTAATGGAAAAAATATAGTAATAGCTGGCACTGGCTCTAATTCTACGAAA
>MDTF01011080.1_pt1 | contig 10636 bp, 13 predicted proteins | sample 811191 | NCBI WGS metagenome assembly MDTF01 (sample SAMN05326649, study PRJNA326480) | marine metagenome | isolation source: seawater | place: Southern Ocean | collected 2011
ATAAAGGGCGCATCGAAGATGCGCCCTTTATGCTAGCAAGGCAATTTTATGAACGGCGTGCTGGGCGGCGGTTTGGACCATTTTCGCTGCGGGGATCTCTGCGTTGGTTTGGGCGATCGTTGCTGCGCTTAGGCCGAGGCGTCTTGGCGCCAGGGGTGAAATCGTCAGCAGCACCTTGTGATTGAATATTTAAAGGCTGGCTACGTACACGCACTTTCTTAAGTAGCTGTAGCATTTCTGCAGGCATTCCTGCAGGAAGGTCTACTGTAGAGTGGTCATCAAACAAACTGATACGCCCAATGTAGGCGCTGCTTAGATCTGCTTCGTTAGCGATAGCGCCAACAATATCACCTGGTTTAACTTGATGATTGTGGCCTACCTCTAGGCGGAAGCGTTCCATGGCAATAGATTCGCCACTAAATTCTTCTTGCTTGCGCTCTTTGCGACGTGGGCGCTCTTCATCATTAAAGCCAGGTGTCGTATCACGTGAATCACGACGTTCAGGTTTGTTATTTTCTGGCATTGTTAGAGGACGGTCTTGCTGGGCCATAAAGGCTAGGGCAGCAGCGACTTGTTCTGGTGCAACTTCACGCTCTTTAACAAAGGCCTCTACTAGGTCGCTGTAGATGCTCAAATCAGGCTGCTCAAGCGCTTTGTCGATGCTGGCCTTAAACTGGTCTATGCGACGCTCTTTAACTTGCTCACGGCTAGGCAAGTCCATTGGAGTGATAGCTTGGCGTGTGGCTTTTTCGATAGAGCGCAACATGTTGCGTTCACGAGGGGCTACGAACAAGATTGCGTTGCCAGCACGGCCAGCACGGCCGGTGCGGCCAATACGGTGCACGTAGGCTTCGGTGTCGTACGGGATGTCGTAGTTAATTACGTGGCTAACGCGCGACACGTCAATGCCACGGGCGGCAACATCAGTAGCGACAACGATGTCAATTTTGCTGCTCTTTAGATGCTCAATAGTTCGCTCTCGCAGCTGTTGGGACATATCACCGTTGATGGGAGAGGCGCGATGGCCGCGTGCTTCTAGTTTCTCAGCGAGTTCCACGGTTAGAGTTTTAGTGCGTACAAAAACAATCACGCCATCAAAGTCTTCCGCTTCTAAGATACGCGTCATTGCATCTAGCTTACTGGTACCAACGGCTTTCCAATAACGCTGAGTAACGCTATCTACAGTAGCAGTCTTGGCTTCAATCTTAATTTCTTCTGGATTGTTAAGGTAGGTATTAGCAACCTTACGAATAACAGCAGGCATTGTGGCAGAGAATAGCGCCACTTGGCGTTCTTTAGGGGTATGATCCAAAATCCAAGTCACATCGTCGATAAAGCCCATGCGAAGCATTTCGTCGGCTTCGTCTAAAACAACGGTCTTTAGTTTGTCTAGCTTTAAGGTGCCGCGACGCAGGTGGTCCATAACTCGGCCAGGCGTACCAACAACTACGTGTACGCCACGTTGCAGTTGGCGCAACTGACCGCTCATGCTACTGCCTCCGTAGATAGGCAGTACATGGAATCCGCGCATATCGCTGGCGTAGTTTTGAAAAGCTTCAGCAACCTGAATGGCAAGCTCACGGGTTGGTGCAAGAACTAGGACCTGCGGTGCTTCAAGTTTTAAGTCAATGTTAGATAGTGCAGGTAGCGCAAAAGCAGCAGTTTTGCCTGTGCCTGTTTGTGCGGTACCTAAAATGTCCCTGCCTTCCAAAAGGTGTGGAATAGCAGCGGCTTGAATGGGGGATGGTTGTTCGTAGCCAATGCGGGTAATCGCATTAAGCACTGGCGTAGAAAGTGCCAAGTCTGCAAAAGTGGTCATCGTGTTATCCTAAAATAAGTGATCTGATGGCTCGATGGATACAAATATCCACAAAGTCAGCTCGTAAACAAAGTCACTCTCCCAGATGTAACAAAAAAGCCGAGATAAAATAGGAGTGATGAGCGAGGCTTTTGTATGGGGCACCAGCAAAACCAAAATGAGATTAACCCTTCCCTGCTGAGGAGAAAATGCATGCAATAGCAAGCTATTGCCAAGTTTTTCAACGACAAGTGGAGAGGTTTAGCCATTTTATTTTGATGTTGGCTCGTACAAGGGCCTCGTGCCCTTTGTTCGGTATACATTGGACTCAACTTAATCTTAATTAAGGTACGCCAATGCCCGGCACCTGCTGGTGCCTTACCGTGCCACTTTATTTTGAAGTGTGGCCGAGATAACGCTGATGCAAGTGATATTACGCGCAGAACTATACATTGATTACGCTATAAATGCCATGATATTGCAGCGTTCGTAGTAAGGTTTCTATCTTTTATCCTTGGCTTTTTAAGGTGGCGAGCACAGATTCAGCAGAACTCACAGAAAATGAGCCAGCTCCATTATTGTCTTCACGCCCTGGTTCTTCTAACCAATGTTCAACCACACTGTTATTAACCACCATGGCGTAGCGCCACGAACGCTGGCCAAAACCTAGGTTGTGTTTGTCTACAAGCATGCCCATCTGACGGGTAAAGTCACCATTGCCATCGGGAATAAACTTAATGTTTTTGATATCTTGGTCGAGCATCCACTTACGCATGACAAAGGTGTCATTGACAGACAATACATATACTTCGTCCACACCAAGCTGTTTTAGCTCTGCGTAAGCCGCTTCAAATCCGGGCAGGTGAAAGGTGCTGCAGGTCGGTGTAAACGCTCCAGGGAGAGAAAATACTACTACTTTTTTGTTACTGAAAATCTCATCACTAGTAACGTCTTGCCAGCGGAATGGGTTATCTCCTCCAATACTGGCATCACGCACTCTGTATTTAAAAATGATTTGGGGTACTGTAATTCCAGCTTTCATTCGCATTGTTCCTTTTGTTTAGGGACTTTTATTTAATAATCTAGACACTTAAATTATGTCCACTGCCAAGCGGCACGTAAAATCAGGCACCCCATGCGGCCGCAGCCGTTAATTCCTACTTTGATAGTCATAATAAATCGTTGCAAAGAAGCTAGATAAAGGTATTGTACCTGCTTGCTAACGAATAGAGTCAAGTGCAGGTGATGCAGATGATAAAAGCTGGACTATACCGACATTATAAAGGTGCTGAGTATCAGGTGATTGATACGGTTCGCCACTCAGAAACTGAAGAAGAGCTGGTGTTATACCGTGCTCTTTATGGTGAAAAAGGCCTATGGGTAAGGCCTTTGGTTATGTTTACAGAAACCGTATTGGTTGATGGAAAACAACAGCCTCGGTTTGCTTACCAAGCAATAGAGGTTCCATCATAGTTAATAAAACGGCCACTGTCGGCTGGACCAATATGTTCTAATACTTGGCGCATGCCATGGGCACTGGTTTGAGTATCGATTAAGCCATTAGGGCCACCCATGTCAGTACGAACCCAGCCGGGGTGCAGGGCAACAACGTTGATGCCTCGGTCCTTAAGATCGATAGACAAGCTTTTTACCACCTGATTCACCGCCGTTTTAGACGAACGGTAGAGGTAAAGAGAGCCCCCGTCATTATCATCAATACTGCCCATCCTTGAACTGATAACCGCAAAAGTACCCATTTTGATGGCGAGACTATTGTATAGTGCTTGTGCCAGCATAAGAGGTGCTACGCTGTTCACATTAAGTACATCTAACCACTGTTGCCGAGAGACCGTGCCCAGAGTTTGGTCCCTTGGCCCAAATAGGCCTGCGTTGTTGATAATTAAATCTAAATTGATACCACTTAACTGTTCTTGCAGCCCAGAAATACTCACGTCCTTGGTCACATCTAATGACAGTATTGTAAGCTGGTCACAGGCCAATGCGGCAAGTGCTGTGCCTGGTTGCTGACGGCAGGTGGCATAGACATGCCAGCCGTTAGCCAAATATTGTTGGGTGAATTCTAGACCAATACCACGATTGGCGCCGGTAATTAATAGCTGCTTCATGCTTGGGTGCTCATTGGCTCAGAAGATGATGTAATCTTAGAGCAACAATGATGCTTGAGCAAATAATCATGACTTTGCCAGGGGATGATTTACTTCTATTTACAATTCAATCGAGTGGTAATGAGCTGTTTTGGTGTAATATAGAAGTACGAATATCAATTGCGCCCAAGTATATATGGCTCGAATTCTCATCACATCACTCGCTTTTTGTTTGTTGCTTTTATCAACAGGAAAAAGCTTTGCTATTGGAGATTCGCCAAGATCTGATGGTGGCCATGACGTTATGAGTATGCAGACATGTGATATGGCTATGGCAGAAACCTGTATTGATATGGACAGTGGTACAGGATTGTTTAGCCATTTCCACTGTCACTTAAATGTGACGTGTTTAATCACTGATTATTCTTTTATTAGTCTTGCGGCCCTACCTTCACCTAATTACAAATATCGATTTAGTAGTAAGGTGCATATACAAGCGTTATCTACCAAACCTCCCCAATTCACTTAACTTTTTTCTCTGTCGTTGCTATAGGCGTCGCACTATTAGGTGGGCGCTCTAAAACCCAGATTTAGAGTTGAGTATAGTGCGGTCACGCACTTATCCTCTAATTCTTTAGCAACACTGATTTCCAGTATTAATTTGGATGGTTTAGTGATGTTAAAACCTACTATCGTGCCTGCCAATTGTACATTCTTTATGGCCATTACCCAGCCCCCAATTAACGGCAGCGCTCACACTTGGCACCACTCCCTTAAAGTGTTGTTGGGCAACATTAATACTGGTGGCAAACCAATCAGTGGCAGTATGCCTGCTGTTCAAAACCGGTTAACTGTAGCCGAACAGAGATCAGTGATCGCAGCATTTCAAGAGTACTGGCCTGATGATAGCTATGCCAAGTGGCGTGTTATTGATCGCCGGTAGCCAAGCCCAAGTCTATGTAAATCAATTTTAATAGCCGACTATTTAGGTGAAATAATGAACAGAAAATTTAACGCAGTGATTTTCATATTATCAGGAATATTTCTCGTTAGCCCTCTCTATGCTGATCATAAGAAAAGCCATGTAAATGTTGAGGTTGGTGACTTATCTTCTTTAGCCAGTAAAGGCCAGCTTGTGTTTAACACTAACTGTGCCTCATGCCATGGTGTTAATGCTGCAGGTGGCATTGGTGGCCCACCATTAATACACGACATCTATAACCCTGGCCATCATGCCAACGAATCCTTTATTCACGCTGTACGTAATGGCGTGCGGCAGCACCATTGGAATTTTGGCGATATGCCTCCACAAAAGCACATCGCATTTGGCGATATGGTGTTTTTGATGAAGTTTATTCGTGAAGTTCAGCAACAAAATGGCATTAAGACAGTGACTCATAAAATGTAAATGTATTGGATTAGTTAGTGCCTAAAGGCGCTAAACCAAAAGTGAAACTAAGAGAAAATGATGATGAGTAATCCAGCAAATAAAATTATCGTTATGATGATGTTCGTAGGCCTGCTGAGCAGTCCAAACGTAAGCGCCCATAGTGGTGCAACTGGTGTGGTTAAACAACGTATGGATGCCATGTCAGACATGGCTGATGCGATGAAAGTGATGGCGTCGGTGGTGAAAGGTAAACAAGAATTTGATCCCGTGTTATTTATACAAAATGGCGAGGTCATTGTTGGCCATAGTGACACGTTGCTGGGTCTGTTTCCCGAAGGATCCAATGAAGGGAGCAGTGAATCCTTGCCTGCTATTTGGCAGCAGTGGGACGATTTTGTGAGCATCAGCGACCACACAAAAACTGACGCTAAAGAGCTGGTTAAAATGGCTAAAAATGGGTCAGAGTTGCGCCCCCTGACTAAACAGTTTGTCAAACTTGCTGGCAATTGCAAAGCCTGCCATAAAGACTATCGAAAGAAAAAGTGAAGACTATGAAAAGCATCTATTATCTCACCCTATTGTGGACATTATCTTTTTCAGCATTGTCTACCTCAACAGTACTAACAACGACGGAAGATAAGGCCATATCCCGTGGTGAATACGTGTTTGATCTAGGTGGCTGTGCCTCCTGCCATACCAAGGACCAGTCCCTTGCAGGTGGAGTAGAGTTGGTCACTCCATTCGGGACCTTTTATGGCCCTAATATTAGTCCAGATTTCCAATATGGCATTGGTGGCTGGACTGATAATGAGTTTATCAAAGCCATGCGTGAGGGTGTTAGCCCTGAGGGGGAGCATTATTATCCAGCATTTCCATATACATCATATATCAACATGTCAAAGCAGGACTTGATTGATCTTAAAGCGTATTTAGATGCACAAGACCCTGTCTCTGAGTCCTCATTGTCTCACGCGTTAAGCTTCCCCTTTAACCAACGTGGACTGTTAGGCTTATGGAAGAGTATCAATACTACCGAACCATGGGCGCCAGATCCTAATCAAGACGCTAATTGGAATAGAGGGAGTTACCTCGCTAACGGGCCTGGTCATTGTACTCAGTGTCACACCCCTAGAAATCTTATTGGAGGGCTAAAAAGCAGCACTGGAATGGTGGGTAACGAGCAAGGCCCAGAGGGGGAAAATGTACCACCGTTACTAGATGTTAATAAATTAGCTTTTGGCAATTGGAGTGAAGAAGATATTGCTTTCGCGTTAGAAATTGGGATGACGCCAGAAGGTGATTTTATGGGTGGCAGTATGAGCCATGTGCTTGAAAATACCACAGGTAAAATGACGGCAGACGATATACAGGCGATTTCAGAATACTTGTATTCATTGAACAACCCTTGACCTATGTGTAACACTTAGGTTTTATAGTGTAGTTCTAAGTTATATGCTCACGGGTAACTGTAGGAGACAGTGTATGAAAACTGTAAGTCAGCTCGCCAAAACAGCGCAGGTGAGCGCCGAAACCGTGCGTTATTACAGCCGTTTGGGGCTGTTAAAAGCGCAACGGGATGCCCATAACGGCTACCAGCTATTTGACCAAGATGCAGTGCAACGACTGGTTTTTATCAGCCAGTCTCGGTCTTTGGGTTTTAGCTTAAAAGATATACAGGGTATCTTGCAACATACGACTAAAGGCGACTCCCCCTGCCCTATGGTGAGAGATATGCTACGTCAACGGGTACCACTGGTAGCGGCAAAAATACGCTTTCTAGAAGAACAAATGGCACGCATGCAGCTAGCTTTGGAACAATGGCAAACTATGCCCGACGGCGTCCCTGATGGGCATCATATTTGCCACCTTATTGAAGATTGGAACACGCCAACAATTGAGGTTAACAGCCATGACTAATGCCGTACAAGACAAGATCACACAATTATCCCTTTCTGGAGTGACTTGTGCTGGCTGCGTGGGGCGTATTGAAAAGGCGCTTAACCAAGCCCCCGGTGTAGTGGCTGCGCAGGTGAGCTTTGCTAGCCGAACTGCAGAAGTTAGTGGTGGAGACGTTCAGCAGCTTATCAAAGCTGTGCAAGATGCAGGTTATGGCGCGAGGCTGATAGCAGACCCTGCCCTAGCTGAGGAACAACAAACCAATGAATTAGGTCAACTTTTGAAGAGCCGGTCTTGGCAGGCTGCTTTGGGTGTTGGTTTAGGTGTTGGTTTGATGTTATTTGGTATGGAGATCGCTGATCCGTTTGTACTCCGTGCTGTTGGCTGGCTTACCTTGGCAATAATGTTAATGACGGGTGAGCATTTTTATAAGAGTGGCTTTAAGGCACTGAAGACCGGCCATGCCAATATGGATACGTTGATCGCTATAGGGACCAGTGCCGCTTGGCTGTATTCTATCTTGGTGGTTTATCGGCCAAGCATGTTCCCTGAGGCTGCTCGGGGGATTTATTTTGAAGCCGCTGTAATGATTATTGGCTTAGTTAACCTAGGCCAAGTGTTAGAGATGCGTGCACGCATTAAAACCCAATCTAGCCTTAAAAACTTGCTTGGCCTCCGGCCCAGCCATGCCTGTTTGTTGGGATCAAACGGCGCAGTGTTGGAAACTGAAGTGCAGGTTAATATTATCCAAGTTAAAGTGGGAGACTTGTTACGTATTAAACCAGGGGAACGGGTGCCGGTGGATGGCAGGGTCACCCAAGGTGAGAGCTACTTTGATGAAGCTATGCTTACCGGGGAGCCTATGCCAGCAATCAAACGACTAGGTGATGAATTGGTGGCTGGTAGCATTAATGGCCAAGGCAGTGTGATATATGAAGTCACGCGTGTGGGCCGAGACACCGCCTTAGCTCGCATTGTTGAGATGGTTCGGCAAGCGCAAAATAGTAAACCGTCTATTAGCCAGTTAGCAGATAAAGTGGCTACGATTTTTGTGCCTGCGGTGATCGTTATTGCTGTGATAACAGCGTTATTATGGTACTTTTTTGGCCCTCAACCTGTCCTCACTTATAGTTTTGTCAGCGCCGTATCGGTGCTTATTATTGCCTGCCCATGCGCCTTGGGTTTGGCTACACCCATTTCAGTAATGATTGGTGTGGGTAAAGCCGCACAAATGGGGGTGTTGGTGCGTAATGCCGAAGCGCTGCAACAAGCCAGTAATATTGATTGGGTGGTGTTGGACAAAACCGGTACCATAACCCAGGGTCATCCCAGCGTTGAAGATTATGCCATCTTTAATGGTGCGGATGAGGTGCAAAGTTTAGCTATTGCCGAAACTATAGAACAAGCATCTGAGCATCCTATTGCCTTGGCGATTGTGGCATATTGTCAGCAGCAGCAATCGCTTAAAGACCCAGACTCATCTTTTGCAGTGCCAACTGCCGAACACTTCACTTCTGTGCAGGGAATGGGTGTGATCAGTGGTGACTTTATCATGGGTAATGTGAAGCTAATGCAGGCTCATAAGATTGATATAAGCACTGCAAAAAGTTGGTTAAGGGTACAGAAACACGCTGCTAGAAGTTTAGTATTGCTGGCTCAGAAAGGAGAATTGATATCGGCATTCGCCCTTGAAGATGCTTTGAAGCAAGACAGTGTGAAAGCTGTAAAACGGCTTAAAGCCCAGGGCATAAAGGTAATGATGTTAACGGGAGACAACCAAGCAACAGCGCAAAGGGTGGCTAGTTTGGTGGCTGTGGACAACTATGCTGCAGAACTCATGCCTGAGGACAAACTAAATAACATCAAACAACTACAGGACCAAGGTTATGTGGTGGCCATGGTGGGCGATGGCATTAACGATGCACCGGCCTTAAGCCAAGCTAATGTGGGTGTTGCTATGGGTCAGGGCACTGATGTGGCGATTGAGAGTGCAGATCTATGTTTACTCAACAGTTCATTGCATGGTGTGGCAGATGCCATTGAATTGAGTCACGCTACTTTACGTAATATTAAACAAAACTTGTGGGGCGCCTTTACTTATAACACCTTGGGCATTCCTATTGCTGCAGGTGTGCTATTTCCACTCACGGGCATGTTACTCAGTCCCATGCTAGCAGCCTTGGCTATGTCCTTGTCATCGCTTACTGTGGTGACTAACGCTAACCGCTTGCGTTTGTTTAAGCCTAGCCCCCGCAACTAGTTAAAATATTTGTGGTTGGGGGTGACGACGGCGGGCGCCAATGGCTTGTACTATAACGCCGAGCATGATGATACTACCACCGATTAACGTCCAATTACCTGGGTGTTCGTTAAATAAAAACCACACCCAAATAGGGCTCAAGATGACTTCGAGCATAGTCAGTAAAGTCAGTTCCGCTGCAGGGACGTGTTTTGACCCAGAGATAAACAACACTAAGGCCAACCCCATTTGAAAACACCCTAGGGCTAAACATATACCAAGGTCTGCCCAACTTATGGCAAAATCATCAATGGCAAGGGCCGCCACTAACATAGAAAAAAAGCTAGCAATCACGACGGCAGGTAACATATCACTACCTTTGCCGCGGCGCATGATCACGCTAAAGGCAGCGTAACAAACGGCCATCATTAGAGCAAAAGCCATGCCAATGATGCCGTCTCCACTCAGGGCATGGCCCACCATGACGCTGACCCCAACACTAGTGAGAGCAATGGCGACCCAGGTACGTTTTTTGACACGCTCACCGAGGATAAGCCAGCCAAGCAAGGCAGCTATAAAAGGTGATGAGCTCAATACGAAGGTCACATTCGCCACGCTGGTGTGAAGCAAAGCAAAAATGTTGCCAAAAAATGAAGCACCCATAAAGAGGCCCGCCAACACGCTAAGTTTATTAGTGCGCTTTAAAGGTGTGACAAGGTCACCTTTATTGCGCCAGGCCATCACCATAAATATGGTGAGAACTAAGCTAATGGAACGGAAAAATACGATATGCCAGCCTGATGCTTCACTGATATAGCGTACGCCAACACCAGCCGTGCTCCACAATAGGCCACATAATATGACCATGATGGCGCTGTTGCGATACAGGTGGTTAGGTGTTGTTGTATGGGGTGTGGCTAGCTGAGTCATGGATTTTTCTTCGACCAAGCTGTGTAGATTGTGGTTGGCCAGCGGCTTTGTACTGAGGCCAAAATAGCCATAATTTCTTCTTCTGTAAGCGTGTCTTTCCAGGCTGGCATGGTGCCGCGACCTTGAATAACTGTTTGGGTTAGATCAGCTAAAGAATGATGCCAAGCATGGCCACTGCCATTTAAAGGCGGTGCTGGGCGGTTGCCATTACTATCAAGTTGCGTCCAATTTTCTGCACCTTGAGCCTGGGTTCCATGGCACGCGGCACAATGGTCTAA
>MDTF01014045.1_pt1 | contig 10627 bp, 11 predicted proteins | sample 811191 | NCBI WGS metagenome assembly MDTF01 (sample SAMN05326649, study PRJNA326480) | marine metagenome | isolation source: seawater | place: Southern Ocean | collected 2011
CAATATATTCCTCAAGGCAAACTCGCCAATCACGCATAACATTTAAACCACGCGCATCGAGTTTACGATTAATTAAACGCTCTGATGGCGGACGATCAGCAAAGTACTCGCCTTCCCAAAATTCAGAGTCGACTGGAGTTACTTTAACTTCATCTTCTAGGTTAAGCACTTTGATCAGCTCTTGAGCCACTTCGAAGCGTCCCGTGATGCCGTCACACACCATATTATAAAGACCCCAAAATTCCTTTTCAAGCAACAGCTTGACGTTACGCGCGAAATCATGAGTGTAGGTTGGCGTGCCCAATTTATCATTCACAACGAATAGCTCTTTTTTTCCCTCTTTGAGCTGCAGCATGATTTTTTTAATAAATTTCTTATCCTTCATTGGTCCACCACCCATCATCCATCCCGCTCGGCAAATCAAATGGCGAGGCGAATGTTTCTCCACAAATAACTCCCCCGCATATTTACTACGGGCGTAATGCCCCATTGGATTAGGCAAATCCCAATCATCGAATGTGTCTTGACTTCCATCAAAAATTCCTGCGGTGCTAATATAAAGTATTGGAATATTTTGATTATTAGATATATAAACCGCATTTTCCACAGCTATAGCATTGGTCGCGTACGTATCATCTTGATGTGTTTCGCAATACTCAAGATCGGTATATGCGCCAATATGAAACAAGTAATCAGGATTGAATTCAGCCACATCCTTTGAGTAGGCATCAAAGTCACGAAAATCAAGATAACTAAGCCATGGCTCATTTACATCGATATCAGTACACCTAAGTTCATAATCATCGCTGAAAATACTGTGAAAGGCTTCACCAAGCATACCCCCGCAACCCGCTAAATAAATTTTCTTTTTTTGTTTCATGATCTGGTACCAGTTACGTTGTTTAAGATTGAAAGATAAGTTGATTTAACTACATCGGTGGAATAATTTTCTAGGACCGTCAGCCTAGCTGCTTCTCCCAAATTTTGACGCAATTGAGGATTCTTTATTAGCTCTTCCAAAGCCTCTATCCATTCTTCGTCGGTTTTTACTAACCAACCATTCGTCATGTGCTTAATAATCCTAGGCGTCGTACCTACATTGGTTGCAACCGTGGGTAATCCAAACGCCATATATTGAATTGCTTTCAGACCACTTTTACCCAGCACCCAATCATCCTGAACGAGTGGATAAATACCAATATCTATGCCTTGAAGATCTTCAACTTCAGTTTCTTTTCTCCACTGAATGACCTCAAGATCAACACCCGGTAAATCATACTGGAAGTTGCCAATAACGCGAAGCTTGAAGTCGATACGTTTATTTAGTTCAAGAAAAACATCCCGCAATAAATCAAGGTATTCTTTAGAGCTAAACGTTCCTGTCCATCCAATTGTAACTGTTTTTTTGTTATTATAAGTATTTGTTGGAATAAAATAATTACTGTTCACCGAAGATGAAATGTAGGTGGATGCTTTTCTGAGGTTAATGCCTAAGCAATAGTCGTTCAGAAAAGGAGAACTAGAAACGACATGGTCAGAAGTTTTTATCAAGTACCTAGCTTTCCCTGGACCTTTGAACATCTTAAGAAGAGGATTAAGTCCGTTTTCTTGTTCCAAAAGTATATTATCTTCAATGTCATATACTATATGCCTCGACAATAAACGGTATAGCCTTTCAAATAAAGAACTCCCAAAAGGTGTTACCCACATAAAAATATAAACTAAATCATATTGACGGACACGAAAAACATCACGCAGTCTCCGACAATGGCCGCGTAGTGTTCCGAGAACTTTGGGCACATAATTTCCTGGCGTATAGACGACTTTCCACATGGAAGCATCCATGAAGGATGATATTGTTATTTCGTATCCATTATCTCGCCAATGATTGAGATATTGCTCATATTTTAGTCGCTGCCCAGCAGCTACCCCTTGCGGAAAGGGACAGATAATAAGGATACGTTTTTTATGCTGCATATTTATTTTCTTTGCTTAATTCCGACTTTGCGCATGAAAGGTTTAAATTTGGTATATTTCGTGCTTAGCCAATATAACCGCAACATGTAAGCGAGTACTAGTCTGATCAACGCTTTCAGACATTAAAAAATGTATTTTAACCCATAAGCGCAACCAACTCTTTTTCTGAAGTTTAAGAGATGAACTTAGATGGGAAGGCTTTTACACACCAGCATTCTCTGATGCCTTTTAATCACTTTTTTTCAAAGACAGTTCGACCATGGCTATTCGCAGCAGTAAGGCAATGCCACAGAAGACTGAATAACTAGCTCCCTAACTTCAGAAGACACGAGCAATAAATTCTCAATTAAAGCTTGACCTGCCCAGCCGGTCGCACATATCACAAAAATCTTCATTGGAGCTCTCCTTTATCTATAAGCTTCTGATAAATTTTAATATGCTCAGCCACTATCTTCTCAATGGCAAAATCTTTCTCAGCTAAAGCTCGACCCGCGACACCCATTCTTTTTCGCACATTGGTATTCTTAATTAGATACTCGATTGCATCAGCTAGTGCTAAGGCATTTTTAATGGGCACTAGTAGCCCCGTTTTGTTAGGCTCAATAGCATCACGACAACCAGGATGATCAGTAGTTACCACGGCTCGACCGCATGCTGCTGCCTCAATCAATACTTTTGGGAGGCCTTCGCCATAGTAGGACGGTAAGACCATTACATGCGCAGCCTCCACCACTTGCGGCATGTCTGTGCGATGGCCCCATAACTCGACTACACCTTCCTCGGCCCATTGAGCCAATTCATCTGGACACAGGCTAGCCGGATTAGCCGGATCAAGCTTACCTACTATCACGAACCGAGCATCATGTGCTGATAGCCCACGCACACGAAGTATTTGGGCAGATTGGACAAACTCACGTATTCCCTTATCAACCAACAAGCGTGCCGCAAGCAAAACCACTGGTACACCGGTCGGGAACGGCATCACGCAGTACTTAGTTAGGTCAACGCCTGACCCACGAATGATGGTAACCTTTTGCTCGGGCAAATGTGCAAGCCTTGCCAAGCAAGCTAGATCATCAGGATTTTGAAAAATTACTCTCAGATTGTGGTGGCCTAGTGCCAACCCGTACAGTATACCGACCAGCCAGCGCCTAATTGTAGCCTTAAAGCCCTTAGCAACAAAAACGAAGCCCAGGCCAGAGATAGCTGCCACAACAGCGGGTACGCCTGCCAAGCGAGCTGCCAGCCCCCCAAACAACACTGGTTTGATTGTTACTAAGTGAACAACATCAGGTTTTATGTCTTTGCATACGCGGTAAATCTGCCAAACCTCGTGACTTGCAGTCCACAAACTCACGCCACTTCTATCTAGGGACAAAGGGTGTACCACGAAACCATGGCCTTGCAGCACCGTGATTTTGTCAGTCAATGCGGTAGCGATATGTACCTCATAGCCCTGGTGCAATGCCTCTAGCGCTATAGGCAAACGGTGTGACAAAAAAAACCAATCAACGTTAACAACAAACAATAACTTGCGGTTCATATAGGCCTCGCGTTTGGGTGCAGCGCCTAAATAAAATTCAGGCAAACATTAAAAAATATCAAACTATGTTTGAAAATATGCAATACATATTAGTTTTTATTAAATTGTTGGCTTTGTCATATGCTAAAACTAACAGAAAATAAACTAATATTGGATGCATAGACTACTTATTCTCTAACCCTGTCTCAACGTTAGATATAATATACAGATAGCAAAATATACAAGGATCAATGCCACTAATAAATGGGAAATACACACTCTAGGCTCGTGAGACGAGCTAGCAATTTTAAATAATCTAATGGACAGGTAACGTGAAATATATCAATAAACTACACCTTCCAGAAAAATAGGGGATTGTATTGGCTTTGAAGTCGCTTCAGGTAGAGTTACGCCTATAGGACCTTTAGTATCTAGTAAATTTCATAATTAGCCAACCTAAACGCAACATGTAAGCGAGTGCTAGTCTGATCAACGTTTCCAGATATTTAAAAAATGTATTTTAACTCATAAGCGCAGCAATCTCTTGTTTTGAGGTTTATGAAATGAACTTAGGCCGAAAGGTATTTGCAAATCAGGTATATTAGGTAACTTCTAATCACTTTGCTTCAAAGACAGCTCCATCATGGCCATGCGCCTTAGTAAGGCAATCTGGCGGTGTCGCGCGTCACTGATCATAACCGCCAATACAATTACTATTCCCAGAAGAAGTCCAATCGCTACTCCCACAATCGCAAAAGGTGGGTGAACAATTGACAATAGATGCGAAAGGGCTATCAAGATCGATTCATTTGTTGTGACTACAAGAATGGCTACAAGTGCAGCAATCAAAACGCCACTCAAATCCAAACTCAGCCTCCCAGATCTGAATAGCCCTAGAACGATGATACCCATCAAAATTGGAAATATTAGTTTAATCATTCTATGTTCTCCGTTCAATTAGGTGGCGCAGCATAAGCATGTGAAACCGCAGGCAGAGATGTATTCCGCCCCTTAAAGTTATCGTTGACATACCATGTTTACGCTGATTTTGAGTGATTGGAAACTGATCAACCTTCAAATCAAGTTGAACCGCTCTTAATAAAATCTCCACTTCAGGGTAACGCTCATACTTCTGCAAGCAAAGATTTTTTATTGCCGCGCGTGACAGAACAATTAGCCCTGAATGCCATTCGTCGAGTTGCAGCCCAGAGACCCAATTTGCAGTGGCGTTCATGTGACGTTTAAGCGCCGCGGCGGCGGCTGCCTTTGAGGAACCAAAGCTGAGACTGTTTGAGCGTACTCCAACAAGAACATCAGTATCACGCACCACCATGGCTTCTATAATTGGAAGGAGGCAATCCAAAGGGTGCTGCCCATCAGCATCTATTCGTAAAAGAATATCGAACTGCGCTTGGTGAGCATAATCGAGTGCAATATTTGTGGCTACTCCTAACCCAACGTTATATGGGCATCTAAAATACTTCTCGCGAGGCCCGGACAAACCATCCGTTTCAAGCGCAGGATCAGAGCCGTCATCAATGACCAGTGTGTGAAATTCATCTCCCAAAGCTAACACCGATTTAACAAGAGAGGGAATTAACAGCCGATCATTAAATGTGGGGATAAAAACAAGAATCTTCATAAGCAAAAGTGTTTCCGTGCTGACAGATACAGATCTTTCCAAAAGATGGCACCGTACAATAGCAGCAACGGTGCTATAGGCAGCAAGTATCGTTCTTGTGCTACGGTAATAAGAAGCGGAAACAAGAAGCCTAATAGCAAAACACGTTCAAGCCAGCTACCTCGATAAAAGCAATAAAAAATACCGGGAAGAATTAACATACCTCCCATGCCTCGCATAAAAACAAATATTGCTGGAACGTCAGAATAACTGGGGCGAAGCCCCGAGGCGTAGATCAACTTAGATATAATGAGTGCTCCATTTGATATTATTTGATCAAGAATAGGCAGAAGGTTCGGGAAAAGTCCTTCAGAATACTGCTGTGGAAAAAGACCCCAATAACTAATAACAAGAGATGACTTCTGAACCATAAGAAAATATGGAGCGTAATATACGACAAAGTATGCAAAAATAAACGTCGTCAGAGTCACAACAGCCAGGGCGCACCATTTTGACATGACTTTCCTGTTAAGAAAAAGTACAGTCAATATTGCTGGAAACAAACTCAATGAGTTCGGGCGGATAAGTAACATAAGTATAAACCCAATCAAAGCGCAAGAAATACCCCCAAAAGGCCGCCGCGGTATAGCTAATGCACCACAAAAGAACATGAATAGAGCTATCGACATCGGCAATTCAGTTGATAGGACTAATGAATACCAAAGGAGCAGAGGAAAAGCAATTAACGCCAATTGTCCCCACAGCGAAACCTCTTGAGCACGGTAATAGAGCGCCCAGCCAAATACTAAAAGCGCACTTGCAATGAGGTAAACAGAAGCCAAAGCCAGAGGCTGCTTTGGATAACTCAAAATATTCAAAAGCCATGGAAATAAAGGGCCTGGAGCCAGAGGCCGCTCAAGCCAGGCGTCGAATGAGTCACCTTGATAGAAAAAAAGAAAGGGTTCCTTCAGCGACGCAAAGTGCTCTGACATATGCTTCAAGTAGAAACCGTAGTCGCCAAAAGGGATCTCGACAAATGGTGATACCAGAAAGCCATTTTCCGTTTTAAGTGTAATCATGACCGCAAGAGCTGCGAATAACATCCGAGACAACACGGCGACCACCAAAAGGCACTTCGCATAGAAATCAAACACCGGGACCATTTCTTTCATATCAATAAAAGAAAGGTTTTGGTTATGAATCTGAATTCTAATTTTATTAAACAAATTCAACATCTTAAATTATTTTATCCTATCTTGCCAATAATGCGGAGAAGGGCCACCATATGGAGCATAGTTTGGCTGCCTCAGGAAACAGAAATCCATATACCGATTAATATTATGGCACCACCCACAATAGTGCTTAGGTTGATCGGTTCACTCATCCAGTACCATGAAAGGACTGGCACAATCAAAAAGGCTAAACCAACAAATGGATAAGCGAGCACAAGTGGTGTGTAGCGCAGCACAGCAATCCATAATACGGTTGCAAAACCATAAACGCATAAAGCTAAAATTAATTTTGGTTGAAGTAGTGAAGAAATATCAATATTCTTCATGTCCATAGCTGCCAATTTGAATAGCACTTGGCCAACCGATAACAGCATTATAGTTGATGATATGAGTATAATTTGACTAAATGACATTTTCATCCGAACGATTTGTTATAAGTAGGGCGCTTGGCGGCAACATTTATACGCTTAGTGTCAAACAGTGCAGTTGCGCCATTCAACTGAACCGCATCTGCTGGAAACAATCCTATTTCTGCATAAATTTCACTATACATTATATTTTTCCATAGCAATGTTCTCTTTGAATTAGATTTTTATGAATATTAAGCTGCTAGCCTCTTGAGGTGCCAACTTTACAATCTGCATTCAGAAGTGAGCCACTGGACCATCTTAGAAATACCTTCGTTAGGGTCGACTGCGGGCTTCCAGTTAAGAATATCTTTAGCTTTGGTAATATCCGCCACAAAAACTTTCTGGTCACTTTCTCTAACAGGTATTTTTGTATAATTCAATTCCACTCCGGTAATTGCCTCAAGTAGTGAAAAAAGTTCCAGAAGCGATAAACTGTTTACCATCCCCCCACCAATGTTGAAGGCTTGGCCTTTAGCACGATCAATGTTGGCATGGGCTGCAAAGTAAAGGCGCTTCATATCTTCTGCATGCAGAACATCGCGAACCTGCTTACCTGAACCTGACACCGTAAAAGGCACATCGATAGTACTATTTTTTGTTTCAATTGCTTTCTGGCAAAACCACCCGACCCAACCCTGATCATAAGTCGAAAATTGGCGCCCTCCGTACATTGACGAATGCCTAAATACAACAGTCTTGAGACCAAAAATCCGCGCATAGTCAAGCATATATTGGTCAGCCGCTCCCTTGGAGCACCCATAAGGTGAGTGAAACTCGAGAGGCGTGCTTTCGTCAAAACCGTTTGTTTTTTCAATGCATTCAAAACGCGTCTTGGTTTCTCTATAAGTGAACTGGTTCAAATCTCCATAAACCTTGTTAGTTGATGAATATACCACAGTAGCCATTGGGGCATATATACGCACAGCCTCAAGCAGGTTATGCGAACCCATTACATTCACTTCAAAATCCATTCTTGGGTTGGCTATCGACGTGGTCATAGCGACCTGACCAGCAAGATGAAATATTAAATCGGGCCTGAACGACTTAGTGACCTGAGCAATATCGTTTGCATTCCGTATATCCCCATGCACAAACGTAAAACTTCCTTGATTTTGCAACCAAGCTAAATTCTCTAGTGAACCGCTTCGATAAAGATTATCAAACAGCATCAACTCGTCACCTCGCTCAAGAGCATCTACTGCCAGATTGCTCCCGAGAAAACCACATCCGCCCGTTATAAGCACTTTCATCGTTTGTAACCTTCCATCACTAACTTCAATCCCTGGTCCAGATTTGTTTTACAGAACCATCCAAGTTCTAATAAAGGCTCAACATTTGCGTTTGAATTCATCACCTCCCCTGTCCTGTAGGGCACGGCACCGAAAGCCAAATGAGTTTGCGAGTCGGTTATATGATGAACCTTTTCAACAAAGTCCCTAATAGATACTGCTGCACCACTACCTACATGGAATTCATTGAAAAAATCTTGAAACGCTTCTATTTTCTCCAGAATTATCAAATAGGCTGAAACCACATCTTCAATGTAAACAAAATCGCGCCTCTGTTCGCCTAAAGTTAATTTTAACTCAGGCTCATTTCTTAGGCAGCTGTTCATAACATGCGTCGTAAATTTCGAATCTGCATCTCCAGGACCATAAAAATGCTCAAGCCGCATATTGATAAAAAACATTTTATTATGAATGCAAAAGAATTTACCCCATTCCACGAGCTGACTTTTTGAAAGTGAATATAGATTCAGATATTTATCAAGAATTGTATCCGTATTAATAAACATACCAACACCAGCTGCCTTGGCGGCATCCATAAGCCTCAATGGAAATCCTGTATTAGCCTCAAAAACGTCACTAGGTATTTCGCCATGGCGTCCGTAACACGTCGCGGTATGTATAATCGCATCAATTTTCCCATGAGCGGTAAAGGGGATTGAATAGTCCAAATTCTCTGTATTATATAAGGTTGCCATCGGAATGATTGATGAAATTCGGAATAATGATGAGTTCTTTCTTTTAAGAATAATAAGTTTATGTCCTTGAGCAATTAAGGCTTTGGCCAAATAACTCCCCAGATATCCCGTACCACCTGTAAGTAATATCGTCTTTTTCACTTACGCCCTCGAAGGTTAAAAAGCGCTAATTTTGGGCTGAAAGAGACGGAATGTTTGTTCCTAAAAGTCAATATATAGAAAATAAAAAGTAGCTTAACAATCGTGCGCGGAATGACTGATATCAGGAAGCCTAAAACTTTAACGATTAGTGATGAATTTTCAGCTGGCAGTAAAACTAAATTAAATACCTTAAAATTAAATCTCCCATATGCCCGGCTTGCTAAAATGCCCTTCAAAGACTTCAGTGGGTAGCGCCGAATGACACTTTGCTTGGCCTGCGATGAGTAGTTATCAAGTGCCCAAATAACTGCAGGAAAATTTATATTCCATATCTCAAAGTGCTTCCCTGTCCACGTCTGCATGCCGATACGCATTTTAATTGCCAGATTAGGAAGATAATGAGCAGTATGCCCTATCTTGGAACGACAAACGGTATCTATATGAGCAAAGAAAGTTCCAATCTTTTCTGGGCGAAAAAACTTTTCCCATAGCCTCTTTCTTATCAAAATACATGGTACATAAGTCATATACCCACCATGGTCAGCCAGAAATAAATCGTCATCGTCAGGTCCGTATACTTTTAGCTTATCTAAAACGTGCCTTGAAGCTTCCACTTGACCCTGCTCATGGAATGAAGAGCTGTTAAGAATGACAATATCAGGTGAACTACTCTTTAAGTAGATAATAAGTTCAGCCAAAAAATTTTCTACAATAAGATCGTCATCGCCAAAAATCCATACATATTCACCGCTGGCCATAGAAATCGCCATATTGACATTTTCATCAAGAGACGGTGCATCAAGAGAGCGTCGATAAACAATTTGAGAGCTACTAGTATATTTAGTACGGATCAAAGTTCCAGTTTCATCCCCCTTGCTATTATCAGATATGCACAATTCACAGTCTAAACTCCAACCCAGATCGTTAATTATTGAACTAATTGCCTCGTCGATTAGCGCTGTTTTATTATTAGACGGAATAACTATTGAGAGCAAAGGTTTCATTGTGAAGTCCGTATCTCGATTTCAGAGTAAAGTTCTGCATAAATATTGCCAGCGATTTCCAAGCTGAACTCCTGTCTTGCCAACTCCTTGCACTTGTCTCCTCTATTTGGGGTGCGAATATTTTCCACGATCCTATCAAGGTTTTCCGTTGTCAGGCCGGCACAAAGGTCTTGCTCTGAAACAAGGTCAACGCAGCTTGTACTTTCTGAAAACTCCTCTAAGACCGAGATTCCATTTAAAGCAACAGTGTGTAATCCGGCGGCTAAATATTCGCCAAATTTTGTTGGGGAACTCACTCTTCTCCAGCGACTAGGGTTGTTGAATATTAATCCACAGTCAAACTGCAGCAATGCACTTGGTATGCTGCTCTTTTCTAACTTATAAACATTAATTTTATCTATTGGAAAATTGACCTCTTTAACGGCTAAATATATTTGTTCATGATCACGTTCATTAATGAAATCAATATGACAATTTAGACCATGCTTAATTAACTCAGAAACGAACTTTAACGCCAAATCGGGCCGATATGGAATGAGCGCACCTCCAAGGAAAACAAACTTAAAAATTTCGCTGTCCTGAGTAGAAGCTTTCTTATCTTCTGAAAAATACAAAGATGTATCTGTACAAGTTCGTATTATTTTTAGTGGAACACTCGGAATGTTGTATATTTCTTTAAGCAACAGCTCACCCGATTTATCGAGTACAACAAGACCTGAAGCACCCTCAACTGAAC
>MDTF01011649.1_pt1 | contig 10626 bp, 7 predicted proteins | sample 811191 | NCBI WGS metagenome assembly MDTF01 (sample SAMN05326649, study PRJNA326480) | marine metagenome | isolation source: seawater | place: Southern Ocean | collected 2011
CCAACCACTGTCACACCAACCGCTATGGTTGATGAAACACCCCATTGCGCTGTCGGCAAACCGCCGACAGCCCTTTTGGCGCCAACCCCTAACCCTTCTCAGTGGTCCCGAGCGACTGTGCGATAATTGGTGGCACAGCGAACAACAGCGCGACTATTACCTAGCACACGACCCACAGGGGGTACGCTATTGGTTATTTTGGGAACAAAATAGCCAACGCTGGTTTGTCCAAGGATTATTTTCATAAGCGCGCCAAAAAACCGCTCTAGGCTTGCATAAGCTGTTCTTTAATAATGAATTTTTGCACCTTACCCGCCGGATTTCGCGGTAGCATTTTAACTTCGTGCAATTGGGTCGGCAATTTATAGCGAGCCAATTTTTGTTCTGCAAAATCGCGCAATTGTTGCAGATCTAAATGGCTCTCGGGAGCTAATACCACAACGGCGGCTAGCGCCTCACCCCACTTTTCATCGGGCACGCCAATCACCGCCACCTCGATGATCGCGCTGTGCGCATAGAGCACGCTTTCAATCTCGGCGGGATAGACATTCTCACCACCGGTGATGATCATATCCTTGAGTCGATCGCATAAAAACAAGAAGCCGTCGTCGTCAAAATAACCAATGTCGCCACTGTGGAACCATCCCATCGGATCGATCGCTTCGGCGGTTGCTTCTGCTCGATTCCAATAACCCTTCATCACGTTGGGCCCCTTGATACAGACTTCTCCGCGTTCGCCGTGTGGCAACGGTTGATTGTTGGCATCGACGATTCTCACATCGGTAAACAGCGGCGGACAACCCGCAGAGCCAATCTTACTGATTGCCAAATCTGCCGATAATATACTGGCGAAAGGTGCGGTTTCGGTCAGGCCATAACCCTGGCAAAAGGTCACGCCGCGCTCACCATAGATTTCGATCAAAGGCACAGGGACCGGCGCTCCACCGACGATAACAGTATCAATACTACTCAAATCTGTGGTGTTAAATCTCTCGTGTTGCGCCATCATCAAATACATCGTCGGCGCACCGAACATAGTGCATACGTTATATCGTTGTATGTCCGCCAGGACCAAACCAGGATCAAAGCTACGGTGCAATATGACTTCAATACCCCTCGCTAGCGACAGCAGCGTGGTCACGTTTAAACCACCTATATGAAATAATGGCGCACAGGTCAGGGTCGTCCCCGACATGCTATCCTCGCCAAACGCCGTATTGACACTGTTCCAAAAAATATTGCCATGGGTCAACATAGCTCCCTTGGGAAGCCCTGTAGTGCCAGACGTATACATAATTAACGCAACATCATCGGCTGCCACTCGTTCACTGCCCACCACCGGAATAGCCACCTGCAACAATGGCTCCAACGACTGCCACTGTTCGCCGGCGCTCTCGATTGAAAGATAACGTCGGCAGCACAGGTCACTCCTTGTTTGATCGACAAGCGGTCTCAGAGCATCGTCGGCCAGCAGGGTATGAATGCCCGCGTCATTGGCGATAAAACACGCTTCGGGCCCGGTCAAACGGAAGTTTAAAGGGACAAAAATTGCCCCAAGACAACCACAGGCGTATAAGAGTTCGAGGAAAACTGGATGATTGAGCCCTATATAACCGACCCTATCGCCGCGACAGACGCCTCCTTGCTTGAGCACAGAGGCAATCCTGCGAACCCGCTCAGCCATTTCAAAGAACGTCCGAGTATGCCCTTCAAACGTAACCGCTCGGTGACCCGGGGTCAGCTCGGCTCGCTTTAAAATCAATTGCCCCAACCCGATGTCTACCGCTAACGAAGTGCTCATTTGTAATTATCTCCCGGTCACTTTTTTTTAGTCTGGTGACTTTGTCACAATTTGTTTGCGGTTAAAACCACCCAAGTCATATTTCACCAAACCGACACATTGCAGTTTCTATTATTAATGCGTATGAGCGTGCGAGCACCTATTTAGAATGCCGGTATACAACAACATGCAGAGTTGGCATAAATAGAGTTGGCATGAATAATGCCCAAGTGTAAACAAATATTTAACAGGTTGGTCAGCACTTCAATGCCAGTCCCAAATCAATCAGCTCTTAGAATGTAAGAACATGACTGTGTACCCGATTTGGAGTACCCGATTGAGGCCGGCCGCACCAAAAAGGTGCGCAAAGGCTGTGGCACAGAGTTAACACAACGTATCAGGCATTGGCGGAGAGACCTATTAATATAAAAATCCAGCTCACCGGTTCGACGCACCGCAGACTCATTTTTTTTCCGATCTCGATGGAAGTTTATTCGATCACCATACCTACTCCGAAAATCGGTAAGTAATCTCTTTAGCGCACGGGATAACCGTCGACGCCGATTACAAAAACTTCGGCGGCTGACGCCGTGATCGCACCCGCAGCAAAAACTCTGAGCGATTATCTCGTAGACTACTTGACGTCAATCTACATGCAATTGGACCGACCCGAGCTACTCGAACTTAGCGAGCAATTAGTATCGACCCTGTATGTCCCCTCGCTGAAATACCACAAACCGAGCCACAATTATTGGAATCAGGTAGACAGCGTGCTAATTATGTATGGCGACAGTCTTTTAAAAAGCCACGAAAAACCGCTGCAAACACTGAAAAAATTTCTCAGCAACTAGTCGTGGCATGATTTGATCACCCGGATGATAATGGTGGCAACCTACCAAACGGTTTGGATCAGCAACACCGGTATCCGATAGCATTACAGCCACATCACGACAGTGAGGCACGAGTGCATCGACAACCGACAACTAATCTGCGATCGACGATCTGTTGCAAATATAGGCATGGTCGCTAGAGGGCAGCCATTATGTGCCTATGGAATAACATAGATCATCTGCAACGTTGTAATGTGAATTCTTATCAGACAAAATCTGACACTGTCAGTTGTCGCAGGTGCGACACAATTTAGCGCGAGGTGGCTGCGCATCTCGCACAACAACACAGCCAAACATTTACCCCAAGACAACTAGGATTGAATCACCATGAAATTTGAAACACAGGCCATCCATGCAGGTTTTAATGACGACCCCACCACCAATGCCGTTGCTGTGCCTATTTATCAAACCACGTCCTACAGCTTTCGCGATACTCAGCATGGTGCTGACCTGTTTAATCTCGCCGAACCAGGCAACATTTATTCGCGCATAATGAATCCGACTTGCGATGTTTTAGAGCAGCGCATCGCAGCGGCCGAGGGCGGCGTAGCGGCGCTGTGCATGGCATCTGGAATGGCCGCTATTACCGCTTCGATTCAGACTCTGTGCCGCGCTGGCGAGAACATTGTCAGCGTCAGCCAGCTCTACGGTGGCACTTATAACTTGTTTGCCCATACCCTGCCGCAACAAGATATACAGGTGCGGATGGCCTCGGGTGACGATGTTGATGCCCTCGAGGCGCTCATCGACGAAAAAACAAAAGCGGTTTTTTGCGAGTCTATCGGTAATCCCGCGGGCAATATAGTAGATATCGCTGCATTGGCGACCATGGCGCACCGACATGGCGTTCCACTGGTGGTAGACAACACCGTTGCAACCCCCTATTTGTGTCGCCCATTTGAACAGGGCGCGGATATCATTATTCACTCCTTGACCAAATATATCGGCGGTCACGGCACCACCATCGGCGGTATCTTGGTAGATTCTGGCACTTTTGTCTGGAAAGACAATCCGCGCTTTCCTCAATTTAATACCCCAGACCCGTCTTATCATGGCGTGATCTATGCCGACGCGTTTGATGCGCCCTTTATCGGTCGCGCTCGGGTGGTTCCGCTGCGTAACATGGGGGCTGCGTTGTCGCCGTTTAACGCCTTCATGATTCTACAGGGGCTAGAAACGTTGGCGCTTCGCATGGATCGTCACGTCGAAAACGCCCTCGCTGTAGCCACCTATCTTCAAAACCATCCTCAGGTCGCATGGGTCAATTATGCCGGTCTTGCCAGCGACAAGTACTACCAACTAGCGCAGAAAGTGACATCAGGAAAACCTTCGTCAATCGTTAGCTTTGGTATCGTCGGCGGTGAGAGCGCCGGTGCTAAATTTATTGATGCGCTGCAATTAATCAAACGACTGGTCAATATTGGCGACGCCAAAAGCCTCGCCTGCCACCCCGCCAGCACCACCCATCGCCAACTCAACGAAGAGGAGATGCAACGCGCCGGTGTCAGTGCAGACCTTGTTAGATTATCAGTGGGAATTGAGCACGTTGAAGATATCATCGCCGATGTTGATCAGGCGCTGTCCATCGCGGGCTGAGCGCGCCATGCGTCATTTGATAAGCCAAGCTGAAATCAGCCAAACTAACCAAACGACCAAACTAACCAAACGAAAAGGGGCCGCAAATGCGGCCCCTTTTTCATCTCTTTATAGTCTGCCCGAACCCCTACTTAGAAGGCCCCTGCTCAGGAGCCACCTACTTAGAACGCTCCTAATTAGAGGGCTCCTTTTCAGAACGCTCCTAATTAGAAACCCCATATTTAAAGGCCTCTAAATAGTATCCCGCTCATAATACCGTCAGAGGGGTGGCAACACCTCTCTTCGCGCGGTTACTTTACTCGCGTAGTTACTTATCGGCGCTCTCTTGCGTGCTCTGCGCAGCGTGGCGAACACCATCTGACTCGGACATCTCGGTCATGCGGTTGTTCTCTAGCGTTCCTTGAGTATGCGCTTCCAATTTGGCACCATCGTATGTAATGAATTTTTCCGGAACCACTTCGAGTACCACACGCATCGGTGAGTCGAGCATTTTTAAAAACTCTTCGGCCGCCGCCGCATCGTTGTCACAGCGTCTAAGAGCAAATTTGGGGTAAAACCAATCCTTGATTTCGCGACTATCATGGACCACGCACCGACCCTTGATAGTGATCGTCTTGTTCGATCCCATGCTCGTACCTTTGCTGGTCAACACCACAGAAACTTGGGAGTTGCGCCTTACCGCAGACACGCGATGCCGCTGCCCGGATGCGGTTAACCAAGCTTTACCGTCGTACCAAAGCATGGTCATAATCACGCCCATCGGCCAATTATCTTTAGTACACCAATTGAATACACACTCGCGCTGTACGCTTAACAGCTCTTCGCGCTGATCTGGATCTAACCCATATATGGATACTTTTTCATAATTCTTTAACTCTGCCATACAATCGATGTCCCTCAATAGTAATAATTTAGCATTCAACCCATGCCGGATATAAGCTCGTGCCTCGCCTATGCAGCGATAACTTCTGCAGACCCACAGTCACTAGTTGAATTTAATTCAAGTTTGTCTCGGATGCAACAAAAACCCATGCAATTTGGCGAAATACGCTACCTAAAAGTTAAAATTTAAAGCCTGAAAATCACCGCTGAGGGGACAAATCGGCATCTAACGCATCGACTGCCGGCTTAACTGTCCAATCTAATGTCCGCTTAACTGTCCACTTAACTGGGCGGTTGCCAATCGGGGCTGGGAGACTGGCGACAGCATCGACGACTCTGCCCGGCACCTCGACGATTTCAATCACCGTGTCGGCAACTCTAACTGGTACAGTTGCGACTTGGATCGCCGCGTCGGCCACTTTTATCGGCACCTTAACCACCGCGATCGCCGCATCCGTCAGTTTACCTGGCACCTTAGCCAACTCGACCACGGTATCTGTCGCCGCACCAATAACGGTACTTGTGCAGCCCGTTTGCAGTGCCGCCAAGAGTGCAACTGCTGCCAGCTTATGCGAATAAACCGCTATTGCGAAAAAGCTATCCATATTTCCTCCAAACCACTAGGTTACACTCTGTATGCAGCGCCTACCCTAGACGCCCGATAGCTGCGGACACTCGCTAAGTAAAGTGTCTCGGTCAGCCCTTGAGCCTTCACGCCTGCTGCTGCGTACAGTATAGCAATCACTGGTGTTTTTAAGCGACCGATGAGTCTAACTAGGTATAACCTAGGCAGCGTCCCAGCACCGTGTTTGGCGAGTGCCTAGTAGATCGGATAGACGCGCGGAGCTTGTATTGTATGGACCCTAAAGCATGAAAAATAATTCATTAAAACGCGTCGCTGTATCTCTATGCGCGGTTATTACCGCGAGTGGACTGGGCTTTATTTGGGCCTCGTCACCTTCTTGGTCAAACGCCGACAAGTACTCCATTTTAGCCCATCAATACCCTACCCGTGTAACCGATGACGACGTCTATAGTTTATTGTCTTACAATATCGGCTACCTCAGCGGTCTAACCAATAATCGCGCCGTGGTTCGCGACCCAGACTTCCAACATGAGAATATGCAGAGCGTAAAGCAGCATCTTGATGAGCTAGATGCCGACATTCTTGCTTTTCAAGAGATCGACTATCAGGCGGACCGCTCGTTCAAACTCAACCAACAAAACGAAATTGCCAAACTCGGTTACAACCACGTCGCCCAAGCGGTCAACTGGGATGTCAATTACGTTCCGTTCCCGTATGGAATGCCTTCAGTACACTTTGGACGCGTCGTTTCCGGGCAATCGGTGCTGAGCAAATATCCAATTAGCAAACACCGTCCTGTGATCCTAGAACGGGTGCCGGAGACGCCATATTATCGAGACGCCTTTTATCTCGACAGACTGGCCCAAGTCGTCCATATCGTCTTAGAGCAGCAGGTATTGGTAGTCATCAATGTTCACTTGGAGTCCTTCGATCGGACGACTCGCGGACGACAACTGCAACAGGTTATCGCGCTCTACAAGCGTTATTCCAAAGACTACCCAACCTTACTGGTTGGTGATTTTAACAGCGACCCGGTCTCTCCGAATGCCTATATCCACAAACTTTTAGCCATACCCAGCATCGGCGCTGCTGCGTTTTCACTCGACGACTATGTCAACACTTTTAATTCAGGCGCTCCCAACGAACGACTAGATTACATATTTTATAATCGTGCATTTATCGAGCCCATCGATGGTCGCATAGCTACCGAATTTGGTCAGCTATCAGACCATTTTCCGGTATTGTTTAGGTTCAAACTGCGACCTCTGGCGGTGCATTTTCCGACCGATGAGGCGCCGCGACTTTAAACCCGTAAAAACTTGCCTTGCCGACCTATTATCCTCAATAATGCCCGCCGCGCGGCGGTTTCTTGTTGGCATTAAGAATCACGCCCACTAGCACCTAAATCGGTAGCCTTATCGAGCGTCCAAAATGACCTTTAACAGTCCTCTCACGATACTCAATGAGACCTTTGGCTACGATCAATTTCGCGATCAACAGGCGGAAATTATCGACTGCCTAGTTGCTGGCCATGACGCTTTGGTATTGATGCCCACCGGCGGAGGTAAATCGCTCTGCTACCAAATACCCGCGTTGATTCGCCCCGGTATCGGCATCGTTATTTCACCCCTAATCGCGCTGATGCAGGACCAAGTCGAGGCGCTAACAGAACTCGGAATACGCGCAGCCTACCTCAACTCAAGCGTTTGCATGGAGCGCCAGAGAGACATTCAGAGCGATCTTCGCAACGGCCATATCGACCTGCTGTATATAGCGCCAGAGCGTTTGGTGCAGAGCTATACGCGTGAATTATTGCAATCCCTGCCGATCAGCTTATTTGCCATCGATGAAGCCCATTGCGTATCTCAGTGGGGACATGATTTTCGTAGTGACTACCTCCAACTAAGCTTGTTGGCTGAAGATTTCCCGGAAGTACCGCGGATTGCGCTGACAGCCACCGCCGACGGCAAAACCCGCGACGAAATTAGCTTGCGATTACAACTGCGCGGCGCACGCAACTTTGTCAGCGGTTTCGACCGCCCTAATATTCGTTATTTAATCACCGAAAAGCACAATCCCCGTCAGCAGTTATTGAACTTTATTCGCCAGCATCATGCGGCCGATGCCGGCATTGTCTATTGCCTATCGCGTAAAAAAGTCGAGGCCACCGCTGACTGGCTTTGCCAGCAGGGTTTTAGCGCGCTGCCCTACCATGCGGGTTTGAGCGCCAGCGTTCGGCAACACAACCAACAGCGGTTTTTGCGCGATGAGCAGATCATTATCGTCGCAACCATCGCCTTTGGTATGGGCATAGACAAACCCAATGTCCGTTTTGTCGCTCACCTCGACCTACCGAAAAGCGTCGAAGCCTACTATCAGGAAACTGGCCGTGCAGGTCGCGATGGTGAACCCGCCAGCGCCTGGCTCACCTATGGTTTACAGGACGTTATCAAACTTCGTCAAATGCTCGACAATGGCGAAGGCGATGAGCAGCACAAACGCAACGAACGCAGCAAACTGGATGCGATGCTCGGCCTTTGTGAAATCATCAGTTGTCGACGCCAGGCGATCCTCCACTACTTCGACGACCATGCACCCGACCATTGCGGCAACTGTGATACCTGTCTCTTTCCGGTGCAGACTTGGGAGGCCACGGAAGTCGTCCAAAAAGCCCTATCTTGCGTGTTTCGCAGTGGCCAACGGTTTGGCGTCGTCCACCTAATCGACATCTTGCTCGGTGCCGAAAATGCCAAAATCAGCCAGCATGGTCACCAGCAATTGAGCACCTATGGCATCGGCAAAGAACTCGATGCACGGCGTTGGCAGAGCGTTTATCGACAGATGATTGCTCGGGGTTTATTGACCGTCGACGCCGATGGTTTTGGCGCATTGCAGCTAACCGAAAAGGCGCGCCCAGTCTTAAAAGGCGACCAAATAGTTGAACTACGCCGAGACAACTTCGCCAAAATCGCCAAACCGGGCCGTAAACCAGCGCATCAAACGAGTGTCAAAGAATCCGAAAAAGGCCTGTGGGAGGCCTTGAGACGCTGCCGCAAAGAGCTGGCTGAAAGCGCCAATCTACCTCCCTATGTCATTTTTCACGATGCGACTCTGGCTGAAATGCTCCGCTGCCTGCCCCAAAATGAACGGCAATTACTCGCCATCAACGGTGTGGGGGCCGCCAAGATGCAGCGTTATGGCGGCGCTTTCTTGGCGATTATTCAACAGCATGGGGACAACCCTGACGATGGCGCAGATCGACAGGCAGACAGCATTGAAAAGCTGTTCTTTGCCGGTAACACAGTCGCCGAAATTTCCCAGCAACTAGCGATAGCCGAGAATACCGCCTACTTGGCACTGCGCCCAGCGATTATCGAAGGTCGTGCAAAGCTCGAGCAAGTGACCCATTTAACCGATTCCGACCTCGACAGTATCCAGGATTGCCTGTTGGCCCAAGACGATCTCGCAGAAACACATTTCAGCTGCGCCATTGTCAATCGCGAACTCAACAGCGATTATCCCTCCGGGGCATTGCAATGTGTCCGCGCTGACATTCTTAAGTCACTGTAAGACGACGCGCAAATAATCCAATGAGTGCACACATCTCTATGAACAACGGTCAAATACACCCCAAAAAACTCCTTAACAGCCATTGGACTAAGGTAGACCCGCGTAACCAAGAGAAACACTTTACCGTCGTCGAAGTCGAATACGACGAGCACCAGCGGGTGGTGCATTGTCAGATAGAGGCCGCGATCAACAATCGACGCTACAGCATCGACTGGCGCAGCCTTAAAGATCGCCAACTGTGGAAAATTGGCTGGCAGTAGCGAGCAGTGACTATCCACTAGCTCGCATCGGTTTTAAGCCCTCGTATAGATCGCCACTGGTGGCATGGGTAAATTACCGTTAACATGTTGACGCATAAAGGATAGGATCGTCTGTGCGCTCACTCTATTTAGTCTTATTGGTTTTCTCGCTGGCCCTCAATGGGTACTTTTATCTGCGCCACGAACAACTTCTAGAGCAACTCGACAGCCCTCTATCAGACGACCCAGTGGGGCGCTCAGCGCGGGCGAGCGAAGACCAAAATAACTCGGAAAGCGCCGTCGACGAAATGCTGCGGCTATTAGAGAAGGGTGACTATTTACAAGCCATGGCGTTGATTGTCGAGCGGGAGTTGGCCGAAGCAAACGATTTCATTGCATTGCAAGCGCGGGCGCGTGATTTTATAGAACGCCAGTTAAAGCGCGGAGAATTGAGCGCAGCTGGGCAGTTAATCGGCACCTTTCTCGCCAGCTACCCCGATGAAATGCCTATTCTTGCCCTGAATATTTCGCTGCACGAACTGCGTGGCGATCTAAGCCAAGCAATTAGGCTCGCTTACGACGCTCAGTATCGGACGTTTGATATCAACCTCAAAGCTGACCGAGTCACCGCAGCCCGGGAGTTGAGCCAGCGCGTCATTAATCAATCGCTGCAACGCAGCGATTGGTCACAGATGGCGCAACTGTGCTCGCTGGTGCTGTCTCTGGATAGCCAGTTCGCGCACGCCCAATGGCACTTGGCCCGCGCTCACTTTGAGCAGCGCACCTGGGCGGCAGCCAGCAGCGACGCGTCGGCACTGCTCGACAACCCGCAGTGGCGAGAGGCCGCAGAGCGCTTGTTGGTGAAAATTGAACAGCGTCGGCAACGCGCCGCTGAAATCAGCATGCTGCCCTATGGCGATCAGTACACCGTCGAAGCAATGATCTCTAGCTCGATGCCGGTCTCGCTGTTAGTCGATACGGGAGCGAGTATTTGCACGCTGTCACAGTCGATGTACAACGCTATAGAATCGCAGATTGATGCGACGTTTATCAAGGATATACAGCTTAGAACCGCCGGTGGCA
>MDTF01002821.1_pt1 | contig 10625 bp, 8 predicted proteins | sample 811191 | NCBI WGS metagenome assembly MDTF01 (sample SAMN05326649, study PRJNA326480) | marine metagenome | isolation source: seawater | place: Southern Ocean | collected 2011
AACCCATCACAACATCAAGACCATAAGGCCTTTGAAAGATGGTGTTATTGCAGATTTTCATGCGGCGGAGCACATGATTCGTGGAATGATCAAGATGATAGATAAAGATAAAAGAAGTTGGTTCCCTACCTCCCATAGAATGGTCATTTGTATTCCTTCTGGGATCACAGAGGTAGAAAAAAGAGCGGTTCGAGATTCTGCAGAACATGCGGGTGCAAAGGAAGTTTATATGATTCATGAACCCATTGCCGCCGCCATTGGTATTGGCATTAACATAAGCCAACCGATCGGATCAATGATTGTGGATATTGGTGGTGGGACCACAGAGATTGCGGTCATCGCCCTTTCAGGAATTGTGGCTGACCAATCAATACGAGTGGCTGGAGATTCTTTTACCAAAGATATTTTAGATTATATGCGAAGACAACATAACTTATTAATTGGTGAGCGTACTGCAGAGCGTGTGAAAATCGAGATAGGTTCTGCGTTAACCGAGTTAGATGACGGACCGGAAGATTTTGAGGTAAGAGGGAGGGATCTGATGACAGGAATTCCTAAAGTAATAAAAATATCTTATCCAGAGATTGCCTTTTCCATAGATAAGTCAGTGTCCAAAATTGAGGAGGCCGTATTAAAAGCCCTTGAAATATCACCGCCAGAACTCTCAGCCGATATATATGAAAACGGAATTTATTTAACGGGAGGGGGCGCGATGCTGCGTGGTCTAGATAAGCGACTATCACTTAAAACCAAATTAACCATTCATATTGCTGAGGATCCGCTCAGGGCCGTCGTTAGGGGAACGGGCTTGGCCATCAAAGAGCTTGATCATTATAAACCCGTATTGATGACTTAAATGCAACAATTATTTGCCTTTTTATTTCGTAATCGGGTTTTAGGATTTTTTCTTTTTTTGGAGATAATCTCAATTTCGCTCATTTTTTTTAATAATAATCTTTACAATTCATATCTATTTAATACCTCTAATAAGTTTGTGGGTACGGTCCTCGAAACGAATCACAACATTGATCAATATTTTCAATTGGATGAGATTAATCAGGGGTTACTCATGGAAAACGCATGGTTGAGACAAGAATTGTCAAAAAAGAATTTAGGGGTTATGAGATACGATACACTTATGAGAAATTCTCATGTGCTCCCTGCCCAAGTAATAAATAATGAGTTTCAAAAAGAGGAAAATTACATGACCCTAGATAAAGGATCCTTATCTCATATTGAACCAGGAATGGCCGTAATTTCAAGAGAGGGAGTCGCAGGTATCATTAAATCGGTCAGTGGCCATTTTTCAACGGTCACTTCTATTTTGAATCGAAAATTGATGATTTCTAGTCAACTGAAAAAGACGAATACTTTATGTACGGTCCAGTGGAACTTAGAGGGTCCTTTGGTGGCAGACTTAAAATATATCCCACGTCATATAAATATTCACATTGGAGATACGGTAAGTACTTCGGGTTATAATGCGGTTTTTCCTGCAGAGATCATGGTAGGTACTATTATTTCATATCAGTTACCTGATGAGTCTCCTTTTTATGTGGCCAAGATTCAATTATCTACAGATTTGTCATCAGTAGATGCCGTCTATGTGATAAGAAACCCATTAAAAGATGAGATGGATAGTTTACAAACCGTTTTATGAATAGAATCAGTTGGAAATTATTGATATTTTATTTTGTAGGATATGTAATTTTACAAATACCATTACTGCATAAATTTATATTGTTCGATGTAGCTTTTAGCTTTTTTTACTTGGGATTTTTATTATTTTTCCCATTAGGACAAAATCCTATATTGAGACTGATGGCTGGGTTTTTAACGGGCTTATTTATCGATCTTTTTTCCAATACGCCAGGACTTCATGCAGGCGTTTGTACTTTCATCATGCTTTTTAGAGATACTTGGTTAAGGTTCATTTTAGAATATGAAGAAGGAGCTCTAGATATGAATATTTACATCTTAAAAATGAGAGGGGTATGGCTTTACGTTTTGCCACTTATTTTCATTCATCATCTTATGATATTTTGGATTAATTATGGTAGTTGGATGGGTTTATTTTTGACATTTGACCGAATTTTGGCCAGCACTATTTTTTCTTTCCTCAGCATTTTGTTACTTAATTTGGCAATTTCCAAAAAGCTAAGTCGGGTATGAAAAGTCGAATTTTAGGTATAAGAATCTTTATAATCATTACCATTTTTGTGCTGTCCGTTAGATTATTTAGTATTCAAATGATGGATACAAGTTATCAAGAAATTGCCAATCGGAATGTAATTCAACGAGCCATTGAATACCCTTATAGAGGTCTTGTATTTGACAGAAACGGGAAGCTTTTGTTGTATAATGACCCTATTTTTGATTTAGAAATCACGCCTAAAAATGTAGATTTATCGGATTCATTATTGATTAAAAAGTTACTGTTCATTACGCAAAAGGAGTTTGACCAGACCTACCTAAAGGCAAAATCTTTCTCTAGACATTTACCCTCTATCTTTTATAAACAGCTGTCCAATGAAAAATTCGCAGCACTCCAAGATAGAATGATAGATCTAGAAGGATTTAATATAAACTCAAGAACTACACGGGGTTACGTTGAAACAGGATTGGCAAACATATTGGGTTATGTGGGAGAGGTGACTCGAAAACAGTTATATGTGGATACTACGGGCTATTATAAGTCAGGGGATAATATAGGGATTACGGGGATTGAAAAAACTTATGAAAGAGCTATAAGAGGATTGAGAGGGATTAAATACCATAACGTTGATGTACAAGGGATCAATATGGGTTCCTTTGAGAATGGAGCTTATGATACTTTGTCTCAACCTGGATTGAATCTGGGACTGACCATTGATGGAGCGCTTCAGAAATATGCAGAAAGACTGATGGATGGAAAAACGGGGAGTCTGGTGGCCATTGATCCTTCGTCAGGCGAAATACTTGCCTTGGTTTCGGCGCCATCTTATGATCCTTCATTGTTTTCAGGTAGGGCATTCTCTCAGAATTTCGCAACCATTCAAAGGGACTCACTGAAACCTTTATTCAATCGTCCCTTACAGGCCATGTATCCACCGGGATCTATGTTTAAGACCATTCAAGCTTTGATTGCATTAGAACAAGATCAAGTGCGGGCCGATGAAATTATTACTGTAAATGGTCAACTTATTGGCGATCATGCGCCACCAGGCAGATACGATATGGAGCGTGCGATCACTAAATCATCAAATAATTATTTTTTTAAAGTCTTTCGTCGTGTCATCCAGCAAGGAGAAGATCCGAGTCCCTTTATTGATAGTAGAATCGGTTATAGTAAGTGGCGGGATTATGTGTTGCAGTTCGGTTTTGGTAAGATGCTGGATATAGACCTTCCCAATGAGAAGGCAGGTTTTGTCCCAAGTTTGGAATCTTATGATAAAATTTATGGGAAAGACAGGTGGAAGTTTTCTAATATTTATTCTTTGAGTATCGGTCAGGGAGAACTTTTGGTGACTCCCCTTCAAATGGCTAATCTGGGTGTAATATTGGCAAATAGAGGACATTATTTTACCCCACATTTGGTCAGAAAAGTGGGTGCTGAAAATTTAGATTTTAGTCAAAAGAAGTCCACAGAAATAGACACTGAACATTTTGAGAGCGTATTGAACGGAATGCAGGCATTGGTAAGTGTACCTGGATCAAGGGCATATATTCCTGATTTGGTTTTTTGTGGTAAAACCAGTACCGTTGAAAATCCCCAGGGGTTGGATCATTCGGGATTTATGGGCTTCGCTCCAAGGGAGGATCCAAAAATAGCCATTGCGGTCTATGTAGAAAATGCGGGTTGGGGAGCACGTGCGGCGTTGTCAACAGCTAGTTTGGTTATTGAAAAGTATTTAAATGGGTCAGTTAAAAAGAAATGGCTTGAGAACTATGTTTTAAAAGGAGATTTTCAAGATGCGAAGCCAGAATAGATACCAAATAGATACCTTATCCGTGGTTTATTTTTTATCACTTGTTGTGCTCGGGTGGATTAATATATATGCTGCGGACTATGATCTGGATAGGACTGCTTCATTTTTTGATTTAAATCAAAGCGCAACAAAGCAACTTATTTGGATTGGGGCTTCATTCTTATTGATTGCAGTCATTTTTATTTTGGATTATCGGTTTTACGATTCATTTGGTTATGTAATTTGGGGGGTATCCATTTTTTTTCTTTTGGCCGTATTATTTTTCGGCAAAGAAGTTGCGGGTTCAACCTCTTGGTTTGAGATTGGATTCATAAAAATCCAACCATCTGAGTTTGCTAAAATTGCTACGGCCATCGGGTTGGCAAAATACCTAAGTTCACAGAATGTTGGAGGATCTGATATGCGTAAGTTGGGCATCTCTGCACTGTTATTTTTAATTCCGATGGGGCTCATTATTATGCAAGGGGATTTAGGGTCAGCGATGGTGTTTTGCAGTTTGATTTTGGTTTTATTCAGAGAAGGTCTTTCCGGAAAACTATTGTTTTTTTCTCTCTATGCGGGTATATTATTTTTATTAACTCTTTTGATAGATCAATGGATACTGCTTTTTATGGTATTTGCCTTGTTTTTGATATGCTTAGGATTGTTTATCAAGAATAGCAAAGCACTTATTTTTATATTGGTTTTTGCTATTCTAAGTTGTGGGTTAATTAAGAGTGTTGATTTTGTATTGAACCAAGTACTTAAGGAGCATCAGCGGCTTCGGGTCATGTCCCTGATCAATCCAAATGCAGACCCACTAGGCATTGGATGGAATGTGATGCAATCTAAAATAGCCATTGGATCGGGTGGTTTTATGGGTAAGGGTTTTTTGAAAGGGACGCAAACTAAATTTGATTTTGTGCCTGCCCAAACTACGGATTTTATTTTTTGTACCATAGGAGAAGAGCAGGGATGGTTAGGAACAACCTTAATCATGACACTCTTCGGTGCTTTCTTATTGCGGCTATTGACGATAGCCGAACGCCAAAAATCAAGGTTTATAAGAATTTATGGTTATTCAGTGGTATCTATCATATTTTTTCATTTTGCTATAAATATAGCCATGACCATTGGTTTATTTCCCGTTATAGGTATACCCCTTCCTTTTTTCAGTTATGGGGGATCGAGCCTATGGACCTTTACCATGCTGCTCTTTATTCTCCTTAGGTTGGATAGTCAAAGAATGGAACAACTGGAGCATTGATTAGCGAAATCGTCTGAAGATAATTTTTAATAATTCTTTGACAATTTCAGCATTCATATCCCATTGGTATTCCTTGGCTTCATTACGAATTAAATGTTCGACGGCTGCATCAAAGTTTTCTAAACGCTCAATTTTTATGATGGTGGCTTTAAATTTCTCATCACTGTCTCCAAATAATTCTTTCACAAACATGTACTGATGATTGATTGAAATATTAGATAAAATACTGGTAATCCGTTCTTCCTGATGGATGTCTGCTATCGTTTTGGTTTCAGACTGGAATTGCTCGTTGATGGTTTCAAAGTCTAACTTTGACAATTCGGGTTCTTTTCTGTAGCCTAAATCATCGTTAAGGTTTTCAGATGTGCTCGAAGAAGTCTTTTTGTTTTTGTAAACTTCAATGATCGGATCTTCTAATGGGAAATCATCGACTTCATCTTTTATTCCATTGTCCGTATCAATTTCATCTAAAGTTTGAAATTTATCCATCGAGACATCATTATCGGTTTCCAAAGAAAAATCACTGGTTGATCTTTCTAATTCTTCATTTATGTAATCATTGTTTTTTGTTGAGTCCTGCTCTTCGGTTGAGAAAGTGCTTTCATTGGAGGAGGATGCTTCCATCGGACCCACTTCTTCAACAGATTCTTCGAGAGGTAAATCATCTGTAGGGTCTGTAGTGATTTCAGAAAGGGCTTCCTTATCATCTGGCTGATCTGAGGGAGATTGATCGCTGCTTGTTGAGTGCGCTACTAGATCTTTATTTTCTGGACTGGGCGGGTCTTCTTTCATCTCTGCCACGGGATCATCTTGCACTGTTGAGGCCATTTCGACCTCATGAGGACTCGGTGATTCAGTTTCAGGAGCATTTTTTTCGATAACTACTTCTGATGGTGGAACACTATTTTTTGGGTCTGAGCGGTCTTCAGCGCTGCCCATTTGATGGATGGTTTCTTCTACTTTATCTTCAAGATCTTCAAGATCTTCATGCTCGCCAGAGAGCTCTCTGATGATTAAATTTCGTTCATTATTTTTTTTAATGGATTGACTAACCTTGAATAATTCTTGTTTTTCTAGAATGAGAATTTCGGATAGCTGCTCAACAAGCTGATGCTCACCAAGCGTATGCTTCTCGAAAAAAGCAATAGCGAACCTTTTTAGGTGTTTTGGATCATTTGCTTCGAAAACGTCTAAAAAATCTAATATCAAGGATTTATGAAATACTAAGTATTTTGCAAACTGTGGAATGAATTTTTTATTAAAGAGTAATTCTGGTCTTTTTTTGATTTCATTATCCAAGTAGCTTGCAGGATCAAAATTGAGGACAATAAGGTCGTCGACTGCTTTTTCAATAATAGGTTTTAACTTTTCAGCGTTGATAGAAATGTTTTGAGAAAGCACATTCATGAACTTCGAAATCATTACTTTCACTTCGGGCGCATGATAGTCAAAATAAGGACTTTCAATTCTTTTTATCTCTTCTTGCCATCGTTCAAAGAGAGATTTAATGATGAATAGATTTAACTGTTTGATAGGTGATATATATAGAATTTCCTTACCTGTGAGCATTTCTTTTTCTTTGAATGCCTGTGCAATCAGTTGCTCTGAAAAAACAGTTTTATATTGACTGATAAAGGTTGGGTTTAATTTTTCTTTTATCATAGGGGGCATCGAAAAATGCTAAGTTCAATAATTATAATGCTAGGTAAAGCTATTGATTAGGAGGATAAAAATGAAAGGGTAAAGATTATTTTATGAAATCGAACAGATTTCCCTTAAGGATAATTAAAAATTAAAGAAGGGCAATCTTCAAAAACTTTAACGGATCCTCACTTTTTAAAATTATTTTTGAGTAATTATCTTCAAATCAGCTTTACAGATGAAGATGATCGAAAGCATTTGGCATGAAATATAATCAAGGTAAGTGAGTGTTAAAAAGAGCTAAATTATTTTAAAATGGGACGAATTGAAGTCATATGTGGACCCATGTTTGCAGGTAAAACCGAAGTACTTATTGGGAGATTAACCGAGGCTTCTGGGAGGGGGGAGCGCGTGCAAATTTTCAAGCCACTGTTAGACGACCGGTATGCTAAAGATGTGATTATGTCACATAATTCAAAGAGCCTTCCTGCCTTGTCTGCGCGCAAGGCCAAGGACATACTGAGCAAACTTGATTTTTGTGACGTGGTGGGTATTGATGAGGTCCAGTTTTTTGATGATGGCCTCATCAAGTGTGTCAATATTTTGGCCAATCAAGGAAAGCGAGTAGTCCTCTCAGGCTTAGATATGGATTATCTTGGTAAACCTTTTGATTTAGTTGCCCGCCTCATGAGTGTAGCAGAATATGTCACTAAATTGCAGGGGATATGCACGCAATGCGGAGCGGCCGCTTTTTTTTCACATAGGTTATCAAAGTCCAATCGAAAAATATTACTTGGGGAGCGAAATGAGTATGAAGTATTATGCAGAGCATGTTTTTATGATTAGAGAGCGCTTTTGTTTCGTCGTTGCATTAATGATGTTCTCGCAAACCTCGTTGATTGCACAGCAGATGGCTGTAGGGTCTTGGGGGAGTCATTTTAGTTATGCTGAAGGCCGCCATCTTACCGTTGGTCATGAGACTGTTTTCTGTGCGACTGCTCATGGACTTTTCAGTGTAAAGGAGGATGTTTTGGAGGTCATTGATAAAAACACAGGACTTTCCGGCGTCAGTGTTTCAGCGTTAAAGTTTTTTGAGGAGGCACAGTTATTAGTGATTGGTCATCAAGATGGCATTATTGACCTGGTTTATTCGGATCACATAGTTTCGATTCAAACGATAAGTAATATCGAAATGATGACTTCAAAAGCGATCAATGATTTTGTGAATCAGGGAAATCGTATTTATCTCGCAACCGATATGGGCATCGCATTACTTGATTTAACTACTGAGGAGGTCAGCGATTTTTACAGTGAAATAGGGCCTAATGGAGCGGTGGTATCTGTTCAGGATTTATTTTTACATGATGACAGTTTGTTCGCGATTTCAAATGAGGGCATCATGGCTGCAGATTTAAACACGAATCTTTTTGATTTTAATAATTGGTTATTTTATCCAGAAACATCGAACCTTAAACCCATGAGGATATTTAAGTTTTCAGAGGTACTTGCGTTTTTAAATGAGGATTATTTGTTTGCGAAATCTAATGAGGTCTGGGATACCTTGTTGGTCTTGCCGGAAGTCATGAATCAGGTGACTTCAACTAATCAAAACACTTATTTTTTATCAGATCAAGGGGTTTATGAAATGGTAGAGGGAGCTATTGTGCCCTTGATACAAGATCGTTTTAGTTCGGGCCATGACCTCATTGTATATGGAGAAGTATTTTGGATTGCTGATGGGGATTTGGGTCTGATCAATATCACTAAAGAGATGGATCAACAGGTGAGACCCAATGGTCCTATGCGCGATGACATATCAGGAATGGATATCATAGATGGGGCTTTATATGTCTTTCATGCCCCTGACCCAGATACTGTATCGACTGAAAGTATCGAGGGCTATTCGATATTTAGAGAAGACCAATGGGAGGCCCATAAGATTGAGGGCTTCAATAATATTTCAGGGGCAGTAAAGTTTAGGGATCAGTTGTTTTTATCGTCTCATGGACAAGGAATTTACGATTATGTGGGTGCAAAATTACTTACCGATCCAGAATTAAAAAAGGCTTCGATTACCGACATGTGGTCTACCGATGATTTTTTATGGTTTACTAATTATATGAGTGAGGCACCTGTAGGTAGCTTTGATGGAGAAAACATTTCATTTTTATCGAGCGCTCAATTGGGGACTACTACTCCGTTGTCCTTGCAAGGTTCATCTGAAAATGTATTATGGATTAAAAATAGTTCAATTGAGTATTATGGAGTTATGGCTTTTGATCCTTCAAAAAATTTAATTTGGGGGGCGGGACCTTTATCAGGCATCCCTTCAACTACCGTCAATGCTATTGAAATGAGTCTAGATGATGAGCTTTGGATGGCAACTAAATTGGGGCCTTCGTATTTTTCAGATGCCTCTTTCATTTCCGAAGAAGCGCAAGCCTATGTCCCTTATTTTGAGAATGAGGTGTTATTCGAAGATGAAAATGTTACGGCGATGGCGTTTGATGGCGGAGATCGGTTGTGGCTGGGGACTGAACGAGGTTTGTGGGCTTTTAGCAAAACGCTTCAGTCGCAGATACATCATTTTACAAGTGAAAATTCATTTTTACCCTCAAATACGATTGTGGAATTGGCTTATGACGGTCAATCAGGCGTTTTATTTGTATTGACAGATGAGGGCTTGGTCTCTTATCAAACTAATTCATCAGCACTTCAATCATCAAACAGTCAGGTGAAAATCTATCCCAATCCCATTACGGCTAGTTATGAAGGAGACCTGATCATTTCTGGGATGGTCGGTGATGCTTTGATAAAGTTTGCTACGATTGATGGGACGATTTTATATGAGACGCAGGCCAATGGGAGTACGGCCTCTTGGGATTTAATAAAGTTTAATGGGGAGCGATTATTAAATGGGATCTATTTGGTCTTTGTCACAGACATAAATGGGACCGAAAAATGGGTTGGAAAATTTGCCATCATCCGATGATTATCAAAACAGAGGGTATCGTGATCAACTATATTAAATACAAGGAGTCATCTATTATCATAAAAATATTGACTGAGGACTATGGGTTTCAATCTTTCCTACTTAACGGCGTTCGAAGTGTGAGATCAAAAAAAAGCATAGGTTTTTTCCAGTCCTTAAATATACTTGAGTTGGTGGCTTATAAATCTCCCAAAGCAGACATTTATAGGCTCAATGAGTTTAAAATTCTTCATCCGACACCCTCTTTTCAGATTAATCTAAAAAAAAGTGCCATGGTGATGTTTTGCACTGAACTACTGAGTAAAACCCTATTTCATGAACGAAGTGAGAATCGGGACCTATATCAGTTCTTAAAGGCAGAAATTATTTTTTTTGATCAATTAAAGGAAGAATTTGAGTCTTTTCACGTTTATTTTTCCATAAAATACGCCAGGTATTTAGGTTTTTTTATTCAGTCAGTTGAGCGTTTACTCCCCTTTAAGGAGAATTTAAGTTCACCACTTTATATATATTTGAATAATATTATCCGATCGGAACGCTACACCACTGAGCCGACTACGGGAATGTTAAGAAGTACGGCATTAAAACACATTATTAATTACTATAGCCTTCATGTGGAAAATTTTGGCGAGATTAAGTCATTGAAGGTTTTATCTCAAGTTTTCAAGTGAAAGGCCCAATCCAATGGTTAAAATAACAGCAATTAATTGACTATTCGACGGGTAAGATATATCATTTTTTTACGTGATGTTTTAATACTATCGGTATCAGCATTTGG
>MDTF01015967.1_pt1 | contig 10622 bp, 9 predicted proteins | sample 811191 | NCBI WGS metagenome assembly MDTF01 (sample SAMN05326649, study PRJNA326480) | marine metagenome | isolation source: seawater | place: Southern Ocean | collected 2011
ATATAATCGGCAATTCGATTTATTTTTTCTGCTCTAATTTTCACCATATACTCGTGATTATCTGGATCGTAAGAAACATTACCTGTGACGTTGTCTTTTTCTAAACCGCCCACACGATGTTCTGTACCTTTATTTCCCGGAAGTGCCCATGATCGAACTAACTTTTCATCTCTTTTGTAGGGTAAAAAAGGTTTTTCATTTTGATGATTTTCTTCTTCAAATCGATAATTAATATCAGACAAGTCCGAAGCTTTTGGATAGAGCCATGGTTCCGCTCCGTTAGCAATATACCCATCACTTAAAAGGAATACTGGTGTCATGTGCTCGACAGCCAATCGGCAAGCCTCATAGGTCATATCAAAACAGTCTGAAGGAGAGCAAGCCGCTAAAACAGGAATTGGAGCTTCTCCATTTCTCCCGTAAATTGCTTGCAATAAATCTGCTTGTTCTGTTTTTGTGGGCAACCCTGTAGAAGGACCTCCACGCTGGACATTTATAATAACAAGAGGCAATTCTAAAATCATAACCAATCCAAGAGCTTCAGCTTTCAGGGCAATACCCGGGCCAGAGGAGGCTGTTACAGCTAGACTACCTCCAAATGAAGCACCAATCGCAGCACAAATACCTGCAATTTCATCTTCAGCTTGAAACGTTCGAATTCCGAAATTTTTATGTTTGGAAAGTTCATGAAGAATATCGGAGGCGGGAGTAATAGGATACCCACCATAAAATAAAGGTAATTTGGATTTATCGGCAGCTGCAATAAGAGCCAATGCTGTTGCTTGGTTACCAATTATATTCCGATAAGATCCGCTAGGCATCTTTGCTGGCTTTACTTCAAATCGATTCGAAAAAGTCTCACATGTATCCGCAAAATGATAACCTGCCTTAAGCACAGTGAGGTTCGCTGCTAATATATCGGGTTTGTGAGGAAACTTAGACTTTAAAAAATCAACTGAAGAGTCCATAGGGCGGTTGTACATCCAATAAACAAAACCCAAGACAAACATATTTTTACATCGATCTCGGTCTTTGGTTCCAAGTGGACTTTCTTTGAGACTTTCTCTAGTAAGTTTAGTTAAATCAAACTCGTGCAGTTTGTAGCCTTCTAGACTATTATTGAGTAGTGGATTGGCTTCGTCTTTAATGCCGGCAAGCCGAAGATTTCGTTTATCAAATCCAGAGGTATTAACTATAATAGTCCCCCGGTCTTTTAATCGGGATAAATTCTTTTTTAATGCTGCTGCATTCATTACAACAAGCACATCACATTGGTCACCTGGTATATAGACATCAGTAGAACCAAAATGTATTTGAAACCCTGACACCCCTGCCAAAGTACCTAATGGGGCACGAATTTCGGCAGGAAAATCTGGAAAAGTACTCAAATCATTTCCATACAAAGCGGTATTGTTGGTAAACTGAGAACCAGTTAACTGAATACCATCTCCTGAATCTCCTGCAAATAATATCGTTACTTTTTCAAGTTTTTCCTCAACTTGAGTCATTAGGTTTGATTTAGGCGTCAATATTCACGACCTGTGTAATTTCAGGAGCGTATTTCTTAATAGATTGTTCTACCCCCGCTCGAAGTGTCATTTGATTGACATTACAGCTTTGACAAGCACCATGTAATTTTACAACTGCTACCATTTCTGAAGTAACTTCAACCAATGAAATATCTCCGCCATCAGATTCAAGGAAGGGTCGGATATCCGCCAATGCAATTTCAATCTTTTGAATTAATGTCAAGTCAGTTTGTGCTAGCATGATGTGTAATTTAAGAGGAGCAACCGTCCATATTAGTTATTTTAACTACCTCAGTAGGCCTCATCTCTTTGTTGCGTAATTCTAATTGCGAAACCATATTAGAAGCTAAATCCATAAAAACCTTTGACGAGAGACTCCCAGACTGCAGTGTTACAGGATGTCCTATGTCAGCTGCTTCACGTATACTCTGTAAAATAGGAATCTCACCTAACAAAGGTAAATTCAAATCATCCGCCAAATTTTTAGCTCCATCTTTTCCAAAGATATAGTATTTATGGTCAGGAAGCTCATCGGGGCTGAAGTAAGCCATGTTTTCCACAAGACCCAATACCGGGACTTGAATAGTCTCCATTTGGAACATCCCTACTCCTTTTTTTGCATCTGCAAGTGCTATGGTTTGAGGAGTACTTACAATTATAGCTCCAGTTACAGGCACAGCTTGTACTAAGGAAAGATGAATGTCTCCCGTACCAGGAGGAAGATCAATTAATAAATAATCTAATTCACCCCAATAAGCATCTTTTATAAGCTGATTTAATGCTTTTGTTGCCATTGGGCCTCTCCAAACAACCGCCTGAGAACCAGGTGCAAAAAAACCAATTGAAAGTAATTTTACACCATAACTTTCAACAGGCAACATAACAGGTTTGCCATTGACATTACTTGCCTCAGGGCGAGATTTTTCAACATCAAACATTATGTGTTGAGAAGGACCATAAATATCGGCATCTACAACCCCCACCTTATATCCTTTTTTGTTTAATGCAATGGCTAGATTTGCAGTCACTGTCGACTTCCCAACTCCCCCTTTACCAGATGCAATGGCTATAATATTCTTAACTCCTTCAATTTTAGCTCCACGTATCAAGTTTGGATTTTCTTCCACTTTTGCTTCTACAGTAATACGAACATTAATTTTGGCTTTCTCGTATACTTGATCATGAATAGCTTTTAAGATATCTACCTCAACTTGTTTTTTTGCATGTAAAGTCGGGTTATGAATAGTAACATCAATCGTAACTTCGTCATTAAAGATTACAATATTTCCTATTAAATTATTGTCTAAAAGGGAATTTTTGTCTCCTTTAACCTTTACAAGCTTAAGAGCTTCTTCTATTTGCTTCTTTTGTATAGTCATATAATAATTGCAAAGTTACAAAAAACATAAGCTCAAGTATCATTGGGTTTCCAAAATACATGATTAAAATTTAGAAGTTGATCTCCCACAAATTTATGCCCTTCATTTTGCAATAATTCCTTCATTAAATTAGAGCCAGCAAAATGATGTTTCCCACTTAAAAGCCCTATTCTGTTTACAACACGGTGTGCAGGTACATTTTTATCATGACTATTATTCATAGCCCAACCAACCATCCGTGAAGACCTGGCTGTGCCCAGGTGTTTTGCGATTGCTCCGAAGCTAGTGACCTTGCCATACGGTATGCAACGAACTACTGCATAACATCTTTCATAAAAAGATAGTTCGTCAGCCTTAGATATTTCGTTCATTCAATCTGAATTTTAGATAAGTAATAGGTAATCCCTTTTGCCGAAATATCTGTTCATAATTAGTTTCAATTTGCAACAATTGGTTACCAGGATTCTGTTTATCAATATCATACATAGCCTCAAGTACTTGATGATCGTTTCCTTCAATCACACCTAGGGTATAGCCGTGAAGAAATTGAGAGTCGGTCTTTAAATGAAGTGAAGCATCTTCTGCCAATATACTCGCGTACATGCTCAACATATTAGGTGCAGTTAGACGTTTTCTTCTTCGACGATATTTGATTTGAGGGTCGGGAAAAGTAATCCATATTTCGTTCACTTCCCCTTTTTCAAAGCAGAATTGGAGAAGCTCGATTTGAATTCTTAAAAATCCAACATTCTGCATTAAATTATCCAAAGCAGTCCGGGCACCTCGCCACATTCTTGCACCTTTTATATCAATCCCTATAAAATTTTTTTCAGGAAACATTTTAGCTAAACCAATCGTGTATTCACCCTTACCACAACCTAGCTCAAGTACTAATGGATTGTCATTCTTGAAAAATTTTTGTCGCCAATTCCCTTTTTGAGGTAACCCTTTTTCCAAAACATCAGCACGAGGAACTTGCACCATATTCTCAAAGGTGTCATTTTCAGCGAATTTCTTAAGTTTATTCTTTCCCAAAATACATTTTTTTAGTCCTCAAAAATACACATTCAAGCTATAAGTATGACAATTCGACATTCGCTCAAAAAAAATACCTCACATTACTATAATTAAATCTTAAATGATTGAGGGAAGAAAATTATGCTTTCTGAAGTGTAAAGGAAAAAGTACTCCCTGCTCCTTCCGTGCTTCTCACATTAACTACTTGATTGTGGGCCTCAATAATATGTTTAACAATCGACAAACCAAGGCCAGAACCACCGCTATCTCGATCACGTGACTTATCTACCCGATAAAATCGGTCAAATATTTTATTAAGATGACTCTGATTTATACCTGCTCCGTTATCTGCGACTTCGATCAATACATTTTTATCCATATCGTAAGTTCTTACCAAAATCTCTCCATTTTCTCCTCCATATTTAATAGCATTGACAATTAAATTAATCAAAACTTGTTTGATTTTCTCCACATCTGCCTTTACCATAAATCGACCTTTTTGAATTTGCTTGACCAATACTTTAACATTTCTTTTTTTCGCCTTCAATTCTAGTTGATCAACCACATCTAAAATGACTTCAACGATATCTACTGGTTGCTCTTCTATCTCAATCTTACCTCCCTCCAACTTGGTAATCTGATCTAAATCTTCAACAATGTGAATCATACGGTTTACGCTTTTGTTGGCACGCTCTAAAAACTTAGTATTAATCTCTTGATCATCCATTGCCCCGCCTAATAGGGTGTCTATATAACCTTGAATATTAAATATAGGAGTTTTCAATTCATGAGCGACATTACCAACAAATTGCCTTCGATAACTTTCTCTAATTTCAAGCTTTTGAATTTCTTGTTCTCTTTTATTATTCCAGACATGAACATCTTTGCCAACTTGACGTAAGTCTCTATCATCAAGATCTCCCGGTTTGGACTTAAAATCATTAATGCTTTTATAAATCAGCTTGATTTTATTGTAAATAAATACGTCGACCAAAAATCGGATAAGAAAAAAACTAGATAAACCAATAGAAAGAATTAGTTGGGAGATTTCAGAGGGTAAAAGTGTAAAACCAAAAAAATAAATATGAAATAAAGCAATAACCATTAGAAGTATTGAAGCTACAAAAGAAACAAACCAAGATTGATCTAAGCTGGATTTAAACTTTTTAAGGATCCAAGTATTTCTATTCATTGCTTTTAAACTTATAGCCGACTCCCTTTACAGTTTCAATAAAACTTCTACCTAACTTTTCCCTTAACTTACGCACATGAACATCTATAGTTCGTCCGCCTACGACGACGTCAGCTCCCCAAATCCTATCAAAAACCTCGTCTCTTTGAAAAACTTTCCCTGGTTTCGAGGCCAATAAATAAAGTATTTCAAATTCTTTACGAGGTAGAGATAAAGAATCACCATCCACCTTAACATCGTAGGATTCTCTATTAATGTGCAAACCAGCAATCTCGATGAGGTGACTTACAGGATTATCATTAAGCAATGCACCCTTTCGTCTGAGAAGTGCTTTAACCCTAGACACTAAAACCTTTGGCTTAATAGGTTTTTTTATATAATCATCAGCCCCAGCTTCTAAACCAGCTACTTGTGAGTAATCTTCAGATCTAGCTGTCAGAAAAGTAATTAGAATATGATCATATTTGGAATTAGAACGAATTTGTTCACAAGCCTCAATTCCATCTATACCGGGCATCATTACATCAAGTACAATTAGTTGAGGTTGAAATTCGTCTAAGAGGTCAATCGCAGATTGACCATCAGAGCAACTTGCTACCAAAAAGCCTTCTTTTTCAAGGTTATAACTTAAAAATTCAAGTATATCTTTTTCGTCGTCGACAAGTAAAATCCGGTTCTGGCTCATGAAGGTTTACCTTTGTATAAAGATAATTATTTAATCCCATTTAGTAAAATTAAATATACATCAATTCTAAAGACCTAGCCTACCGAAAAATTTAGAAAACCCTGCACTAAATTCTGCGGGAATTGTCTCTATCATAGAAGCCATAGTAAGTTGATCATTCACTCCAATTGCAATAGCTATAGATATAAGCAATCCAATCATGGCAAATGTAAAATCTTTCAACATCAGCTTTACAGAATGGATTACACTATGAGAACCTGTTTTACGAATAGCCATGGCAACTTCTCTTCCCCCAAGTAAACCAATAAATACCCATGTAGTACTCATAGGCACTTTTGAATGTAATTTAAAATAGAATAAGATAATGCAATAAATAAAATCTACTATGGTAGCAAAACGCACATCAGTAATAACAGACTTTTCAGTAACTATTTTTTGAATTCGACCACCTTTGTAATAAAGCAACATTCCTAAGCCAATAAATACAACCATTGCAAATCCTAAAAACTCTAAAAAGTGCATGTTTCTGGGCAAATAAACGGCTATATTTGCTGCATCCTGCATTAACCATACAGACCACAGAGTACCCGAGGTAATCCACTGTGCAATCGACCAACTAAACTTTGCTTCTCCAACAAAATATTTCTTAGCCAATTTTGAAATAGCCAAGAATACAAAGAAACCGAGAAAAAAAGCCAAAATATAGCCACTCATACTTTTCGCTAAAACTTTACCAATTGCAGCGGGGGCAGCTGCGAACGAAGTAAGCAATATAAAAGTTGTAGATACAGGCATTCTGAGCCTTGTTAAAATCAACAAGAAAATTGGTGCAGCAATTTGAAGAAAATGAAAATTGGTTGGAGCAACTTCAAATCCTTTTGCCATAAGTCTTCCGTGAGAAACATCTCCATTATAGTTTAGAAAACTGTACCCAACTGTAGCTAAAAATATTCCACCTATAAAAATCCATAAAACCCACCATTTTTTATTTTGATTTGAAGCAATAAAGGTTCCTAAAGTTTGAATACTATCGTTGGCTACTGCAGCATACGCAGCGAATAAAAAACCAACCCACATAGCTATCTGAGGATATGGGGTAACAAACATTGCGAGTAAAAAAGAAAATATTACGAAGGATAAAAACGATCGTTCATCTTTTTGCAACCAAAGAGAGACTGGAAAGCTAAATCGTTTCAAAATTTTCTTCATAGTCAAATAGAATTTTTGAAGTTACAATATTATGATAATACCGCAATTGTATATACTAAAACAAGGATGATTGCATACAAAAATTTGCTTATTTCGATTCTTCTAACTGTATTTGTGTTCATGCTTTCTTTTATTTTTATTTACACTACAAATTAAAGTTATAAATATGTGTAACAAGTTAAAATATAATAAACCTAATGTTAAATTTAAGTTAAGTAGTCTCTTGCAATAAACATTAAAATATACTTTTGAAGAGTATGAACATAAAATAAACAAGTAATGAAATAAAGCAACTTTAATGAACAAATCACCACTTATTTGCATCCCAAAAAAAGACACTAATAAACATTTTATATTAGGTCAAAAAGAAAATCATGAAATGCTAGCTATTGGTCTTAACCCAAGTACTTCGAATGAAAAAAAGCTAGATCCCACATCCAGGAACATTCAATCGATTGCCTTAAAAAATGACTATGAAGGCTGGTGGCTAATCAATCTTTAAGCGAAAAGAACACCAAAGCCTAATCTACTTCCAAAAAAAGGAAACATTTCTTTAGAAAAATAAAATCTTGAATTCATTAAAGAAATGATAATAGATTCGCACAATAATATTACTAGAATTTTATGCTGTTGGGGGAACCATCTGGATGAGTATCTGTATCTAAGAAGAGCAGCAAAATTAATTTTAAATGAATTAAAAACTATGAATATTCCCTTTAAATGCATCGGAATAAGCAAGAAGGATAATCCTTTTCAACCCTCTCCAATGTCAATTAATCAATTTTTGGTGGAATAACCAATGTAAAATTAGAACAGTTTAAATTTTAGAAGTGAAGCTCAAACTGCAACCTGTACATCAATCCAGAGGTATCGTTATTTAGCACATCTAGGTAGCTGATGTCCGATTGAACTTTTAATTTATGACCTCTAAAATATTTAGAAAATCCCAAAGTATATTGATTTTCAATATCTTTCCCTGTAATTGCTTTATCCAAAGAAATAGTTGTGAAACGTCCAGTAACTTCAACATCATTATCTAACAAATAACCTGTCATCAAATTAAATCCGTTTCCAACAGAAACTACATCGCCTGTTTCTGAACCGTCTGAATTAGTAACAACCGGATTATTTGCATCTCGGTTAGCATATTCTGCCATAATTGAGAAACCTTGGTATTTAAACATTGCATCAATAAACAATGTGTTTATGGATGTTTGATAGTAACCCTGTCCCTCATCAATAAATAAATAGCTACCCATATTACTTCTGTCTTTAACAGAATTATGATTCAAATCATAAGTAGCACCTACAGCTAATTTAGGTTCAGTTTCTCGACTGAGTGCGCCTCCCTTATAATCTCCTTTACTTTTGAACTTGCCAAAAGGTAAAACTTCAAGCCTAGTAGTCCATTGATATCCACCTAAGTTATCCTGCACCACATTTCTACCTTCACCTTGAGACATAGCAAATGATTCCTGAACAATAAACTTTTTACCTATTTTGAAATGGTGTCTTAATTGAACTCCCATGTCACGATCAATGTTAAATCTTTTATTTAATAATGATCTATCTACCAACTGAAGATTTGCAGATGAAACCACTCGCTCTCTGTTTCCTGGCAATTTGGTTTGACCTGCCCACAATACAAAGTTTTGATAGAAATTCCATTTTATAACAGCGTCTAATATCATTTTTGGAGCCATGTTGTTATCTTCTTGAACTTGACCTTGATCTTTATTAGTTAGACCTAACTCAATCTTGTACTTTAATTTCGGATTCATCACAAAGCCCCCGAACTTCAATCTAGCTCTTCGAATTAAAAACTGTGAGCTTGAATTATGAACACCCTCAGTCTCGTTAACATCCCATTCACCTGTATAAAGTGATTGAATTCGAGCATCTAATTTCATACTATATGAGCTATCACTCGCTACAACATTATAAAAACCGTTACCAAAACTATTATTAATTACCTCTTGAGAGTAGATTACTCCAGTGGAGAATAATGCTATGGATAATGCGTATATTTTATTCATTTCAATTGTATAATTTGATTATTTTTAGGGACAAATCTATGTAGATTGAGTAGTAAAAATGTTAATGAAATTTTAAACTTAAGTTAAGTTTTTGTAACGACCCCTTCTTTTTTTCAAACAAAAACTCTTAAAGAGTATATCAAAAGCAACTTTAAACTGTTCATAATTAAAAATAAATAATTTTTTACGAGTATCTTTACAAGATATTTATGAAAAAAAAAAATGTTGCAATTATAGGAGCGGGAATTGCTGGAATAGCAAGTGCCATTAGACTGCGCATGCTCGGGCATCAGGTTCGAGTCTTTGAATCGAATAAATATCCGGGAGGTAAGTTAACAGCTTTTGAAGAAAATGGCTACAGATTTGATATGGGACCATCTCTATTTACAATGCCCCACATGATAGAAGAACTTTTTGAACTGACAAAAAAACCTATTGATAAATACTTTAGTTATCAGAAAAAAGAAAATATTTGTAGCTATTTTTTTGAAGATGGAACTTTCTTTTTAGCTCCTGGAGATAAGGAAAAATTTATTAAAAAAGCCACTCAAACATTCGATGTTTCTGAGAATAAACTAAGAAACTACCTTGCTCGAAGCAAAAAAAAATATGATTTAACTGCCTCTCTTTTTTTAGAGAAATCTCTTCATAAAAAAGAAACCTACCTAACTTCAGACACGCTCAAAGCACTTATTAATATTAGTAAATTAGACATCCAAGACAGTCTTTCCTCTCTAAATGAGAAAACATTTAAAGATCACAGATTAGTTCAGTTTTATAATCGATTTGCCACTTACAATGGCTCTTCTCCATATAAAACTCCCGGAATCATGTCAATGATTCCTCACTTAGAGCAACATTATGGCACCTATTTCCCAAAAGGAGGAATGCATCAAATTACCCTTAGTTTATTTGCTTTAGCAAAAGATATAGGAGTCGAATTCAATTTCAGTAGCCCCGTGAGTAAAATTGAAACCCAAGAAAACAAAATCACAGGAATCCAGGTAAATCACAAACTAATAAGTGCAGACATTGTGGTTAGCAATGCTGACGTCGTGCCTACCTACCGTCGCTTGCTTTCTCATCATCCCGCTCCGGAAAAAATACTTTCGCAAGAAAGAAGTAGTTCTGCTCTCATTTTCTATTGGGGTATCCAAAAAGAATTTCTAAATATGGACCTGCATAACATCTTTTTTTCCAAAGACTATAAAGAGGAATTTGACTATATTTTTAACAAAAATTTGATACACGAAGACCCAACAATTTACATCAATATCTCCTCCAAAGAAGAATCTGGAGATGCACCGAAAGGATGTGAAAACTGGTTCACTATGATCAATGTCCCTAATAATTCCGGACAAGACTGGGATTCAATGATTGATAAAGCTAGAAAAAATATTCTCAAAAAACTAAGTAGACTTTTAAATCATGACATAGCTAAACTCATTGAATACGAAGCTATTTTAGACCCAAGGGACATCGAATCTAGAACCCAAAGCTTCCAAGGAGCATTATATGGAGCTGCCAGTAATAATAAATTCTCTGCATTCCTGAGACATCCAAACTTTAAAAATA
>MDTF01016411.1_pt1 | contig 10622 bp, 10 predicted proteins | sample 811191 | NCBI WGS metagenome assembly MDTF01 (sample SAMN05326649, study PRJNA326480) | marine metagenome | isolation source: seawater | place: Southern Ocean | collected 2011
CGACTTTCCAAAGGGTACAACCACATAGTCTCCAACTTTTAAATTTAAATCAGAGTTATAGGTAAAGGGATGATTAAAAATATTTGGTATAAGAATTGGTACTTTCATATCTTTATAATATGAAAATAATTTAAGAGTGTATTGTTTTTTTTTTTTATTTTTGCCATAAAGAAGGTTTTAATAAATTTCTGTCATTTATCATAATATTAAAATCATTAACTTTTCTTTTACTCTTAAATGCTTTCAAAATTTGATTCAAGTGAATAACTGAGTCCACACCAATAATAACTTTATCTATATCTTTTTGATTTTTAATGAAAAATACACATGCCTCTATAGCTGAAATTTTATTTTCGATTAAATATTTTTGCCACTTACCAAAAAAATTATACCATTTTTTGAAATAATTAGGAAGCTTATGTATTTCCATCAATAAAAGACCCTGTAAGAAAATTGACCTGACATGAACCTGAATATTTCTTTTTTTTAGTTTTTGGAATATCTTTTTATTTATAAACTCTCTATCAAAGATATTAATAGGACATTGAATTACATCAAAATCATAATTTTTAACTAATCTATCTACATCTTCTGGAAAATATACAGATGCACCAATTTGGCTAATAACTTTTTTTTCTTTTAGATCTTTTAACATTCTAAATGATTGATCGCCATTTTTTGAAAATAATTGATTTATATTATGAAAATGAACACATTTAATTTTGTCTATTTTAAAATCTTTTAAAATATTTTCAGCATAAACATGGTATTGATTTTGAGAGTTTTTCATTAATTTTAAATTTGGGAATTTAGTTATAATATTCCAATTAGATACGTTTATACTTTTAAGAATATTATATGCTTTAAAATAATTTACAGCAGTATCCAGGTGATTAATTTTATTCTTGTAAGCTGTTTTTATAATCTTATTAGCTTCTACAGAGCTAACTGCTCTATTTGAGGATACGCTATATTTCTCTCCAAATTGTGCCGTACCAATAATTATATTTTTTTTTGTTAATGACATAGTTTTTTATAATATAAGAATTATAATTATATTGATATTTCTTTAAATTGCTCAACAAAAGGGTTGTATATGTTAATTATCTAAATCTTTATAACAAATCTTCCAATTCTTTTTTTAGAAGAAAATTTTTTTAATACACTGGAAATATTTTTAAATTTTATTAATTTATAAATTTTTGTAAAATTTCTGTTTTTTGAAAATAATTCAATTTTCTTCCAAATTTTCTGCCTCTCAAGATTTGTAAAACTTTCTACATGAAGGCCAATTAATTCTATACCTCTCAGTATAAATGGAGTTAAATTTAAATTACAGTAAGGGTTTGACATCATTCCAACAGAAATTATTTTTCCTTTATTTATTAGCTGTCTCGAGGCGGTTGAAATTAGTTTTTCTCCTACACTATCAATTATCCCTGAATACTTTATTTTTTGTAAAGAAAGTCCATCTACGTCTGTAAACTCTTTGTGAGATAAAACTATATTAGCTCCCATTTTTTTTAAAAAATTTTTTTTACTACTTTTGGTTGTAGAAGCTGTAACTTTATAACCAAGTTGTGACAAAATATATAAACTAAATAAACCAACACCACCAGTCGACCCTGATACAAGTATATTCTTTTCTTTTTTATATGGTTTCTTTAACAGACGATCTATTGCTGCCATTGCAGTAAAGCCTGCAGTTCCAAAAATCATAGCTTTCTTTAGTGTCATTGTTTTTGGTATTTTTTCTGCCCAATTGTAAGGCACTTTTATATATTCAGAAAAACCCCCTGGTTTTTTAGTACCTGTTATTCTTGCCATAACAATAACCTTATCTCCATTTTTAAATTTTTTATTTTGAGAAAAAACTATGGTTCCTGCAGCGTCTATACCTGGAATTAATGGATATCTTCTACAATCCCAATATTTTCCATGGCATACTAAATAATCTTTATAATTAATTGATGAATAGCTTACTTTAATAATTAATTCATTTTTTTCCAAAGTATCAAACTTTGTTTTTTCAATTTTATATGTAAATTTTTTCTCTGTTTTTTTTCGGACTACTAAAGAGTTAAATTTTCTATTTATTATTGATTTTTTATTTTTAATCATTTTTTTTTAATATATTAAAGAACTGAAAGTTTCCTTCAGATTTTTTTTTTTTTCCAAAGTGAATAGTAGCAATAGCTTCTGTGAATTTTTCTTTCAATGATGTTATTTTAACCTTTATTGTAATTTTTCCTGGTTTGTTTATTTCAGAATAAAAATTAGTAGCAGACTTTACAATTATACAATTCTTATTGATTAAATGTTTATGTTGATGGACTACACCCACAACCGTCTGTAGCATAGCTTCAGTTTGAAGAACTCCTGGCATCATGGGTTTATCTATCAAGTGACACTTAAAAAACCACTCATTTTTTTTAATTAGCTTATGACCAATCCCAGATTTACCAACATTAATTTTATCAATTTTATCAATCATTAAGAATGGATCTTTGATCCTTAATTTTTTTATTAGATTTGATTTATTTAATAGTTTCATTTTTATTTTGTAATAATTCTAGACAAAGAACTTATGATATCAAAGCCATCCCAAATAGGACCCATATCAAATGCTCTTCCAATTTTAACAATTCTATCAACACCATTTATACCATTTTTAACTATTACTTTTTCTATTTCATTAGGCTCTATACCAAAATAAGTAATCGTTTGAAATTTAGTTGAAACAAATTTTTTCATTGTATCAAGGCTGTTTATATTACTTTCTAAAAAAGTTCCAAAATTACATTGAATTTTATCAACTTCAAAGTTTAATTTTGATGGATCTATCTTGACTAACTTAAAGTCTTTATAATTCACCTTAAGTTTTACATTTGAGTTAAGTATATTTAATGAAAGTGAAGAAATTTTTTTGCTTACTACGGATAAATCGGTATGATATTTTATGTTTACGATGTCTGATAAATTCTTCCAAAATAGTTTTTTTATTTCTGGGTTTTTATTTCCTAACCAAATTAAAGCTTGTGGAGAAGAGCAGCCTTGTTGATCCATTAAATATGTATCATTATAAAATCTCATCGCTAAGTTTTTAATTTCGCTTTTATTTAATTTATTTAATTTACTACTATTGATTAGAGAGAAGGAATACCTATTTGAAAAATTTAGGTCTATACAGCGAGGCTTAGTTGGATACTCCTTAAATTTTTTTATAGACTCATCCCCTCCCCAAATTAATCTTGCATCGGCAAGACTGGAAATATAGGCTGATATTTCATCCTCACGATTATATCTGATTAAACACAGGCTATTAGTAATTTTTTTATATATTTTCTTTTTAAGTATTTTTTTCATAATCTGACACAAAAGTGTAACTTGAAAAAATTTTCTTGAAGGGAGTCTAACTATATTTCTGTTACCAGATAAAAGACCAAATGCCATGCTATATGCAAAATTCATTGGTACATTTGAGGGTGCTATATGCAAAACTGTACCTCTTCCATAAAATTTTTCCACCTCATAGCTTTTACTTAAATTTTCTATATTTTTTTTTCTACACCAGAAACCAAAACTTTTTAAATCATTCAAATCTTTATTTAAAGTTTTCTTGCTAATTTCTTTTGAAATTTCATTTAAAAAATTAATTATTTTATTGTTAAATATATTAGTGGGATAACCTTTTAAGATTAAATTACCCATTATAATATTTAGTTTTTTAGTAAACATCACTACAACCCCTTATAACTGTCCCAGGAACACGACCATTAATCTTAAAAAATTTTCCTTTTCGCCCACATTCACAATTATCAATTCCTTTTAAACTACCAATGTCTTCTGTTAAAATATTGTGTCCTGGATAACTCAATGGCAATAAAGAAGTAACTTGGATTAATCCTTCTTCATTTATTTTGCATAAATCTAAATTTTTATTTCTTATCAAAATTTCTGAAAATATTGATGGATGAAAGAAGCCATGTTCACATTCTAAAAAGATAGAGCCTGTTTGCTCAACCATTCCATAATAATTATAGACAGTATTAATTCCAAGTTTTTTATTTATAATTAAATTAAATTTATCTCTATTAACCGATTGGTCTTGCATTTTTTTCCAACCACCACCATGAATTAATATACCATTATTTTTTTTTAAATTTATTTTTTTATATTTTAAAATTAAAACTAATTTTTCCCAAATAAAACTTGTGAAACCAAAAATTATGAATTTTTTATTTGGATTCTTTTTTATAAAATTTGTCAGAATATCAAAAGTTAATTCAAACTTATTATTCAATAAAAAATGAGATTTTTTTGCCATTTGTTTAAAACCACTTATTCCAGCACCTCTAGCTGATAATAAAAGAGGTAATTTTAAAACATCAGGGCTATCCACAAAAAAAATTTCATTTTTATTAATATCAATAATATTTGATAAAATTATAGATAAAGCTTTAGATTGAATTAAAGATGTTTTTCTATCTAAATTAATTTTTGAGGTTTCATTCCCAGTAGTTCCAGAAGATCTTAAAACTCTAGATAAGTTTTTGTTAGCTGTTGATTTTAAATTTTTTTTTTTAAATACTTCAACTGGTAAATAGGGAAGATCAATTATTTTTTTTGATTTACTAATTTTTTCAAAAAGCTGATCTGTAATTTTTTTGTACTCAGTGCAATTATTATAATGAAAATAGCTTAATTCTTTTAAATATTTAAAGTACCATAAATCTTTTTCTTTTTGAATTTTTGAAAAAGGATCTTGTGAAAATATATCTTTATAATTTAACATTTATAATTTATTTCATTTAATTGAGCGTAATTTATTTTTCCAGAAGCTGTTCTTGGAAAATTTTTTATCCAGCAAGATTTAAATGCTATTTTGTTTTGATTTGTAATATTAGATAATTGGTCAATAACTGTTTTTATATAAGTCTTGTTTTCAAAAAAAACTACGAAAAAATTATTTACTTCCTTGCAAACTATCTTGTAACCTTTTTCACTCATTTTTTTTTCAATTTCGTCTAAATTAAATCTATTGCCAAATATTTTGGTTATTCTATTTTTTCTACCTGTAATATAAAAAAAATTATCTTTGTCATAATAAGCAAGGTCTCCTGTTTTTAATATTTTTTTATTTTCATCACCTTTTTTTAAATCTTTATAGTTGTTAGCATACCCCATTGAGACACCTTCTCCTTTAAATACAAGTTCACCCGATACATTCTGTTGATTGATTTTTTTTTCATCTTCATCGATTAACCATATCTCTGATTTATCTAATGTTTTACCAATACTTCCTAATTTTTTTTTAGACTTATGCAGTAGATATGTCATTCTTGGTGATGCTTCTGTTTGACCATACATGGTAAAAAATTTAATCATTTTTTTATTAGTAAACCTAAATATTTTTTTTATTAATTTTATCTCTAGCTTGCCTCCTGCCTGAGTAAAGTATTTTAGCTTAGAATGATAAATATTTTTTAGTCCTAATTTTAATAATATTTCATATATATATGGAACTCCATTTATAGATGTGATCTTATTTGATTTAAAGAAATCCCAAAAACTTTTTTGTAGCATCGAATTTTGAGTAACATATAAAGAGGCCCCAGAATATAAATGTGTATTTAAAATAGACAACATATAACTATAGTTAAATGGCATATTGGTTATAGCTTTATCTTGTGAATTAATTTTAAGATATTTAATTATCGCAATAGTATTAGATTCAATATTTTTTTTTGAAATTCTTACATATTTTTTGCTACCTAACGAACCTGATGTTGGTAATAACATGACTAAATTTTTATTGATTTTTATATCTCTATATTTAGTTTTAACCATTGTTGCTTCAAATAAACTTAAACAAATTTTATATTTTTTTTTATTATTTCTTTTAATCCAATTATTTGGTGCAACTATATATGAGGGCCTATAAGTCTTTTCTATTGACCTGATATCCTTTAGTTTTGATTTACTGTCTATAAAAATTATTACATGATTATTTATCATTGAAGATATATAAAACAGTATTGATCCAATTGTATTTTCTGAGATTAATAAAATAAAAGTTTTTTTTTTCTTTATTTTTTTCTTTATTTTTTTTGAATAGTCAATTATTTCAGAATATTTTAAAAATGTACCATTATCTCCAATCAATGCATTTTTTTTTTTAAAAAAAGATAATCGACTAAGCTGAAACATTATTTTTATTAAATATCTTGATCAGTTTAATATCCCTATTAAAGACTTTTCAATATTTGTTTTGCTATTTTTTCCCCTGTAAGACCATGATAATCTATTAGATATTTATAACTTCCTGTAGGTCCAAAATTATCTGGTAAAGAGATAGTTTTTAAGGTTGCTTTTAAACCATTCTTACTAATCTTTTCTGAAATTATTGTACCTAATCCACCAATCTCCGAATGTTCTTCAACAGTTATTATTTTTTTAAATTTTTTTAACTCACTTGTTATACTGTTTGATAGAGGTTTAAGCGTATGTATGTTTAATACTTTTGCATTAATTTTTTTGTTCTTTAAAATTTTACTTGCTAAAATACAATTATGTAAAACAGCACCTGTTGCAATTATCAAAACATCATTTCCATTTATTATTGTTACTGGCTTCCCAAATAAATATTTGTAATTTTTATTATATACGTTTGGAAGTCCAGGAACACCTGTTAGTCTTATATAGCTTGGCCCTCGGGTATTATCATTGTAATCATATAATATCTTTTTTAATTCCCCACAATCTGCGGGACTAGAAACATTAATATTCGGTATGGATCTCATAAATGAGATATCTTCAAGGCCAAAATGGCTATTTCCTAAAAAACCCATTGAAACTCCACTACCTAATGCAACTAAATTAACAGGATGCTTCATATACCCTAGATTCATTCTAATATGCTCACTAGCTCTCATCGATAAAAATGGAGCAAAAGAAGTAACGAAAACTTTAAAACCTTCTTTGGCTAATCCTGCAGCAACACCAATTAAATTTTGCTCTCCAATACCTACTGATAAATATTGGTTTGGAAATTGAACCTTAAATCTATCTAAACCTGAAGACCTTCCTAAGTCAGCAGATAAAACCATTAATTTTTTATTTTTTTTTGCAATATCTATCATAAATTGACCAAACATTGCTCTAGGTCCCATTCTGGACCATTGTTTTGCATCATTTGAATTAAATCTTGAGTCTAGATTCTTCATTTTATATTAAATTTTAGAAATTGCTTCATCATAGAGTTTTTGTGTTAATCTACCATGATGCCAGTCATTATTGTTTTCCATAAATTTTACACCTTTGCCCTTGGTTGTTTCCATTATAATAGCAGTAGGTTTAAATTTGTGTTCTTTTTTTAGGGATCTAAATAATTGACTTATATTATGACCATCACACTTAATTGTATTCCATCCAAATCCGTTCCACTTATTAAACATATTTTCTACATTCATTTTTTTGTTAATGGCTCCATCATTCTGAAATCCATTACAGTCTACTATTACTTTTAGATTTGTTAAATTATTTTCTGTGGAGGTTATTGCTGCCTCCCAAACAGAACCTTCATAACACTCTCCATCACCAACCAAAACAAAAATAGAACCTTTTTTCTTTTTTTTTTTATATGCAATAGCTAATCCAGCTGCAAAAGATAATCCTTGACCTAAACTGCCATTCGAAGTTTCAATTCCAATTTTTGAATTCATTATAGGATGAGCTATGATTTCACTTCCATTTTTTTGAAAATTCATTATTTGATTTTTCTTAATAAAATTTTTACAATATAGGATACTTAATAATCCAAGAAAACCATGCCCCTTACTAAGAATAAATCGGTCTGATGGTTTTTTTAAATTCACTGAAATTACTGAATCATAAAGTACTGCTAAAGCATCTACGATTGATAGAGCGCCCCCAAGATGAGCTGGCTCTCCACAATTCAAGCTTGTTTCAAGTATAACCCTTCTCATATTTTTTGTGAGTTCTTTTATTTTATTAATTTTGTTATTATTCATCTTCATATCTTCATACCACCATTCAGCTTGAGAATTTGACCATTTATATAGCTGGATTTATCAGAACATAAAAAAATAACTAATTCACTGATATCTTTTGTGGAACACTCACGATTTAAAAAAGATTGAGAAGTTAAATCATTTTTAGATTTTTCACTCATTAATTTCAACATTTTTGTTTTTACAACATTTGGTGCAAGAGCATTTACCCTTATATTATACAGTGCTAATTCATTTGCCATTACTTTTGTGGAAAACATTAATGCAGATTTACTTGCACCATATGCCATAGTTCCCTTTTCAGGAATTATTCCAGTAATAGAACCGATGTTTATGATAGAAGCATTCTTGGATTTCTTCAATAATCTCAGTAACAGTTGGGTTATTCTTATTTGAGAAAAAAAGTTTATTTCAAAAATATTTTTCATATTTTTAATTGATGTCATTTCAAATAAAGCACCACTAGCTATTCCAGCATTATTAATAAGAAAATCAATTTTCTTATATTTCTTATATAATGAAAAGATTTGTTTTTTTGTCTCATTTTCATTATTTAGATCAAACTCCAGTACCTCAATTATATATCTTCTATTTTTGAATACATAGTTTGAAAAATTCTTATCTTTTTTTCTAACAGCACAAATTACTTTTATTTTTTCTTTAATTAAACTGTTGATTATACTTTTTCCTATTCCACCATTTGCACCTGTGATAAAAGCAATTCTTTCATTGAGCATAATAAGCTTGTATCAGGTTTTTTTATAAATAGCTTTTATTTTATTTTTTTTTTTTAAAATATTCAAAATGTTTTTTTCATTAATTTTATTACTAGAATATTCAGGATTATTTTTTATATTTAATATCTTTTTAACTACTGGTGCTGAAAAATAAAAATTGAGTAATTCTTTCTCTAAAATATTTTCAATTTTGTCATCTACTACTTTTTCACCATCATAAGATACAGAAATAAGATCTTTATTTATTAACACTTTATCTAATAGTATTAGATCTTTTTTATTAAGTATTTTTCTTATTTTTTTAAAAAATATATCAATATTAATCACATCACTAAATTTAGGCATCTCATAATATTTTGGAATAAGTATGTTACAAACTTCAAATAATTTTTTTTTTTTAATTTCTACTTTTCCTATTTTCATTTTAACAAAATAATCTTGTTTCTTTTTTAATTTTATCAGTAATTTTTAAGGCGATTGCCTGAATTGTTGATGCTGGGTTAACGGCAGAAGAAGTCGTAAAAATACTACTATCAACTATTACTAAATTTTTAGTATCGTGTGATTGTCCATTTGCATTAACTACTGAAGTTTTTTTATTATTTCCCATTTTTGTTGTTCCCATAATGTGCCAGCCCGTATGTTTTACTGGGCCAAAAGTTATTATTGATTTTGCACCTGCGACTTCAAGAACTTTTTTTGCATTTTTCAGCCCATGTGAAAGCATTTTTTTTGTATTTTCACTTAATCTATAATTGACCTTTACACCTGGCATTCCGTCAGAGTCTTTGATTTTTTTATCAATCTTAATACAATTATTTGAGTCTGGTAAATCTTCACAAATTATCCCGATCGAGACTGTATGATTGAAATAATCTAAAAAATTTTTATGGAAGTTTTTGCCAAATGGTAATTTTCTTAATTTTTTTAGAAACTGAGAGGTTTCTATTGGTCCAGAACCTCTTAATATTTGCATTGTATAACCTCTTTTAAAATTATTTTTTCGATTAGTTTCATAGAATTGATGACTATAAATACAACAGCCTTTAGGACCCAGAGAAGAATTTAAATTTTCTTTAAACACTCCTTCTGCAAACCCTAGCGGGTGTAGCATTAAATTTTTACCAACTAGCCCAGAGCTATTTGCAAGTCCGTTTGGAAAGAATTTATTTGCTGAGTTTAATAATAATCTAGGAGTACCAATGCCGCTACAGGCAACTATTACAATCGAAGCTGATATTTTTTTTTTATTATTATTACCATCTATATAAATAGCACCAGTTACCTTACCTTTGTTATTTGAAATTATTTTTATTACTCTACATTTTGTTTTTAAATTCACACCATTTTTAATCGCTTCTGGCCAATATTTCTCATCAACTGAATTAATAGTATTTACTTTGCTTCTTCCTTTTCCTGATAATGAAAATGCACTGTAAGAAGGCCACCAGTGCCATTTTAATTTTTGAAAGGCTTTTGCAATTTTTTGACCCATTAAACCAAGCTTGACAGGTTTTAATAGTTTTTTGATTTTTGGATAAGCAGGATCTCCTTGCAAACCTGCAACACCCATTATCCTATCGTTTAAATTATAATATTTTTCTAGCTCATCGTATGAAAAGGGCCAATCATCCGCAATATTATCAAGTGATTTTAATCTAAAGTCTGAAGGGTGAAACCTTGGATAGTGTCCAGAATATAAAATTGTAGATCCACCCACACCATTAAAATTTGCAATTGAAATTGGAGAATTTTTATCGTTAATTGGATAATCACTCTTTAATTTTCTAACATTAGGATTTATATTGAATATATTTTGTTTTAAGATTTCTTGATCATTGTTTTTATCAAA